>Ga0114973_10002465_pt1 | contig 13417 bp, 5 predicted proteins | sample M_140807_MF_Meta_FD_87025 | JGI IMG/M metagenome (GOLD analysis project Ga0114973, IMG submission 87025) | Freshwater microbial communities from Lake Montjoie, Canada to study carbon cycling - M_140807_MF_MetaG | ecosystem: Environmental > Aquatic > Freshwater > Lake | place: Lake Montjoie... | reverse complement strand
GTTCCGCTGGTAATAGCAGTAATACGCCCTTTGGCATCAACTGTGATGTTGGCAGTGGTATAAGAACCTGCTGTGACTCCGGTACTGGCCAAGGTAACTGCTAGACTAGCTGTAGCTGATCCATCAAAACTAGCAGTGCCTGTAGCATCGCCAGTAAGTGTAATATCGCGAGCAGTAGTTAGTTTGTCGGCTGTTGCAGCATTGCCTGAACTACCTTCAATGTTAGCAACCAGTGTTGCTACAGCAAAGCTAGGATCAGTAATACTGATATCGTTACTGATTGCGGCACTGTAGTCTTTAAATAGATAGTATTTTTTAGTACCTGAATCTCTAATAAGACCAGTGTGTTTGGTTACTGTAGCATCAACATATTTGCCAACAAAACCAATGTCCAGCGTGTCAGCCGCATTGTCCTTGGCCAACTGTATTACACTGTCTGTAACTGTTAAATTAACAGTACTTAATACAGTTTGTGTACCTGTAACAGTTAGGTCACCACTGATGAGTACATTGCCAGTGGCTGATAATGTAGTAAATGCGCCAGCTGCAGGAGTAATTGAGCCAATTGGGGTACTTTGAATAGACCCAGTAGAAAATGACCCAGTAACATTTAAGTTACCACCAATGCCTACCCCACCAGTGACAATTAAAGCGCCAGTAGTAGCACTAGTTGATGCAGTGGTATCACTAATCCATACAGGTTTAATGTAGGGATAGTCTAGCCTTAAGGGCAGATTTTTTAAATAACGAATTGACATATTAGCTTACAACGTCGTACGATATAACCGCTTGCAATGCCGCAGCCACCGAACCCACGATAGTTAAGCTGTCCCCTTCCTCTAGATATATTCCAGTATCCTTAGCTATAACAATCACGCTGTTACCCACTTCGCAAGGAACAACTTTGGCAATTTTGGTACTGATGCTGCTTCTAACAAAGTCCACAGTGAATGTAGCAGTTGCGTTTCCAATATTGGCCACAAACAAACTGTTGATCCTGATGCTGGAATTGCTACCAGCCGCATTAGACACCATTGTAGTTGATGTAGCTGCTACATCAAAGGCCAGTGTTTTGCCAGTGACTGTTGTGATATTATATAGATTAGGAGCCGCCATTTGTTATCCTGCCAATAAATTATTTATGGATTTTTTAAATTGGCGATTTATCAAACTACAGTAATTAAAGCACATTTAGCAGCCCCTATTTGCCCGTTTTGAGTTATTAAGGTCCAACTGAAAGTATCCTTACCCGTAAAATTGGCAGGCGGAACATAGACTAGATGCTTTCTATCCCCAGTCAACCTCACATAGCCCTGTAAGGGCTGAGTCAGCGCCACTGGCTCGGATCTCAAACTGATCCCTGAATTACTGTCGTGCTGTACCCCATTGACCCGTATTATGTTACCAGCGAAGTAAGGCATAGGTTCAGTGTCAATAACTACAGTTATATCTCCTGTAGTGATACCAATAAATGTGATAACATTATTTGAAATAACATATCGAGGCTGCTGCGGGTTGATATTGAGTAACCGTAAATTGTTGTGCCACACTTCTACCCAATAGGGATTATAAGGAGTTACACTGAGTGTCACTGTGTTGGAATTATTAAGACTAAATCTATTGTAAATTGCTCGCCTATCACGAACGGTTGTGAGCTTGGGTACTGTTATATTAACAGTATCAACCGTGGGAACATCCACGTACTGAACCGGCGTAATTATCACCTTAACCCCCTTTAATCAAGCCAGATTGTGGCACTTTTGGCGCTGAAATGCCGCATACAAAGTCGTTATTATAGTTAACCCTATATGTATAGTATATAGCGCCTGTTTGATTCAAAATCTGCTGTATTGTTACATCTGTGTAGTTTTTAGCAGCAGCGTCATTGGCTGCAGCTTGGCTAGTTGCAAAAGCACCAAACTTACTAAAATCTTCGCCTTCATCCCACAACAAACTGTTCAACACTGCATAGTTGATGGTACTGACAATCTTAGTTGGAAGATCACGTGTTGGCAAGAAACTCTGCAGTATCTTGGCTGGGCGATCTGGAACATATGCAGGACCAATTACCAACAAGAGATTTTGCAAAGCAGTGTAGGCCGGCGACATCATTATCTCAGTAGGACGATAATTGTCATACAATCCTTCAACGGTTCTTGGCACATACATATGAGTTTCTAACTGTCGCAAATATTCAAAAGCGATATTTATTTCAGTAGCAGTTACTCGACCATAACTGAAGTCAATATTGATTTTATTTGCATTGTCTCGTCCATAAGTAGAGTTGATGTTGATTTTAGTAGCAACATCTCGTCCATAAGTAGAGTTAATATTGATTTTGGTAGGACTATCAGGCTTGTATTCGGGTGCAACGTTGATCTTTGTGTTAACATCTCGAGCATACGCTGAGTTAATTAGTCTAAACTGGCTAGCCCAACGATCTGCGGTGAGATCCAGCAGCCCAGCAGTCTTATTATAAGTACCGTAGATTGATGAGGTATAAAGCTCGTTGAATTTTGCTACCTGAGCTTGAAAACTCTGCATGTTTTCTGTTGCCCTATCTGTTACATAACTAGGGCTCATTGTCAACTCAGAATATTTCACTAATTGTGAACTAAACTGATCTGTTCTAGGTTGAGCATTGTTTAATAATGGATTTAAAGAAACAGCTAATAATTGGTTATAATCGTTATAATAAACTTGTGCGCCAATATACATCAATGTTGAGGTATCAGGCGTGTAAGTTGGATTGAATAATAAGAAATTATAAGGATTAAATTCCGCTGTAGTATCGCTAGTGACTATGGTTTTAATACGCTCACGTACAACCCCGTAGCGATCTTGCATTTCTAAATTAGGCGTGTCGGGAACATATGTCGGCGCAACAATTATATTGTTTCTATCAGTCCTATCGGCCTTGTCTAGTGTTATTGAAGAATATGGTTTAGAATCTAATGGCTCCTTAACAGGAGTCTGCATGAAACGTTGTGCTACAGTTGGCCATTTCATTAATGGATCGTAATAAGCAGCAGTTTTAGGATAAGTAGCCGGCTTGACCATGTCTAGCCAAAAGTCAGGTGTGCCTACTTCAGGACCATAATAAGCAGTAGTAGGCACAGGAATCATACGTACAGTACTAGACGATGGCTTTACCAATTCTGGCAACTCACTAACCTCGCCATAGGTATGTGTTGGCAAGAAAGTACTAGGGTGCATAGTTCTAACACCATGATTAACATGCGGCCACAGTGTACTGGCATGCATTAATTCAATACCGTAGGAGTGCGTTGATAAGAACGTAACAGCCTGCATGTTTGCTATAGCAGTCAAATCTGTATACGGCCACAGTGTGGCAACACTTGCATCTACAGTGGTAATCAAATCTATATACGGCCATAGTGTTGCAACACTTGCATCTACAGTGGCAATCAAGTCGTTGTAAGGCCACAATGTTGCGGCATTTGAGTCTACTGTAGCAATTAAATTGTTATAGGGCCACATTGTGCCCGCACTGGCATTTGCGGTAGCAATTAAATCATTGTAGGGCCATAGTGTTGCAGCTGGTGTTGACTCAATGCCGTGGGTATGTGTTGGTAAGAATGTGCCCACACTAGCATCCCTTATACCATAGACAGGAGTTGGCAAGAACTGCTCTGTGCTAGCCGGCTTAATCAAGTTAATTGGACGAGTTGGCACACGTGGCGCCGATGCGGCTGCTATCCCATAATCGTAAGTATTGGACAAATACACGCCCGGATATTGATTGTCAATACCGTATGCACGAGATGATAAACGCCGGCTGTCTGACACAGGAGGCAGGCCAACAGTTGGGCTTGGGAAGAATTGTTTTTCGTTAACATTGGCTAGGGCAACAATGTAGTCATCTAAATCAAAGTCGTTAACATTACGAATACCATAGGTGTGTGATTTTAAGAATGTTGGCACTGACTCAACATCGTCGACTACGATCCCAAAGGGATTAAAAGTTGGCACTGCTAGCTTTGAAACTTCTCCAGATTTTTGTGCTGCTGCGACATCTAGCCACCAGGCAATGCCAGCGTCAAAGTAATGATCATAAGAGTTAATATAGCTCCAATTATCAGTATTACTACGTAACGACTCTGCTAATAAGAAAGCTTCTTTTCCCCAAGAGTAAGGGCGGTCGGCATAATTGGCCGTATCATGTGTAGGCGAGCCCCAGGTATAGGGGCGTTCAGCATAATTGGCATTATCGTGTGTAGGAGATCCCCAGGTATAGGGGCGTTCAGCATAATTGGCATTATCGTGTGTAGGAGATCCCCAGGTATAGGGCCGGTCAGCGTAATAAGTACTGCCAAATGCGTTGGATCCCCAATTGTATAAACTAGATTGATCCATAAATCCAGTTGAATCTTGCCCTACTTTTCCCCAAATTGGGATCATTGAAGCCAAATATGCAACTTCTGTAGTCTGTCCAAAATCGTAACGATCGCTATAAGCCACTTGCTCGTAAGTTTTATTGCTGAGTGTAATTGTAGGTTGACTGATTACCCATTTGCCGACATTGGCATAGTCAGTAATACCTGTGTCCCCATCAACATAACTAACTTGAAGTATAACCGCGGTTTCAAAATAATTTAGTACACGTTTAACTATTTGAATTTTATCGCCGTTGACTACATCTGGAATACTAGTTCCTGTAGTTACAGTATTATTGGCTGCTGTTTTAATTAAATAAACGCCAGCATAGGCTTGGTCCGTTGTTAGTGTTATAGGTACTTCATTTCCATTATCTTGCGGTATTCCTGTAACAGTTACAGGATTGCTTTTGTAATCAAAACGCACAAAAGGGTCAGTTATATTACCCACAGACGTGTACCCATAATTAACTAATGGGTTGGCACTGTAAATGTCTTTGGTAATCAAATTACCAAAATCCATAAACTTTGGTACAGCGGTTTTGACTGTTTCAGCAGTGATCTGATAGTTTCTTGGACCAATTAAAAACACATCAACAGTGTCGTTCTTTCGACTACTAGCATGCCATCCATAGAGATCAATAGAATCACCAACTGTGAGTGTCACATAGGAGCCAGGTGTTAATGTAGTTCCGTTACGTTTTATTGCAGAGATATAGTTTGTAGAATAATTAGGAACATAGTATTCACCAGTGGCTGCAACAGCAATTTGGCCAGTGTAGTCTATCACATCATCTAGCAACACGTTAAAAACTTCAATTACATTGTCGGTGAGATCTTGTACTGTATTATTAATAGGTAATGCGTATTCTTTTTTACCAATGGTTAGCACAGGGGCCAACACTGTATGGGTGCTATTAAAAAGTATATCCACAGATACGCTGTCGCTAGAATTAATGATAGCTGTGCTGCCATCGTATTCAAGACCATTGACGCTTAGTGTACCATACTCTAATGCTGCGACCGGATGGTACGATCCAAGGCTGCTGAGAACTGCTTCAAATTGAGCTATATTTGTTGTGGAGTTGACGGGCCTTACTGGGGTGGTTAATATATAACCGGGAACACCGGGCACAAATTTAGACGAGTAACGACTGATATTACTGATTCTCAATTCATCAATATAGCCATTATAATTAACGATCCCTGGAACAGTAAATGTCCCACCACCAATGCTGTAGTTAACAGTGCCAGCTATGGTATAATCTGTAATATCCACAAACGCCGTTGCAACAGTCCCGTCAATATAGATATTGATTGTGCTGTTCTTTTTAACCACAGCAATATGCCGCCAAGCACCGTTGGCTACTGTAATAGTACCGGTATCATAAGTAAATGTGCCATCATGCCACACCACTGCACCGGTACTATTGAGATACAGTGCCCATTTTCCCGATGATAATGTTGCAGGAGCAAATAGTATTTTACCACCACCAGTAACTCTAATCCATAACTCCACAGTAAAATCACTTTTACCTAGACCCATGCTAGTAGAGGCCGGTATTGGAATATACCCACCAGAAAATAACACACTGCGCCCATCAAATTTAGCAGCTAGATTACTGATAGCAACAGCTCCGTTACCAACATAAATTGGCGAGTTTGAAGTAGCGTCGTCAACAAACAAGGCGGTGCCTAGTGTATCATTGAAATGCAGCAGTATGTTAGTGTTTAAATCTGTACTGAACGCAGTTACATTAGGCAGTTTAGTATCAAAAATGTTTTTTGGGTACACTGCGGTAACAACAGTGTTTACATCGTAATAAGCGTGTCGATCACCTACTACTACGGGAATTCTAACTGACACAGCAGTAGTATCCGCTGATCGGTAAGTTACTGAAATGTAGTCATTATGGCCTATAGTCTGCTGATTTTTTACACCATTAGCCCAAGCGTATATTTGAGAGTTTTTAAAATTGCTAATCCAACTGGGCATAGAGCTAATAGCAGCAATAGCATTAACAGTAGAATTACTGTAACCTGGAACAGTTATTGACACATTGGTGTGCCTATACAACATTTTAACACGATGCGTTTTTGTTCCAATCAGCGCACCCGTGGGCCCAGTCCTAGTATTTTGCTTTACAATTGCAGGACGTTGTAGCAATGATGAATTAAGTATAGTTTGATCTATTAAGTAGTAACTAGCAATCAGCGAGCCATCGCAAGCTGACGCCCATGCTACTTTATTGTCAAACTGTATTGGAGCAAAAGGTGTATTACCAAGTATTGCATAATACACTATGTCACTGTCATGCCCACAAACATACAATACTTCTTGTTCAACATCAGCCGCTACAAAAGAAGGAGCAAAATCTGAACTTATATTAACAAATCTAGTGGGTTGAAAATCGTCTGCTGATGCAAAGTCATTATCTAAATTAAATACCACCAATCTACTGCTTTCAGATTCAGGAATATACAGTTGATTGCGTAGTGTGTCAGGGAGTCCCAACACCCCTGATGACGAATACATCTCTATAGGCATACCGCCAGCATAAGACAAAAAGTATATCTTGTGATTGCTGCTAGTGAGAATCATACCAGTAGCAAATGCTTTTATGCTTGCAACACCAAAAGATAAGGTAATGATTGATAGAATATCAAGTTCGTCACCGTCTAATAGCCATATACCAACCCCGCTGCCAACATAAATTATACCATCATAATAGTCTACACAAGTGATACCAGGTGCAAGATTCTGCTGTTTTTTCAATAAACTAGCATCTGCAAAAGTGCCCACAAACGGAATATCTTCTTCAAACGACAACCCCCCACTGATAAACCAATTTGATTTACGAGCAGATTGATTTGGTGCTGGGATATTAGGACTTGACCCAGTAAGATTATTGACTTGAATTTTATTCAAATACCCATCAGCTGTGAGTATGTACACAAAATTCTCAATTGCTGACCCAGTAACAACTGTGCTTGTGTCGTAAGCAATAAAATTTAGTGCTAAAATTGAACTAGTGTTTACGGTTAACGTAGTTGATGGTATAAAATTGTAATTGTATTTGGATAATCCTAAAGAAATTTGTAAATTAGTTAGATAGCCGTTATAATCACTACCAGCATAGCAATAGTTACCAATCCAAGTATTATTGCTTAATGTATATCCAGGACCGTCTGCAGTTCCAAATAATTCTTTAGCCGCCTTTTCAACACCGTTTACATAAATTGCTATGTAATTCCCAGTCCTCACAAATGCTAAATGATACCAATTGTTGATAGCCATGTCATGAGTACCAACAGCAGCTACCCCGTTATTCATAACTGCAAATATTGTTGTTTTCCCAAAACCAAATGCGTTTACATCATTGGCTAACAGCATTGCAACATTGAATCGTTGTGTTAGCCAGTTTGTGCCTACGTCAATAGTTGGGAAGGCTTTAGGATAAATCCAGCACTCAACTGTCCAGCTTTGGAATCCAAACTGCAATAGATTCCAAGAAGTTTTAATATAAGTTGACGAACCATTGAATTTTGCCGAATAGCCACCTGCGGTTGGTGCGAAATTTATTCTAGCAGCAGTACTGAATAAACTAAGAGATCTACTACCTAAATTGACATAATTGTAAGCTGTTCGATTGACTACTTTTTTATATGCTACAGGCCTAGCTTTAGATTCTGTTACATGACTTGTTAACAGTGCTCCTGTTGCACCACTGTATATAAAAGTTGTAGCAGTAGATGGATCAAGAACAACATGAATTGGAATCGACAAGGAAGGAAAATTACCAGTTCCCCCAGTTACAGTTGTTGTAACTCCAGTCTTGTAGTAAACTAATTGATGATCAGTAGCAGGATAATTGAACCATTTTTTATTGCGTTCTGAAGCAAGTACTTGTAATGTTACTGATTGATTTCTAGTAGTGATTGAAAAATAGCCAGCATATTTATTGGATCCATCAACAATAGCGTATTGGTAGAATACGGTAGTAACGTAAGATGCAGGAGTAGCTATTCCAACAGTTAAAGTACTGCCGGGGCCTACGGTTATAGGATTTACTGTCGCAGATATAACTAGAGAGTTTGGCCCAATTGCAAGCGAAGAAAAGCTGTTTAGTGCAGGCAAATAGATCTGCACTGCATTTATTGAACTGTTCTCTAGTGTGACTGTTGCTATTGAAGATGGCTCACAGGCACTAACAGAACTAAAATGCATCTTCGCCCTTTAATAGTCAAATTGGCTGTGTACTACACAGCCAATTTTTTATGCTGGTGTTGCGGCGCCAGACTCACTAGCTGGACCAGCTGCACTAACAGTTGTAGTACCACCAGTAGTAGATTGGAATCTAATTAAATTTACAAGTCTCATACCAGTACCAAAAGGAGCATTTGGTGGTAGTGCTCTGTAAACTCGATTCATATTTGTGCCAACAGCTTGTAATTCACCGTAAACGTTAACTTCAGCTTCAGTACCAGCGCCAATAACGTCCGAACTCACAGTACCAACTAGGTCTAGCTCGTCTGGATATTTAAATCTTGTAGTATTTAAATTGCTAAGGAATGTAATAACATACTTAGAGTCATCTGTTAAACTTTGCTGATCAAATGGATTGATAATTGCAGTACTATCTTCAGTGTTGTCAATTGCACTGGTTTTCTTACCTGGTCCACCAATATCTTGCTCTCTAACCACAAATTTATAATATTTGTTGTTAACACAACTAACACACCAAACAGGAGCAACTGATTCTGTGTCAGTCGCTGTTAGGAATGTTGCAATGCTACCAGTTTCGCTAGTTACATAACGTCCACGAATTGCACCTGTATCTCTGTCAACACTACGTTGTACTAGCACCCAATTAAACTTAGTACCGCTTTGCTCGCTGTAAATGTCGTACATACCAAAGAAAATACCGCGTTTAGAAGTAGTTAGGTCATATGTAAGAGGAACTGCGTATCCACTGGATTTGTCAATACCAATTCTATTGTAAAAGCCAACGTCCCATGAACTCACTGATCCACCTTCTATAGTCGGTATACCGCCAACTACTACTGGTTTTAATGCATCGGCAGCCGTAGTAACACCAACTGTTCTATATGCAGCACCAACGTTACCAGCAGGTTCTAAGAATTTAATAGTTCCACCTGCTGCAGTTGGAATTAACGGAAGTGCGATAATACTGCCATCGTTTCTAAGTTGTACGCTAGTGCCAACATAAACAGATAGGAATTCTGCAAATTTTTGTGGGGATCCACTTCCATCAGTTAAGGGGAAGTCAAAACAAATTCTCCAAGAATTATTTAGCGAGCTATCGCTACTTGCAGTGTACCCATTTAAACTAGCAACACCGCCGTATCCAGCAACTACAGTACCAAACACAGTTCCTGGCCCAGTTGGGACGGTTGTTACAACATAAGAAACTGATGTAGCAGTGCAAGCTGTTACTGTATATTGTCCATTATACGGTGCAGGCGTTACTCCAGCAACAGTAATCAAACTACCAATAGGAAACGGTGCCGTTGTTTGGCTAGCAAATGTTAATGTTACTGTATTAGTAGCTATTGCCGCTGTGACAATAGTAAGACCTGTGCTGGATTTAACATCAACTTGACTAGTTGATTCTAAGATCCATCTAGCAACAGGGAGAGAGTTAATAGTAGCAGCACTGGTAATTTGCCCTGTTGCTGTATCTGTTGCTGTACCTAACACTGGAGCCGCTGATGGATAAACTAGTGTCATTTTTCCACCAGCGAGTAGATCATTGATCAAACTCACTGTAGCTTCACCTAGCGTTGCAAACCCAGTTCTTCGATAATTTGTGACTGCCATTTTTTTATATTCCCAAAATATTATGCTGTTTAGCTATTGCCAGTAGTACGTACTACGCAAATTCTTAGCCCAGTGTTGTACTTACCGCTGGGGGGTAGTGCTAGATATGTACGAGCAACACCTGTTGAATCCCCACCAGTGGTTTGATAAGTATTAATTGAAATTTCTTGCCCAGTCATAAGAACGTCAGAGCTGGTAAAACCAATCATGTCAAGTTCTTCAGTATATCTAAAACGTGGGGTTGACAAATTGTGCGGAAAAGTAACTAGATATTTTTTATCTTCTGTCAAGCTGATTTGATTCTCAGGATTAAACAGCAAATGGTTATCTTCAGTGTTTAGTGTTGCTGGAACGCGATAAGGGAAGCTAGCATATTGTGCTGCTAATGTTGTTGAAATTTGTGGGCTAGCATATGGACTTACTAGCGTGCCTGTTGTTCCACCGTCTGCATTGTAATACTTGATATTAGCATACGCTGCAGGACCTGCTGTTGGGTGAGCAATATCTTTTTCTCTTACCACAAAAGTATAATATCTGCCACCAATACCGTTTACACAGAAAACAGGGTGCTTGCTAGTGCTACTATCATAATTGTCAAGAACAACACCGTTTACACGATTAACTGGGCGTTGTACTAGCATCCAATTAAATCTACCAGTATCTTCGCCTGTAGTAGTTCCACCAACTTGTGTAGCCCAATTTGACTCGTAAATTCCTAAGAAAAATCCGCTATTAGTAATAGACAGCTCATAAGTTAATGGGTAACTAGCACCTTGGGCACCAACTCGATTACCACGATTATATAAACCTTGGTACGAATCAGTTTCATCAATAGCTGCAGCCCCAGACGATAGTGTATACGACAATGTACACCCAGTACCTGCTCCGGTTAATTTTAATGTTGACCCTGCAGAATTACCTGAAGTAGTTGCAGTACTAATATATTTTCCAGGATCAACAACACCAAGTGATTTTACTGGACCTGTGGTCCCAACGATTGTAATCGGTGCACTTGAAAGTCCCACTGTTTGTGATGTGCTAACAGTATATGTTCCAGTAGATCCCGGATTATAAAAAGTAACATTACCTACAATCGGGGTCGGACTTGTTGTCATTGTCAATGCCGCGCCAGCGGTTGTAGCCAATGTAACAGTATAAGTACTGTCAACACTATTAAAAGTACCAATTGCAGATACTACAGCATTTGCAGTAATACCGGTACCAACAACAAATTGCCCTGCTGCAAGAGCAGCAGGCAATGATGTAATTTTTATAGCCGAAGCCGCACTTATAACTACCCCGGTAAGTACCCCACCTGTAACTTGATTAGCAACACTAATATCAGTGTTTGTTACCTGCTTGCTAATACTAGTGCCAGCAGTAACGCCCGCACCAGTAATTACTAAACCAATAGTTAATGGCCCGGTAGTAACAGCAGTAACAGTCATTTCAGTAGTTGCAATGTACCCAGTAACTGTAGGTAATGTTACTGTATCAACTCTAAAAATTGCTCGGCCCCGAGATGGGGGTGCAACACTAGCACCAATGGTAACTGTTATACCGCTGGATCCAGGGCTAGCACTAGCGGTATATGCATTTTCTGCAATATAATCACCAACTGCATATCCTGTTCCACCATTAAAAATTAATACAGATGACACTTGTTGGTATGCAGGTAAAGTTGTTGACCCAACTGTACGAGAAGCTATAATTTGTTGGGCGCCAACTGCACCAGCTGAGTCAACTGAATTACCTGACGAATCAGTGATTCTACTATGTGATCCAGCTAGTCCTGCGCCTTCAGGAATTATATTAGTATTAAGTACAGAGCCTGTTCCTGATCCAACGAATCCTGGTAACTGCAGAGGTGTTGCAACATATGCTGCTACGCACTCTGTACTGAGTAATTCAAATTTAACACGCCATGGTTCTCTTGGTAATGTTTGCCCACCAACACCAGCTACTGTGCCTGTGTATTGTGCAAGACCAATTGGATTCAAATAATTAACTGTTTCTATAGCTTCAAGTACAATTGACGCTGTAGGCCCAGTGCCAATTCTATAAGTAGTACCACTTACAGGAGATCCAACACCAGGAGTTGCTCCAGCAGACCATGTTAAGGTATTTGTGCTAGGTGATACAGCTGGCGCGGCGCTAAGAGTTCCCCAGGCTACAGTATTGAGGTTTGTATCTAGACTTGATGCATATACAACTCTGAAACCATTGGCAACCATTTTGGTTACAACATCGTGCATGAGGCTAGCTACATTGATAAATCCACCACCAGGTGCATCTTGACCGCGAGCAAATTTTACAATTTTCGTTTTATTAGTTGCTGAAGGCATTTAAACAAATCCTTAAATGTTATTTTTTATTTATCTGAATGCTAGATTGGCCGCCAAGCATTGTTGAAATAGACGTATAATGTGTTATTGGTAGTCAAATACACTATCTGCCCATTGTAACCAGTGGGTAACGAACTAACTGTACTAATATCGGTTGACCCAGCATCAGCACCAGCATCAATGTATTTAATACTGAGTGTATTAGTTAACAATGTCCCAGTCATAGAACCCGCTACAGTTGATGAGTAAGTTTTGTCCACTGTCCATGTTGTGCCGCTGCCAGTGACTATTTTAGTACTAGCAATTATGCCACCGGGTCCAGTAATGGTCATACCTGCTGCTAGTGGGCGCCCTGTTACTGTGCCACTAACAGTTAGCGTAGTACCAGTAATACTGCCTGTAAATGTAGCAGCATAGGAGAGGTCGCTGGCTGGCCAACCACCATAAATGTCATTTATACCAGTGATTTTAAAATAAATGTTTTTGGTTGAAGGATCTTCTAAATTGGCAAAAATACTGTACTGGCGTGTTTGCATACTGGTGCCATCACTAAAGAATATAGTGCCATCATCATAGGTTCTGCGGCTAGTAGCAATAAATGTATAGGGATTTTGTTCGTAAGGATTAGGTGCCGTATTAGCTGTTTGTCCAGCCAGTGTGCCAAATACTTCTACTTTTACCGGAGCAGTCACGCCCAAACTGTATATGATACTAGCATAGCCTAGCTGTGCGGTATACAAATAGGTAGCCCCTGATGCCAGTGAAGGGATAGCAAATGAAAAAGTTTTTCTTCTAGAAGCAAATGCATCTTCTGTGGCAACTTTTTTACCACG
>Ga0114973_10002460_pt1 | contig 13437 bp, 13 predicted proteins | sample M_140807_MF_Meta_FD_87025 | JGI IMG/M metagenome (GOLD analysis project Ga0114973, IMG submission 87025) | Freshwater microbial communities from Lake Montjoie, Canada to study carbon cycling - M_140807_MF_MetaG | ecosystem: Environmental > Aquatic > Freshwater > Lake | place: Lake Montjoie... | reverse complement strand
AGCCTTACCGTATCTCCTCTGAGCCTTATTATCTAAGCGCGGGGAATGAGATCGAGTTATTCGAAGCCGCATACCGTTTGCGGATGCCTATGGTACTGAAGGGGCCGACGGGGTGCGGCAAAACACGTTTCATGGAACACATGGCGTGGCGCCTGCAGCGACCTTTGATCACCGTCGCCTGTAACGAGGATATGACCGCTTCTGATCTTGTCGGGAGGTTTCTGCTAGATGCCAATGGTACTGTCTGGCACGATGGTCCACTGACGATTGCGGCGCGCCATGGCGCAATCTGTTATCTCGACGAGGTGGTTGAAGCGCGCCAGGACACCACGGTCATTATTCACCCGCTGACAGATAATCGGCGCACGTTGCCGCTCGACAAGAGGGGTGAACTGATTCATGCGCATCCAGACTTTCAACTCGTGGTGTCATATAACCCCGGCTACCAAAGTCTGAGCAAAGATTTGAAGCAATCAACCAAGCAGCGTTTTGGTGCTCTTGATTTCAGCTACCCGGCAGAGAAAATCGAGACCGACATCGTTGCCCATGAGAGTGGTGTGAAGTCAGGGGTTGCCAATAAACTAGTCGGCATCGCGCATCGCTCACGCGCTTTGCGCGGCCGTGGGCTGGAAGAAGGGATTTCAACCCGAATGCTGATTCACGCTGGCGCACTTATCCATGCCGGCATCTCAGCACGGGAGGCGTGCCGGCTCGCTATGGCGCGACCGATTACCGACGACCCCGATATGCTCTCAGCACTCGATGGATTCATCGATGCTTACTTCGGTATCTAAGACGGTTGATGCTGATGACTTGCATCCTGCGTTGCTGGATGCCCTCTCCGCATTGCCACCGCGACTGCGCAATCCTGCAACAGTAGAGGAACTGACAGCGCTGCTGAAGGACGCAGCCCAAGCAGCACCGGGTCTGGAGCCTGCTCTTGGCGTGCATCTGGGCTTCCTCTTGGACTCTTTGGATGCAGGTGGTTTGCGGCGCTGGATTCTAACGGGATTGAGGCTTTACGCGAATCATCCGGGACAGCTTGCGGCCTATTTCCGCTTGGAAGATGCCGCTGCAGCGCAGGCGATGGTCGCTGAGGGCAATGGCACCTCCTTCGAGCGCGCGCGTCATTCGCTGAAGTACTTTACGACTGGATTCGGTCAGGCTGATTTATCGCTCGTGGCGCGTCGTCAGCGTAGCCTGAATGCATTACCGCTGCGCCCGGTAATTAGCGATGGCACATTATTGCTACCTGATCACTATCTGGCTTGGGATGGCGCAACGCGAGGAAATATTTATCGTGCTGCGGTGGCCCATGCATTGGCGCACCTTAAGTATTCACCACGCCACCAGCTAGCCGGCAAAAAAAAGCCATTACTAATCGCGGTGCTGTCCTTGATCGAAGATGCGCGTGTCGAACGCTTGGCAATTCAGCGCTTCCCGGGGCTATGGTCATTATGGAACTGCTTCCATATCGCCTGCGGTGAAAAAAATGAGCTCACCTTTCATTCGCTTGCTGCTCGTTTGTCGCGAGCTCTGCATGATCCTGATTATCAAGACCAGAACCACTGGGTCAACAAAGGACGCGAATTGTTCGAGGCAGAAGCGCTACAGGGTCTGGATTACCCAGAGCGTTTCGCCGAGCTCGGAAAGATACTTGGCAATGACCTCGGCCAGATGCGGGTGCGTTTCGTACAAGACCTCTATGCGGTACAACCAGCCTATCGTGACGACAACAGCTTCCTTTGGGAGTTCGAGCAAGACGCGCCGCCCGATACGCCGCCCGAGGAAAGTTTGTCACGTTCCTCGGTACAAATTGAAGCGACCGATCAGGCTGCCGAGACCGCGATGCATGTCTCACCCATTGAGCAGCCGCTGGGTCAGCGCTTCACTTATCCTGAATGGGACTGTGATGCAGGCCTTCTCCGTGAAGCGTGGGTCACCGTGCATGATCGTCTGGCGCGCGACTCTGCCGAGATCGCTTCGAACGGTCGCCAACGTAACCTGGGGCGTGGCGTATCGCTCGATACCCACTCACGTACCCTCGACCGGGCAGTAAGACTGCGCCGTCAGCAAGAAGGTGAGTCGTTAGACTTAGATGCGGCAGTTGAGAGCCGGATTAGTTGGCGCGCGCGCGTCACTCCGGATCCGAGGATCTTTCAGCGCCCGGGTAAGCGGCGTCGACATGCCGCGATTTTGTTGTTGGTTGATCTTTCCGAATCGACCAATGATCGGGTTAAGGGGTTTGTCTCGATATTGGATGTCGAGAAACAGGCTGCAGACCTTTTGTCCCAATCCATTGATACTGATTATGATCGCCTTGCGATTGACGGTTTTCATTCAAATGGTCGTGAAAAAGTTAATTATCTGCGGCTGAAAGAATTCGACGAGCCGTATGGTGACTCGCAACGTCGAGTGCTGATGCGGCAGCAGGGCTCGCTATCGACACGGATGGGCGCCGCTTTGAGGCATTCGGGTTTCCGTTTATCTCAGCAGCGAGCAGAAAAGCGAATATTGCTTCTAGTCACTGACGGTGAGCCATCAGATATTGATGTCGCTGATAGGGATTATCTGGTCGAAGATGCTTGTCATGCGGTACATTATCTTGGTACGAAGGGCATTACGGTTTTTTGCCTGTCATTGGACAAGGCTGCCGGTTCTTACATGAAAAAAATTTTTGGCGCGCGCAATTACATTATTGTTGATAATGCGCTTTCGTTGCCCCTTCAGTTGACCCGAGCGCTGGCCCAAATTGCCGCGCGCTGATACACCGTAATTGGTTATGCCATGGTAATGTTGATTTGTTGGGACGATAAAGATGGCAAATAAAGATCCGCTCAAGGTTGGTGCCTTGTACTCGCGGACTGGCGTGACCTCAGCCATCGAGTCGTCGCAGCGACTGGGGACACTGCTCGCTATTGAAGAGATCAATGATCATGGTGGTATCGATGGGCGCGAGCTCGTCGCCATCGAATACGATCCGGCTTCGGACCCGTCCCAGTTCCGTCACTTGGCCGAGCGACTAGTCGCAATTGACAACGTCAATGTGATTTTTGGTTGCTACATGTCGAGCACTCGAAAAGCGGTAACGCCGATTGTTGAGAAATACAATCGAATTTTATTCTACGCGACCCTCTATGAGGGTTTTGAGTTCTCGAACAACATCATCTACACCGGTGCCGCACCAAACCAAAATAGTGTCCAGCTTGCTGACTTCATGATGTCCATGTTCGGTGGGCGGGTTTACTTGGTTGGATCAGATTATATTTATCCCTACGAGTCGAACCGAATCATGTCGGATCTGGTCCGTCAGCGTCCCGGTGGTAGCATTGTCGCGCAGCGTTATGTGCCACTGAATGCCAGTCCAAAGGATTTTGAGGGTATCGTCTCCGAGATCAAGGAACTGAGGCCGGATTTTATCTTCTCCACCGTGGTTGGTAATGCGACACAGCATTTCTACCGTGCCTATGCCGAAGCGGGATTGGATCCGAAATCAATGCCGGTTGCCAGCCTCACGACCTCCGAGGTTGAGGTCTCACAAATGGGCGCAGCTGTTGCTGCTGGACACTTTACCGCAGCGCCATATTTCGCCTCGATCGACTCAGCAGAAAATCATCGTGTGCTTAATCGCTTCCGTACTCGGTTCGGTGATGAAACTCGACCCAATGCTTGCTGGGAGGCTGCGTATTTTCAGGTTTATCTGTTTGCCAATGCGATGCGTAGCGCGGGGACTGATAGCGTGCCCGTTTTGATGCCCCAAATTCTTGAGAGTGAATTTCTTGCGCCGCAGGGGCGAGTGCGCGTCGAACCAAACAATCACCACACCCACTTGTATCCGAGGATAGGACGGGTTAACTCGAAGGGCGATTTTGCTATCGTTCGCGCATCGAAGAATGCTGTGGTACCTGATCCTTATCTGGTCACACATTCATTGGGCGATTGGACACTTGCCCTCGAAACCCTCAAGGATTAATGGTAAAGCCAAGGACGCCGACGCGGTCTAAGCAGTGCGTTGTTCGCGAGGCGCCACAGATTTTGCGCGACTTGCGATCATTGCGTGTGTGCGTCTTTCACCCGCATGATCAAGACGGCCAGGGGCTGACCCGGCAGTTAGAGCGCATCGGTTGTCAAGTACAGGCATTTTGGCCGCCGCTTCCTGATTTGCCAGAGGGTGTCGACGTTGTGTTCTTTGCGTTGTCACCGGATATGCTCAGTGCAGATTTTACTCGGTTCCATCGCGACGACGCACCGCCAGTGATTGCAGTGATCTCTTATGAGAACCCGACCTTGATCGAAGCCGTGCTGCGTCTCGGTGCCATTGCTACAGTGGCGTCACCGGTACGGTCTTTCGGATTGTTATCGGTACTTGTGCTCTCGCGGGACTGGCATAACACCGTCAAAAAACAGCAGCTGCGTATTGCCCAATTAGAGGCAAAATTGCGCGGTGCGCGGCAGGTCGCCGAGGCGCAAGAGATTCTTTGTGCCCTTCATGGTATCTCGAAGGAAGAGGCTTATCACGTGATTCGTGAGCAGGCGATGCAGAAGCGCGTGACCGCAGAAGAGATTGCCCGTTCGATTATTAACGCCAATGAAATCTTGGGCGTTAAAAACCTGCGCTCACAGGTCCCGTAGCGCGCGATGGTCAAAGGCTTTTGACCAGACCAAGAATGTCGCGAAATCTGGGGTGATCCGCGTGACCCATCCATTCAAATAGCGCCATTTCGGTCGAGATGACCGGTACTCCTTGTTGCCGTACGCGATGGGTGGCGAGTTCCTTGTTCTGCTGGTGCCTCGAGGCGACTGCGTCGGCAACAAAAAATGGCTTGAATCCATGCTCTGCCAAGCCCAGAACCGTTTGCAAGACGCAGACATGCGCCTCCATGCCGGTGACGACGATCTGGTGTTTGCCGCGGCCCTGGAGCGCCTGGACGATTTCAGCATCATCGGCACATGAGAAATGCCTCTTGTGGAGGATTTCGTCGTCCCTGAGTAATGCCCGCAAATCACCAACGGTTGGCCCGATTTTTTCTGCACAATGCTCGCTGGCAAAGATCGGAATATTCAGTTGGCGGGCAGTTTGAATCAAGGCGATATTCGCCTGAATAGCCGACTCAGATTGGTGCATGGCAGGCGCTAAAAGGCTTTGAACATCTACCACTAGCAGGGTTGTCGAATCGCGATTTAGCCGCATAGTTTAGCTCAGATATAGGTGATTATCATGATGAGAAATGAGGTATCAGGCGCACAGGTACAAACACCCAAAACTCCCTCTTTTTACTGCTGATTTCGTTGCCAGCGAGCCCCCCTGTTCGGTAGACTTAACTTAGATAAGATTGTGTTTCGACACAAGGATTTTGTTTTTACACACCGCCTCATGCTTAAACTACTAGAAGTTGTCGGGCCGGTAACCGACCCCGTTATCGCTGATCAATTGCACCACCTTGAGCACCACGGACGGGTCGAGTACATCACGCTGTCTGAAGAGGATACACAGCGTCGTCGATTACGTGTCATGACTGATGCTGGCACCGAATGCGCGCTAATGCTAGAGCGCTCTGTGCGACTCTATGATGGTGCCGTGGTGCTTCTCACAGAGGAGCGCGCGGTGGTCGTGCGTACGCAAGAGCCAAACTGGTTGAGAATCCAGCCGCGTGACACGGCAGCGGCGCTCGAGGTTGGTTACTTCTCAGGGAATATGCATTGGACCGTGCGATTTGCAGGCGATGTCATCGAGATCGCTATGCAGGGCGAAGCGGCAAGTTACCTTGAGCGGTTGGCCCCGTTTTTCTTGGATGCTCGGGCCAAACGTGTCCACAGCCACTAACATCATAAGTCAGCTGAGTGCGTTACAGCATGCGGATAGCTTTTTCCCGAGCGGAGCGATTTCATTCTCGCAAGGTTTGGAAACCTTGTACGCAGACCGAGAAGTGAAAGATGCCGCGACACTCGCGACATTTGTCGAAGGTCAGTTGCTGTACCGGTGGGCCTCGATGGAGGCTCCAGCGCTCGTGCTGGCGCATCGAAGTGCAGGTGACCTTGCCGCATTAGTCGAGATCGATGCTGAAATTGAGGCGATGAGTCTGGCAACCGAATTGCGTGAGGGCTCGCGTCGCGCCGGTGTTGCACTGCTGAGCGTGCACGAGAAGTTAGGTACGACCCCCGCTTCAGCTTACCGCTTGCTCATCGCAGAAAAAAAGGCCTTTGGTCATTTGCCGGTGGCGCAGGGGCTGGTGTGGTGGGCCACGGGCATGTCGGAGCAAGACGCACGTGCTATTTCCGCGCATCTGCTTTGCACCGGATCGGTCAGCGCTGCATTACGCCTTGGCGTGATCGGGCACCTTGATGCGCAGCGGGTATTGCTGAAAGTGCGCCATACGGTCGTTCAATTGTTGTCCGCACCTTTAGCAAGTGCCGCGACGGGCGCACAAGGTTTTGATTTTCGAGCATACACCCCGGCTACAGAAATCGCCGCGATGCGTCATGAGGTTCATGATGCGCGTTTGTTTGCTAACTAAATCTTTTATAGGAAGGTTTCATGCTGCTTACGCCGACCGAACTTGAACGACTCCCGATCTACACCATGGCAGAAATCGCGCGCAAGCGCCGCGATAAAGGTTTAAAGCTGAACTATCCTGAAGCCACCGCGATCATCGCTGACGAGATTCTCGAGGGTGCGCGTGAGGGTCGCTCGGTCGCCGAGTTGATCTCATTCGGCTCCACGATACTCAACGCCGAGGATGTGATGCCTGGTGTGCCAGCGTTAATGCCTGTGCTGCAAGTAGAAGCCACCTTCCCCGATGGCACCAAGCTGGTGACAGTACATGATCCGATTCGCGCCGGTAAGCAACAGATTGAGAGTTTGGTGCCAGGCGAGATCATCACGCCTGATGGCGAGATTGAGCTGAATGTAGGCAGACCCAAGATCGTGCTGCGTGCCACGAATACCGGTGACCGCCCGATACAAATCGGTAGTCATTTCCATTTTTTCGAGGTGAATAAAGCACTTGAATTCGATCGCGCTGCTGCATTTGGCATGCGACTTGATATTCCCGCTGGTACGGCGGTTCGTTTTGAACCCGGTGAGGCGAAAGAGTTCACCCTGACGACCTTCGGCGGTAGCCGCGAGATTTATGGTTTAAACAGCCTAACCGACGGCGCCACCAGCGACGACCGGAAGGCCGCCGCGATCGAGGCGGCAAGAAAACAAGGCTTCAGGGGCGCGTAAGCCTGCTACAAAAGGCTGGTATTCAATAACCCCAAGTTCGCGCTGAACGGGCGCGGAATTCTGCGGAGCGAAGCTAATGGCAAAGATGACGAGGCGCGAGTATGCCGCCATGTATGGCCCAACAAAAGGTGACGCAGTTCGCCTCGGCGACACCTCGCTATTCGCCGAGATCGAGCATGATTACGCTGTACCCGGCGATGAGTGCCTGCACGGGGGTGGTAAAACACTGCGCGATGGCATGGGACTGAAAGCGGGGCATGACAGCGCCGATGGTGCGCTTGATATGTTGATCTGTAATGCCACCATCATTGACCCTGTAATCGGTATCGTTAAAGGCGATATTGGTATTAAAGACGGCAAGATCGTCGCGATCGGCAAGGCCGGCAATCCAGAAGTGATGGATGGCGTGCATCCGAAGCTGATCTGTGGTGTCTCGACCACCGTGCGCGATGCCGAGGGTTTAATTGCAACCCCCGGGGGTATTGATGTGCATGTGCACTTTGATTCCTCGCAATTGTGTGAGCACGCGATTTCCAGTGGCCTGACCACGCTCATTGGCGGCTCGCTGGGCCCGATCACCGTCGGTATCGATTGCGGTGGCGAGTGGAACGTCGGCAAGATGTTGCAAGCATCCGAAAGCTGGCCAATCAATTTCGGTTTTCTCGGTCGCGGCAACTCTTCCAAACCGCAGTCACTGATCGGACAGCTACGGGGTGGTTGCCTCGGACTCAAGATCCATGAAGATTGGGGTGCGATGCCTGCGACGATCGATACGTGTTTGTCGGTTGCCGATGAATATGATTTTCAGGTGCAGTTACACACCGATACGTTGAATGAATCCGGCTTCCTGGAAGACACGCTGGCCGCAATGAAAGGCCGCACCATTCACATGTATCACACTGAAGGTGCCGGCGGTGGTCATGCACCTGACATTATTGCGGTAGCGGGGCAATCGCATTGCCTGCCGTCCTCAACCAACCCGACCAATCCGTTTACCGTCAACACCTTTGACGAGCATCTCGACATGATCATGGTGTGTCATCACCTGAATCCTGCGGTGCCGGAAGATGTTGCATTTGCCGAATCGCGGATTCGCGCGCAAACCATCGCGGCGGAGGATGTATTACACGATATGGGAGCAATCTCCATGCTCGGCTCGGATAGTCAGGGCATGGGTCGAATCAACGAGGTGATCACACGTACCTGGCAGCTGGCGTCGAAAATGAAAGATCAGCGAGGTCGTCTGCCAGAAGAAAAATCACGTATCGGCGATAACGAGCGAATCAAGCGCTACATCGCAAAGTACACCATCAACGCCGCCAAGACCTTTGGTATCGACCAGTATATTGGCTCGCTTGAAGACGGCAAGATCGCCGATGTCGTCCTCTGGCGACCCGGCTTCTTCGGCGTCAAGCCAGAACTCGTTGTGAAGGGCGGCTTCATCGCTTGGGGCGCGATGGGTGATTCAGCCGCATCACTGATGACTTGCGAGCCCATCATCATGCGGCCTCAATGGGGTGCATTCGGCGAAGCAAAGAAAGCTCTGTCGGTGAACTTCGTGAATCAACTCGCGGTACAAGCCAATACCGGTGCCAAGCTTGGACTAACCAAGCAGCTACTGCCGGCCTTTGGTACCCGCAATCTGAACAAGTCTCATATGCTGCACAATGATTTTTGCCCGAATATCACGGTAAATCCTCAGACCTTCGATGTCATGATCGATGGTCGTGTAATCACTTGCGAACCCGCCAGCGTTGTTCCGCTGTGTCAGCGCTACATGTTCCGCTAAATTTTTTGAATGTGAACACGATGAACGACTTGACACCCATTGCTGCGCTTTCGGAGGCGGCCAAGGTTCACCCCGGTCCAGCCCGCGTGGGCATTGGTGGCCCGGTCGGTTCCGGTAAGACTCGATTGCTCGAGCAGTTGATTCCGCGCTTTCGTGCACGCGGCACCAATCTGGCGGTCATCACGAATGATCTGACCACCAAGGAAGATGCCGACAGAGTGCGTCGCAGCGGGTTGATCGACCCTGGGCGTGTGCTCGCGGTGGAAACTGGTGCCTGCCCACACACGGCGATTCGCGAAGATCCAACGCTGAATATTCAGGCCGCAGAGGAGCTGAGCTTGAAGTTCCCCGGGCTGGATCTCATCCTGATCGAATCCGGTGGCGACAATCTTGCTTCTACGTTCTCTTTTGATTTGGTCGACTACTGGATTTTTGTGATTGATGTTGCCGGTGGTGATGACATCCCGCGCAAGCGTGGTCTGGGCGTCCTCACCTGCGACCTACTGGTGATCAATAAAGTCGATCTTGCACCGCATGTGAATGTCGATTTGCCTCGGATGATTCGCGAGGCGAATCAGGTACGTTCGGGTCGGCCAGTCCTAGAGACTAACTGTGCCAAGGGCGATGGGGTGGATCAGATCGTCGAGCGTATCGCAAGCGAGGTACTGTTCGATCGTTAGCGTAATCACCTAATACTGGATTGTGACCATCGCTTCCGTTTTCAAGCCACAGGCTTACATCGAGTTCGTAAGGCAACCGAATGGCATCACGGGTGTTGGGCGGCAGCTGGTGGGCTATCCGTTTCATCTCGGCAGAACCTTGCGTTTTGATGGTGATCCCGCGGGTATGTCGTCGCTTTATCTTCAATCTTGTTCAGGCGGTATTTTTCAAGGCGACGATCTTGGCTTGCGCTTAGTCGCGCAGGCCGGCACGCAAGCGCATCTAACTTCTGCAGCGTCGACCATCGTGCACAGCATGAACGATGGTCGAGAGGCCAGGCACCGGGTGCTGATCCAAGCCGAGGCAGATTCCTTGCTCGAGTACATACCTGATCCCTTGGTGATCTTCCCGCGCGCTAACCTGCAGAACGAAGTTACCGTGACATTACACCCCGGCGCACGGGTGCTGCTGGGCGAGGCGCTGGTCTTGCATGACCCTGATCTCAGTGGTCAAGTATTTGATAGTTATGCATCGGAAACTCTTGTGCGCGATGCTGCAGGGAATTTGTTGGTACGTGATCGCTTTCGTATTGAAGGTCACACATTGCAAAGCAAACGACCCGGCATCAATGGCCGCTACCAAGCGCAGGGAAGCTTCTTCGCGCTGACCGCTTCGGACCCAGCGCCTGCCCTACTAGCCTCTCTGCGTCAGGCGATTGAGCCGATTCCGGGTATTTACGCTGCGGCCTCGGCGCTGCCGAACGGTGCAGGCGCTTGGATGAGATTGCTCGCCGAAGATGCCATCGGCCTACGTCAGGCGATACAGGCTGCCTGGGTGGCTATGCGCATCAAATTCACCGGACTAACGCCAGCGAGTAAACGGAAGTAACCTCATCCGGTTTGCTGGAAAGTATGGTTCTTTCCGAAAATTCTCTGGCTCCTCGAGTTGGGCTCGAACCAACGACCTACGGATTAACAGTTCTTGCGTTTTAACGTCGAATCAGGTCGTTCGGCGTTGATGGTACCTGTTATTATCGATATAAAACAGTATCTTACGGTTTTTCGACATTGACCCTCGTTGATTGATTTCGATAAAATCCTGTTACATGAGCCGTTACATGGCGACGTTCGGATTCTGGAGGCCTCGATGTCACGTGTCAGTTTCACTGCGAAGCGGGTGGGCGAATTTGGTTGCCCAGAGGGCAGGGCGCAAGCGTTCTTGTGGGATGAGGGCGTTGCCGGGTTGGGCCTACGGGCGACCGCGAACGGGGCAAAGGCTTATATCTTTCAAAGTGTGCTCGGCGGCAAGACGCTGCGCTCGACAATCGGTTCGCCGCGCAATTGGTCAATCAAAGACGCACAGGCCGAAGCTCGCCGGTTGCAGACGCTGATAGATCAGGGGGTTGACCCTCGACAGGCCAAGGCCGAGCAGATCGCGCGTGACCAGTCCCAGAGACAATCAGCCAGGGCGAAGCGCTTACAAGACTCGGTCATGGTCTCTGAGGCATGGGCCGAATATCTGAAGGACCGGCGCCCAAGGTGGTCAGAGCGTAGCTATGCCGATCACGTCCGGCTGTCGTCTCTGGGCGGTGTCGAGCGCCGACGAGCTGATGGGGTTACGAAGGCAGGGGTTCTCTCGTCACTCATGATGTTGAAGCTATGTGACCTGACGTCAGAGCGACTGACCCTATGGCTGGACCGAGAGTCGAAAACCCGACCGACCAGCACAGCGCAGGCCTTTCGGTTACTGCGAGCCTTCATCCGCTGGTGTGCCGAGCATCCCGAATACAAGGTGATCGTCCCGCCCGACAGTTACCGCGCCGGGAAGGTTCGTGAAGCGGTGCCAGTCAGTAAACCCAAGGGGGGCGATTGCCTGCAACGCGAGCAGTTGCCGGCATGGTTCAGCGCCGTCCGGGAGATCGCCAATCCGGTGATTTCCGCGTACCTGCAGGGACTGCTTCTGACTGGGGCGCGGCGGGAGGAACTGGGGGCCTTGCGCTGGACCGACGTCGACTTTAAGTGGAACACATTGGCAATCGGGGACAAGGTCGAGGGTGATCGGGACATTCCGCTGACCCCTTACCTGAGCCAGTTGTTACGCGAGTTACCCCGGCAAAACGAGTGGGTCTTTTCGAGCAGGACCGCCAAGGATGGGCGGTTGGTTGAACCCACAATCGCGCACCGTAAGGCGCTCAAGCAGGCGGGGCTACCACATGTTTCGGTTCACGGATTGCGGCGCAGCTTCGGGACCTTGGCCGAGTGGGTCGAGATGCCGCCGGGTGTCGTCGAGCAGATCATGGGCCACAAGCCTTCCGCGATTGCGGAGAAGCACTACCGGCGCCGACCAATTGATCTGCTTAGGCAGTGGCATATCAAGTTGGAGAATTGGATTTTGCAGGAGGCTGGGGTCGAATAGGGAATGACTTGACGGTCTCATTCAATGGCGGAGGCACTCAAGTTTTTAGGTCGATCCGTTGTCACAGTAATTTCATGAAGGAACCAAGCAGATGGCAAAAGCAAGCGGTGTCCGAGTTGCCCCAAAACTCGCCAAACCTAACAGGCAGGGAGGTGTCGAACTTGATTTCCACTCTCTTCTTCGGCTAATCAGCCGCTGGACCGTTGCAGTGTTGGTCACCGAGATTGAGCGTAATGGGGTCATGGTTGATGATGGCTATGGGCGGCTGCAGCAGGCAAACGATGGGGACGTTTCCGACCCGCGTTCGAGGGAATTTGCACTCAGGCTATTGCGTGACTGTTATGCAGAGGAACAGGATCCCGGGCCTGAGCGCAGCTGGCTGAGCGAGCGTTGGGACGTGGAGACGCATCCGCTGGAGAGGTTCGGATGGCCGCTTAGGTCATTACCTAAGTTCGGGGAGATTGGTATCGAGCGGATTGTTTTAGGAATCGAAAAGCCAGTTCCAGGAATGCCCAGGTCCAACGAACCCGCGAGCAGTTCCGACGATTGGAAGGCGCTAAGTTCAACGGCAACCTCCCCGTTGACAAAATCGGCAAACTCAAAGCGCGCTTACGCTGCTGAGGTTGCCAAACTTTGGGCGACTTTCAAGACACTCCAGGTTTCGCGGGGCAATTCCATGACTGAACGTGATCTTGCGCAGGCTGTCGCCGAGGAGTTGCAAGCGCGGGGGTTCAATGGGCCTCAGGGGCACCCGTTGAGTGCGGAAACAATCCGTAAGTCCTATAACCCGAATAGGCGATAAGTCACGAATCCATTTGGAGATTTTGGGGCGAATGGTGCGGGGCGACCTTTCGTTACCGCCCCACTGGTGGCGCGGGTTTCAGCGGTGCATTTACAGTTGAATTGGGCAAATGCACCAATCAACATTGAGTCATCGGAATACGGCTATATGCCGAAGGATGGTGACCAATGGAACACAATTCAGCACATCAATACACGGGCGAAACCCCGCGTGTAGTTGCTAATCAATATCCCCCGCTGGGACTGATTTCGCGCCCCGCTGTCGATACCGACTCAGCGGCTTATTACTTGGGTCGCAAGGCCCAAACCCTGCGCACGTGGGCTTGCTACGAGAACGGTCCGATTCGTCCGATCCGGGTCCATGGTCGACTCGCATGGCCTGTAGACCAAATTCGGAAGATATTGGGGGTGTCACATGTATGACATCTACGACACGGACTGGGCACTATCGAACAAGGGCAACCAGTGGCGCAGGCTGCATGGGCGCCTACTCGTAGTGGGTCAATCGAAATACGGGTTCTGGGCAAGAGTTAACGATTACTTCGTT
>Ga0114973_10002456_pt1 | contig 13447 bp, 12 predicted proteins | sample M_140807_MF_Meta_FD_87025 | JGI IMG/M metagenome (GOLD analysis project Ga0114973, IMG submission 87025) | Freshwater microbial communities from Lake Montjoie, Canada to study carbon cycling - M_140807_MF_MetaG | ecosystem: Environmental > Aquatic > Freshwater > Lake | place: Lake Montjoie... | reverse complement strand
ATGATATTTATAATGATGATCTTACAACTTCTTACTGTGTTGAACAATATCATAATGAATGTGCTGATATAATGCATTCAATTGTGTTATTATCATGTGAATAAAATATTACATAGATTGATGTTTATAACAATCATCCCATCTATTTTCTCTTATATAAATATAACCATTTGAAGTTAATAAATTTTTAATCTGTGATCTTCTAGGTTCAACATAATTATGTTCAACATCAATTAAACCGAAAATATATTTTTGAAAATCTACAGACTTTAATATTTCCAATTCACTACCTTCTGTATCTAAAGATAAATAATGGAGCGTTAGCTTTTGCCAATAGATCATTAAGAGTAATTGTATTTACCAGAATTTGTGTTTTATTAGCATTAACTATATCTGTATAAACATCTATATTAGCGCTAATACCTGAAAGTAAATCGTAATTGTTAGAAATATCAAAAATTAAATTACTATTAGTTTCATTATAAACAGCTTTATCAAAACATAAAGAATTTGGACGGTTTTTATATAATGATTCAAATCTTTTAGGTATAGGTTCAACACATATTCCTTTCCAATTATAAGTTTTTTCCAATAAATAAGTATTTGATAATTCTATTCCATCACTTGCACCAATTTCAACAAAAAATCCGTTTGTTTTATTATTATAAAATTTTAATACTTCTAAATCTTGTCCTATTTGTGAATAATTCATTTTAAAATAAAATATTATTCTTTAAACCTATAAAAACTTATAAAATTGAATTTTTATTTTAATATTTTTTATTTATGTAAATGAGCTTAAAACTATTTTTAATAATTTCTCTATTGAGAATAAAAAATATTTACGGAATTGATAATACAAAGTTCCATTATCTTCCAATAGAAGAACATAAAAATACAAAAGAAGTGTTTATGAAATATCATAAGAATGGTACTAGAATGGATAAAACTGTTGAAGAAACTAAGGCAGAATTTGATAAAAAATTCAAATAAAAATAGATATTATAATTTTTTTAAATATAAATATATTTAAAAAATTAAAATGGTTAATTAAAATGTTTTCAAATAAATATCAAAAACTAATAACATATTTTGAAAAAAATAAAGATAAACCTTGGAATGAATGGTTAAAATATGATAAATTATTGGATAATCAAGGAAAACAGGGAATGGTCGGATTATTTAAATTGTCAGATGAAAATGAAGAAGAGACTACAAGATATATTTTTAAACTGTCTCAGAATTTAAATTATTTAGTATATCATGAATTAACTGTAATGCAAGGATTAAGTTCCATATCTAATTTTTGCCCTTTTTTTTGTAAAGGAATTGGAAGTATAAAATGTAAAGTAGAACCAAAAAGAAAAATTAAAAACCCATTTGATATTAAATCAAAATATCCTATTGAAAAAGAAGTATTACTATGTGAATATATTGAAAATAGTTCTAAGTTTTACAATTATATCAAAACAAAAGATATTAAAGAAGAAATGCTATATTCAATTGTAAAACAAGTATTAATGGGTATAAATATAGCACAACAGAAAAAACAATTTACACACTATGATTTACATTCAAATAATGTAATGATAAAAAAATGTAATAAAGATTTAGTTTTTATTTTTAAATATGATGATGATAATCAATTTGCAATTCCAACATTAGGTTATTATCCTATAATAATAGATTATGGGTTTGCTTATATATCTGATATGGAAGATAAACCATTATGGACTAGTTTAGCTCATACAGAAGTAGGTTTTATGAGTGATAGATTTGATTGGGTAGCAGATCCTAAGTTATTTTTAATAACTGTATCAGATGAGATTAAAGACAAAAGAAACACTCCTAAATCTAAAAAATTTAGAAGAATAGTCAGAAATTTATTTTATCCTTTAAAAATAGATGTTGAATGCGGATGGGATGATGATGAAGATAAAAGTGCTGCAGATTATGTTTTGGAGATGTTAGATATTGAAAATAATACATCAAAAATTTTTAAAGATTTTGATTATTATTGCATTGACATATTACAATCTTTAATTATTTTACCTTTGCAAGAACAAGATTATTCAAATATTGGAAAGTCTTTTAAAGCTTTTCTAAAAGAATGGTCAAAAATAGAAAATGAAATATCAAATGAATTTTATAATATTTATATTTTAAAAGAAGTTGTTAATATAGCACGAAATATTAGACCTGAATATTTAAAAAAAGAAACAAGAGCAGATGCTATAACCATATTTCAAAAAAATATTTATAAAGCTATTAACAAAGTATCTGCTTTTTGTAATCCTAAAAATATAAATTTTGAAAAGTTTCTATGTTCCCTTTTATTACTTGCTGAAAATATTGAAGGTATGTTATATGAAGTTATTACTACAAGAATGGCGGAAAAACAAAAACAATATAATAAACTTCCTTTACAATCTTTAGAACAAATTTATGCCGCTATTGATGTTAATATTAAAGATACTTATACATATAATAAAGATACTGTATTTTGTATAATTGATGTTGAAAATGAAACAAATGATTTATTTAAAATACCAGAAGATGAGGTTGAAAATATCAATGAAATAAATAATTTATCTAAAGGATGTTATGTTTATGATTTGTACAAAAAATCTTAATTTTTAATATATTTAAAAAAAAAAGGTAATTAACAAAATGGAAACAATTTTAGATTTTAGTATGAATAACGATGAAAGAATGTTAGAATTTGAAAAGTTTTGCAAAGACAATAATGAAAATATTTCTTTTGAACTTATTAATAGGCTTAATGGTATATATCAATTTAGTGGCATGAAAATCTTACAAGATTTTCTCTATAATATATGTTTTAATATAAGTATATTACCAATATTAAAATTTAAGGCAAGTCAAGGATTATTATTATTTGATGAATTTGAAGAAGAAATTGAAAAGGATGATGATGAAGATGCTATAAAATATAAAAAAGAAAGTAACATAGAAATACAAGGGAGAAATGAAAAAAGAAAAGATATTGCATATGAAGCATTAAATAGTGTTTGTCTAACAAGTATTGAAGATTTACCTACACCTTGCAGGGTAGATTCTGTATTAACTTTAATGGATGCGGGAGATACATATAAAATAGAATCAGATGTTTATTTTAGAAAAATAATAAATGATATGAAAATTGATTGTGATTATAGATATAAAACTATTTTACTTCTTGAAACAAAAGGAAAATTAAATTTTAAATATTATATTAAAAATTCTTGTCTTGATTTTCTGTTTAACACAAAAAATTTTACTATGTATCGTATTTTATCAGCTCAATATTTATTAAAAAATATCGAATTGGACGAGGGAGAAAGAATTAAAATCCAAGAAATAATCTTATCTTTAAGCCAAGATAATGAGCTTGATTATGATTTAAGAGCAGATGCTGCTGATTTATTGTTAAATTTAGGAACAGATAAATATAAAACACTAGGCAGAGAAATTATTCAAATGTTAGGAAGAATTGAAGGTAATGTTAAAACAATTTATGATAATAAACAAAACATTCACACAGAAGAGATTGAAAAATCTATTTTAAATATTATTGAAATATTATCTTCTCATCCTACCTTAAGAATTAATGAAAATGAAATTGACTTTATATATGTCAAAACTCAAATAGATATAATCTTAAAAGATAAAAAATTAAAAACAATAAATAATGACACATTACTAAAAGAACATATCGATTATTATGATGATTATTTTAGTGCTAAAATTAATTGTAAAAATTGCGACAATTATATAGGTTGTGTATATACAACAAATATTAGATGTTTAAATTGTGAAGAAGATAATAAAGATTGTAAAATGTCTTCAACTATTTCAAAATATTGTTCAAGTGAATGTGAACAGCAATTTAATACTTATAATAAAATTTATTTATCATTAAATAGAATTGAAATAGATAGATCTACTTATTTAGGGAATAGTTTATCTAGAATTTTAGTTAAAATATGGTCATATATACAAGTAAATGAATTTAAAGATGAATTAATAAAAAGATTATTACAAGAATTGGAAGAAATGTCGGGGACATGTTCTTCTGGTTTTGTTGGTAGATTAATAAATACCTTATCTGGTTTTAGTGATTTAACAATTAATATTTCATTTGAAGATCAATTAATTTCTAATTTTATTGGAAGATTAAATTCTTATACAAGAAAAATTACGGATATATCTTCTCCTTTTTATAAAGATAGATTGTATGATGTATTAGAACTAATGATAAGAAACATGGATATACCTAAAAATAAAGCAATTAAATTAATTATCGATGAGCATTTAGAAAAAAAGAGAGAAGAAAAGATAGATTTCGCTATTGAATATTTTTCTGAGCAAGTTATAAATGAAATGACAGTAAATTCAAATGAATATAATGATAGAAGACATTTTTTACTATTTTTTAGAACATATTTACCTTTTCTACGCGAAGAACTTTACGAAGAATTTAAAGAATATTTAAGTGTATTTGAGTTTGATTTAACAATAAGAAAAGCAATTAGTCTTTACGAAGGAACACAACATTTTGTTTAAATTACAAATCTTCATCATCGTCAAAATAACGTTCAGAAGGAATTAAATTTGTTAGATCTATCATCTCTGTATCTTCCATATCTTCAGTTTCTATTGGTAAAGAAGAACTTGAAGAAATACCTTCAACATCTGATTGTATAGTACATATATTTTTAGTTGTAATATCATTTACATTATATATTTTTCTATCGACGAACATTTTTATATTATAAAATTTAATTAATTTTTATACTTAAATTAGTATAAAAATTATATTCAAAATAAATTTATGAACTATATGTTCTTGTTAAAGACATTGGTGGTAAATTATCAAAGTCGATAATTTCCGAATTATTAACAGTTGATGTTATTTCAGGAACAAAATCTTCAACTCTAACATCATGTGAAACGGCTTTTGAGACTGTATTACTTACTTCTCTCATTAGAGAGCTTAGACCATCTCCATTATATTCATAAGTAGCTGAATAACGTGGATTTAAACCTAGTGATTGACTTACAGCAAATGAATCTTGATTTGCACCCAAATATATAAAGACCCACTTATGTTGTGTTTCCATTTCTTTTGTCATCTTTCTAATATCTGATGCTTTATATATTTTAGAAGAATTTTCAAGACCATCGGTTAAAATTACACATATTACATTATCTGACTTTATATTTTTTTGATAATCAATTCCTGTTCCTATTGCATCATATAGAGCTGTCATACCATCTGGATTAAAATCTGTATCTTTAATATCAATTTCATTTCCTTTAATATTTTTATGTACAAATTTAACATTATTACTAAAAGTTATAAATGTAGAAAGAAATTCCTTCCCAGTTTCTTTCTGGGTATCATAGAAAGAACGCATACTTTGAAGTGGTTCATTGCCAAGCGCCACCATTGAACCAGAAGAATCAAGTATAAATAATATAGACACTACAGTATCATGAGTGTTTTTAACAGTATTTTCAGCTTGCATTTTGCGTATTAGTATAAATAATTTTAATAAAATATAAAAAAAAATCAATTTTTATTTTTAAAATCTTGTATGTAAACTTACAAAATCATCAATAGGTAATCCACAACATATTTTAATAAAATTATTAATAGCATTTCTTTGTTTAAAAAATGCATTAATAACTGGTTGTTTTTCATCATCAATAGGACTTTTAAAAAAGAAAGATAATAAAGATAAGTTTGAAGAAAAATTATTCTCTTTGCCATCTTTAGATATAAATTTAATTCGTGTAAAAAAGTCTGAAAATATAGCTATATCAAGAAGTAAAGGTATTGCTAACAATGAATCTTCGCATATATTATATATAGATAAAATATTTCTACTATCTAGCATTAATTCGCTATAATATTCATCTATAGCTCGTTTACTATCTCCAACCGCTGGAATATATTTTATAATAACTTCGTGATCTGGTTTTTTTCCTTCAAATAACTGAGGATTTTCTTCTATAATATCATCTATCACATTTCTTTTTGTAATTTCTTTACTTTCAAATTGGGGTGATTGACTTAAATTAAGTCCATCATTATTTCCTAAATGATTATAAGAAACAATTGATAATGGTTTAATACCAGAACTAACCAAAAAATCTACCAAAACACTTTTTAATTTTGTTTGGCCAGATTTGAGGTCTGACCCACCAATATGTGCACCATATTGGTCTGCAAGTTCTAATATAGCATTATTTATAGTATTTTGAGGAGATGTATTCATAAATATATTTCCAGATAATATTGTTGCTACAGCAAATATAGTTGAAGGAGAAATAGATGGACAATTATTTAATATACTTTCAATCAAATGAGAACCAGAATCATAATTTTTATTATTCATTTTTTCAGTAGAACCGGCCCAAATAACAATAACTTTTTCCAAATTATTTATAACTTTAAATTCATCTATATCAGCTTTAATAGAACATAAAGCATCCCATTTATTTGTAGTTGATTTAATATTATTACATTTTACATCTTGATTAGTTGCTATAAAGCCTTCGTAAAAAATAGATTTCATAGGAATAATATTTTTTAACTCATCTTTTAATTGGTCTACTAAAGCCGGATCAATTACTTTATTTTTTTTACAAGCTTTATATAAATCATCTTGACAAATATCCCACCCACTTATAATTATATCTTCTGGACTTCTTAAAGAAACCATATCTTTTATCAATTTTGATACAATTTTACCTTTTTTATTATATCCTAAATTAATACTTCCGTATTGAGAAATACTTCCTAACCATTTAACTTTTTGAATACCATTTTTATTTTCCCATGTTAATCCTTTATTATATGCTAATAAACTTGTTACCAATGTTGAACCATTATTTCCTCCAAGTCCAACTATCATTACACCTAGTTTTTTATCTTTATTATAATCTAACATTTGTATCTTGATAGTATTTTCTTTAATATTAACACTTTCATCATCATTAAACTCAACATAGTTATAGGTATAATTGTTTTCCATTTATAACTAAATGTTAATTTATTTAAATCAAATTTTAACAAATATAAAAATATATTTAAAGATAATAATCATATTATATAAATGAAAAGTTTAAGCCAAGCAGGACAAGATTTATTTGTATATAATATATTGGATAAAAAGAATAATGGTACATATTTAGATATAGGTTGTGGAGATTGTACATGTATTTTTGATGGAATGAGTAATGGTAGTAATACATTATTATTATCTAAACTTGGTTGGAATGGAATAGGAATTGATATTGACATTTCTCATAAATGGGGTTGGGATCATATACGTAAACATAAAATAATAGTAGATGATATTACAACCTTAAACTGGAATAATTTAATAACCAATAATACAATATTGCAAGATACAATCGATTATTTATCATTTGATATAGATGATGCAACTTCCGATGGAATAAGAGCTTTTCCATTTGATAAAATACGCTTTCGAGTAATAACTATTGAACATGACAGTTATAGAGTTGGAGATTCTGTTAAGAATGAAATTAGAAATGTTTTAACTAATAATGGATATGAATTGTTATGTTCGGATGTAATGGTTCAAATAACTGGTTATTATCCTTGGATATTTGAAGATTGGTGGGTTGATATGTCAAAAGTTGATAGAAACTTAGCAGAAAAATTTAGATGTGATAAAGAATTAGGTCATAATATACATTTAAAATCAAATACATATTCTCCTCCTCAATCATTAAAAATTGATATATCTCCCGGAGAAGGTCTAGATAGACTGTCAATTTTAAATATTAAACGAGAATATATCAATAATCAAAAATTAAAAGATATACATCATGAATTAAGCATAATTAAACCGTTAATAGATGATATTCTAACTAAAAATTTAAACTTATATACTAAATTATATAAAGTTAATAAAATTATTTGGGAGTTAAGTAATATAATTAGAAGTAAAGAAGACAATACTAGTTATAATAATGCATTAGTTGAAATTCATACATATAATGATGAAAGATTTAAATTAAAAGCACAAATAAACAATGCGTGTAATTCTAAATTAAAAGAACATAAAAGTTACAAGGATATTGATTCTGAGCTTACAATTAAAAATAATGATGTTTTATACTATGTATCATCTGGTTTACTTGGAGATTTTATAAATTCATTGTATATAATTAAAAAGAATTATGAACTTACAAATAAAAAAGGGGTACTAAGGATTAGTAATTTTAAAAATTCCGAGTTTACATTTCCTTTGACTCAAACATATTACGAATTAATTCCTATAATTACTTCTCAGATATATATAGAAGAGTTTATAATTGACGAGTCTTCTCGTTCTATAGAAGATATAAATATAAATAATTCTGAAACATATATTAATCTTCGTGGATGGGACAAATCTTACGATTTATATAAAACACATTGGTTAAATATATTTACAAATTATTATTCACTACAACATATTTCTCCAACCGTAAAATGGTTAGAACATTCTAATGATAGTAATAAATTTAAAGATTGTATATTAATACATAATAATAAAGGGGAGTTAAATGACTTTACATTAAATATATTATTAAAAAATAATTGTATATTTATTACATGTAATGAAAAAGAATATAATAATTCTCCCTATAAAAATAAGGTTAGTTCATGTTATATATGCGAAGATCTTTTTGACTTATTTACATGTATTAATAATTGTAAATTTTTCATTGGATCACAAAGTTCTCCTCTAGCTATAGCTTATGCATTAGGAAAAAGGTGTTTAGGTGAATTAATAGGAGGTGATATGTTTCACTATGTTGGTATGGAAAAATACAATGAAGATTTTTTTTGGGTATCAAATAATAATATTTTAAGTGGAAATATCAATGAACTTAATAAATATTTAGTAATTTAGAATTTATCATATATAAAATATAAATTTAAAAACGAATTATTTTAAATAAACATGCAAAATAATTTAACTAACTGTAGAATATGCAAGTCATATAATTTAACAGAAGTGGTAAATCTCGGAAACCAGTATTTAGCTTCAAGATTTCCATTTCAACATGAAAAAAATGATGTTCCAAGAAGTCCTGTTATTCTTGTAATGTGTGATAAATGTTCTCTTGTCCAATTAAAATATAGTATTAATCAAGTTGATATGTATGAACATAATTATGGATACAAAAGTGGTATAAGTAATACTATGAAAAACCATCTTAAACAGTATAATAATGAATTACAAAAAATTATTCAAATTAATAGCAATGATTGGATTCTTGACATAGGATGTAATGATGGAACATTTTTAAATTACTATCCAAAATGCAATAAAGTTGGTTGTGATCCAACTGGTAAACAATTTTCTTCATTATATACAGAAATGAACTTGATTCCTACTTATTTTACATATAATAATGTCCGTGATGTATTTTCTACTCAAAAATTTAAAATTATTACAAGTATCGCAATGTTTTATGATTTACCAGATCCTATAGAATTTGCAAATGATATTTGTAAATTATTAGATGACAATGGGATATGGTCTTTTGAACAAAGTTATGCGTTAAGTATGATTAATAAAAATAGTTTAGATACAATTTGTCATGAGCATTTAGAATATTATAATATTAAAAATATAGTAGATATTTTAGATACAACAAATTTAAAATGTATTGATATATCGTTTAATGAATCCAATGGTGGAAGTATGCGTTTTGTAGTTGCAAAAAAATCAAGCAATTATGATGAAATAAATTTAGATTCTTTATTAGATTTAGAAAAGCATTTATATAAAAAGGAAACATATATTAAATGGTATTATGATTGTGAAAAAGAAATTATTAAAACAACCAAGTTTATAAAAAAAATTAAGGAACAGAATGAAGATGTTTATGTATATGGGGCTTCAACAAAAGGAAATACACTATTACAATTCGCAAATCTAGATTCTGCCATTATTAATTTTGCAGTAGAAAGAAATCTTGACAAATTGAATAGATATACACCAGGTACAAATATTCCAATAATATCCGAAGATGTTATGAGAAAAAATCCACCAAAATATATGTTAGTTTTACCATGGCATTTTAAAGATGAAATCATAGTTAGAGAAAGTGAATATATTAATAATGGAGGAACTTTAATTTTTCCATTACCAAATTTTGAATTAGTATCAAAAAAAAACGAGTTTTTTTAACTGGAATATGTGGTCAAATTGGCAGATATTTGGTGGATCTTTTACAAGTTAAAAATGAATACATAATATATGGTTTAACGAAAACAAAATGTGATGATCCATTTTTTTCTAAATGTATTATATTTTATTCTTATGAAGATTTAGAAAATATATTAACAATAATTCAACCTGATATTATATTCCATTTAGCAAGTATATCAAGTTCAGAAGAATGTATTAAAAAACCAATAGAAACATTAGAAACAAATGGGTTGCTTGTGTGCAAAATTCAAAATATTATATCTAAATTGAGTTTAAATACTAAAATAATTAATACATGTAGTTGTGAAATTTATAAAGGAAATGGAACATATGAAATTGTTGAAGATGATTTAAATTATAATCCTACACATCCATATGCTTTCGCAAAATTATTAGGACATAATATGATTAAATATTACAGAGAATTTAATAATAGATGGTTAAGTAATGCTTTATTATTTACAACTGAAAGTCCATACAGGAAAGATATATTTTTAATTAAAAAATGCGCTAAACATATAAAAGAATGGAAAGCTGGCAACAAAACAATTTTAAAATTAGGAAATTTAAATAGTTATAGAAATATAAATCATGCGTATGATGTTGCTAATGCTTTGTTAATTATAAGTAAACAAGATATAGCGGATGATTATTTAGTATGTTCAGATGTTTATTTACAAGTCAAAGATATAATTATAGCTTTATATAAAGTTGGAGGCATAGAACTTGTTGAAAATGTTGAAACAGGTAATTTTAAACATAATAATGAAATATGTATAGAATATAACACATATACAAGATCATTTGATGCTAATTTAAATGGTAAATGTGAAAAACTTAAAAAACTTGGATGGACTCCGGTATTTGATGCTCAATTAATATTTGAGGATTTATTAAGATAATAAAAGTTTTTATATTACATATTTAACGTACATCTTTAAATTTTTAACTTTATTTTATAGTTAAAAATTATTATTTCTGTTTTTAAACATCTAAACTCCAGATTTTGGATACATATTTTTCTTAACTGTAAATTTAGGTTAATAAAAAATTTACTATTTTAGATTAAATGTATAGTAAAGTATAACATGTTCTATTTATTACAGCTTAAAGATAAATTTTTATAATATAAATGTTAATTCTTATATACGGTTCTAAAGGTTGGATAGGGTCACAAGTATTAGAATACTTAAATGAACATAATATAAATTATAAAGAAGGAATTTCCAGAGTTGATAATATCATAGAACTTACAAAAGAAATATTGAGTATAAAACCAACTCATATTTTAAGTTTGATAGGTAGAACTCACGGCAAAATAGATGACAGAATAATAAGCACAATTGATTATTTAGAAGAAGAAGGTAAATTATTTGAAAATATAAGAGATAATTTATATAGTCCACTTATGTTAGCTATGTTATGTAATAAAGAAAATATTCATTTCACATATTTAGGAACAGGTTGTATATTTGATTATGACGATGAACATATTAGTGGTTTTGAGGAAGATGATGTCCCGAATTTTTTTGGTTCTTCATATTCTATAGTAAAAGGTTTCACCGACAATATTATGAAGAATTTTGATGTTTTAAATTTAAGAATAAGAATGCCAATCAATTCAGATAAAAATTCACGCAATTTTATAACAAAAATAAGTACATATGATAAAATATGTTCTATACCAAATTCAATGTCTGTTTTGCCAGAATTAATACCATATGCAATTAAAATGATAGAGAAAAATATAACCGGTACTGTAAATTTGACCAATCCCGGTGTAATTTCCCATAATCAAATTTTAGAACTATACAAAGAAATTGTTGACCCTTTATTTACTTGGAAAAATTTTTCAATTGAAGAGCAAAATACAGTTTTAAATTCAAAAAGATCTAATAATATGTTAAATACCAATAAACTTAAAGCATTATTTCCAGAAATTAAAGATATAAAAGATGCTGTAAAAGAATGTTTATACAAATATCCTAAACCTGTATATGATTTTCCAAATTCTTCAGATACAAATATTTTAATAACTGGAGGTTGTGGTTTTATAGGTTCTCATTTTATAAATTATATATTTGAGAAATATGATAAGATAAATATTGTAAATATAGATGTCATGTATTATTGTGCGAATGAAAAAAATGTAAAAGAGAGTGTGCGTAATTCAAATAGATATTGTTTTTTAGAAATGAATATAAATGATATAAAAGATACTATATTAGATACATATAATATTAATTATATAATACATTTTGCAGCGCAAAGTCATGTTCAAAATTCATTTGATGATGCTATACAATATACGGTTGATAATGTTTTAGGTACACATACTTTATTAGAATATTGCAGAAAAAGTGCTAAAATTAAAAAATATATACATGTATCTACAGATGAAGTTTATGGTGAATCAAAATTAAATGAAGATAAAAAGACAGAACTAACAATACTTAGACCTACAAATCCATATGCGGGAACAAAAGCTGCAGCTGAGTTAATAACTCAGACATATTTACATTCTTTTAATTTACCAATCGTAATAACAAGAGGAAATAATGTATATGGCGAGAATCAATATCCTGAGAAATTAATACCAAAATTTATTTATTTCTTAAAAAATAACAAGAAATTAACAATACAAGGAACTGGTAATGCATTAAGATCTTTTTTATATGTTTCAGATGTTGTATCTGCATTTGATATTATTTTACAAAAAGGAAAGATTGGAGAAATATACAATATAGGAGCAGATGATAATATGGAATATTCTGTTGTTGATATATCTAAAATATTAATAACAAAAATAAAACATACAACCGAATATGAAAAATGGATAGAATATATTGAAGATAGACCTTTTAATGATATTAGATATCATATAAGTAATACAAAATTAAAGGATTTAGGATGGAAAATTAAAGTAGATTTTATGGAAGGTCTAGAAAAATTATATTGAAATTAAGTTATTTTCTTAAGCTTATTATAAGGTTAAGAAATACATAATTACCATTCACAAATACCACTAACTCCGAGTTTTTGTATTGTATTAATTTTAAGATCAGATAGAAAGATGGAATGTTCAATATCATATTTTATGTTATTATTTATTAAATGTCCTAACAAGTTTTTATAGTGTATGAATATATTTTTATCTACAGAATATAATACATTTAGTAAATATTCATCTTTCATAATAT
>Ga0114973_10002454_pt1 | contig 13455 bp, 7 predicted proteins | sample M_140807_MF_Meta_FD_87025 | JGI IMG/M metagenome (GOLD analysis project Ga0114973, IMG submission 87025) | Freshwater microbial communities from Lake Montjoie, Canada to study carbon cycling - M_140807_MF_MetaG | ecosystem: Environmental > Aquatic > Freshwater > Lake | place: Lake Montjoie... | reverse complement strand
TAAGAGGTCAGTAGCTGCCCTTTCAATCAACCTTCGAACACGTTGGTGTCGGGACACAACCGTAGCTGAATCCCACCAACCCCCGCAATCTAGAGCCTCGGAAAAATCCTGTCAAGCACATGAAAAAGAATTTTTTGGGAGTCCCGGAAACACACGAAAAACAGGCTTTTTTGCAGCATCCCGGTGAGTGCTGACCACGTGCGTGCGGGCGCTGGAGCGGTCGGGCTTTGAGCCCGCCGGCTGGTATGTTCGCCGGCGGCTTGGGAACCGTGTGTGGAGGAGAAGGCGATGGGAAAAATTGTTCAGCCGCGCCAGGTGCCTGCGATCGACCGACGCGGTTTTCTTGCGGGATTCACGGCATCAGCGGCCCTCGCGGGCAGCGGGGCAATAGCCGCTGATCTCGGCCGTGCCCGCACCGTGTCGATCTTCCACACCACCGATCTCCACGGCCGCATCGTGCCCACGAGCACCTACGAAGGGCTCGACGATGTCGGCGGTTTTGCGAGGTGCGCCACCTGCATCCGCCAGTGGCGTCGTGAATCGCCGCACTCACTCACCGTCGATGTCGGTGATGTGGTGCAGGGCACGCCGGTGAGCCTCGAGAGCGGCGGCACGCTGATGATCGATCTCTTCAATCGTCTCGGCTACGACGCCTGGACGCTCGGCAACCACGACTTCGACTGGGGCCCCGAAAAACTCGAGACGCTCTTCGATCGCTCCGCATCTCCTGTGCTCACCGCGAACGTCGTTCGCGGTGCTGCCGTGCCCGGCGGATTCGACGGCGCCTGGAAGCGGGTGCTGCCGTGGACGATGAGGGAGGTCGGGGGATTTCGCATCGCGATCATCGGCCTGATCACGCCGGGCCTGCCCTACTGGCTTCCACCGGAGCTCCTCGGCGGTGCCGAGGCGACTGATCCGGCCGTGGCGCTCGCTGCGGCGGTGAAGCAGGCGCGTGGCGAGAAGGCCGATGCCGTGGTGGTGACGGGCCACATGGGCTGGCGATTCAACGACGACTACGCCAATCCCGTGCGGTCGATTCTTCGCGACGTCGATGGAGTCGATGTCTACCTCGCGGGCCATTCCCACCAAAATCAGCCGTCGTGGACGCTCCACGACGTGCTCTGCTCGCAGGCGAGTTATCACGGCATCCACTGCGGACGGATCGACCTGACGTTCGATCTCGATTCCCGAAAACTCGTCGATCGCCGGGCCTTCACGATCCTCATGGACGATCGCTTCGATCTCGATCCTGCGGTCATGGCGGCAGCCCAGCCAGGGCTCGAGGCGGCCGAGGTCACGCTCGCCCGCGAGGTTGCCAAGGTGACTCGGCCAATCTCGGGCAAGGGCCGGGGCAACGGTCTGGCAACGCTCCTCTGCGAACTGTTCTCCGCGACGCTCCGGCGGCACGGCACGCCTGTCGACGCCGTGTTCCACGGCACGTTCGCGACCGGCGATCTTCAGCCCGGCCCCCTGACGGTCGCCGACTGCTGGAAGATCATTCCCTACGAGAACATGCTCGTCACCGCCGAGGTGACGGCCGCCGACCTGCTCGCCATCGTCGCAGAGGACGCGAAGCAGAAAGACTCCGACCGCACCCTGTGGCCGTTCGAGGTCGTGGCAGGGGATGGCGGTGCACCGGCACGGTTGCGGCATCAGGGGGCCGACGTGCCCGCCGATCGCCGGCTCATGGTCGCCCTCAACGCCTACGATGCTCAGTCGGGTGGCCGGCGGCTGATGAGAACGCGAGAGATTCTCGCCGCACCGGCGGCGAGCCGCCGCACATCGCCGATCGACACGCGTTCAGCGCTGATCGACGGTCTGCTCGATCGCGGCGTCGTGGGGTGAGCGGAAGCTTCGTCAGCCAGAAGTCAGCCAGAAAAAAACGAACCCGGAAAAGAAAAGGACCCGTGGTTCGAAAACCACGGGTCCGGTAGCGGCTATCGATGTGTGGGTCTTTGGGGGGGGGAACAGCCGCTGAAGAGAGTCAAGGTGTATGGTGTGGCCGCCGGTTCATGCCCGCGACTCCCCAACCATACCCTAGGTTCCGCCTTCGCGTCGACCCTTTTTTTCTGGATCGACCTCCCGATGGCGTTCGCCGCGGCAAAATCTGCCGGTTAGGGGTCTTTTTCCAGGGCTTTTGCAGGTTTCCGTTGGAGGTGCCTGCGCCGTGCCGGCCCAGGGTGGTGAGCCGGCGGGCCGTTGGACACGCTGTCTGGGCCGCTTCTCCGGCCTACGGGGTGTCCGTTACGCTACCGACCATCGCTACCGTCATCCCGTTGAGTCATATTTCCCCGTCACGCCTCAGAAAACCCTACCGCCATGGCCGCATCCCCCGCCAACCCGTTCTCCGCCCGCGCCACCTTCGAGACCGGCTCTGGGCCGGCCACGCTGTACCGCCTCCGAGCCCTCGACGACGCCGGGGTGACGAACACGTCGCGGCTGCCGTACTCGATCCGGATGATTCTCGAGGCGTTGCTGCGAACATGCGACGACTACGAGGTGACCGAGAGCGACATTCGCACGCTCGCCACGTGGAACGCCACGAAGCCGGCTGAGCAGGAGATCCCGTTCAAGCCGGCGCGCGTGGTGCTCCAGGACTTCACGGGCGTGCCCTGCGTGGTCGATCTCGCCGCCATGCGGGCCGCCATGAAGCGACTTGGCGGCGATCCGCGGAAGATCAATCCGCTCGTGCCAGTCGACCTCGTCATCGACCACTCGGTGCAGGTCGACTTCTTCGGCACGCACGACGCGCTCCAGAAGAACGTCGACATCGAGTTTGGCCGCAATGCCGAGCGGTATGCCTTTCTCCGCTGGGGCCAGCAGGCCTTCCGCAACTTCCGCGTGGTGCCGCCGGCGATCGGCATCGTGCATCAGGTGAACCTCGAATACCTCGCCGGCTGCGTGTTCCTTCGCGATGATCCCGCGGGGAAGAGCGGGGCGAAGGTGGCCGTCCCCGACACACTCGTCGGCACTGATAGCCACACGACGATGATCAATGGTCTTGGCGTGGTTGGCTGGGGCGTGGGGGGCATCGAGGCCGAAGCGGTGATGCTCGGCCAGGCACTCTCGCTGCTCCTGCCTGAGGTGGTCGGCTTCGAACTCACCGGCCACCTGCCGGCGGGTGCCACGGCGACTGACCTCGTGCTCACCGTCACCGAGATCCTGCGGAAGGAGGGCGTGGTTGGGAAGTTCGTCGAGTTCTTCGGCAGCGGCCTCGCCGGGATGTCGCTCGCCGACCGGGCCACGATCGCCAACATGGCTCCGGAATATGGCGCCACGATGGGCTTCTTCCCGATCGACAACGAAACCCTCACCTACCTGCGGCTCACGGGCCGCCCGGCGGAGCAGGTGACGCTCGTCGAGCGGTACATGAAGGAGCAGGGGATGTTCCGCACCGACACCGCCCCGACTCCCGAGTTCACCAAGCGGCTGGCGCTCGACCTCGGCAGCATCGTGCCGAGCCTCGCCGGCCCGAAGCGCCCGCAGGACCGTGTTCCGCTCGTGCAGGTGAAGAAGGCGTTCGCCGAGTCGCTCACGGCGCCGACCGCCAAGCGGGGGTTCGCGCTCGAGGGGGCGGCGCTGGCCCGCACCGGCACCGTCCGTGAGAACGGCCACGCCGACACGATCGGCCACGGGGCCGTGGTGATCGCCGCGATCACCAGCTGCACCAATACGAGCAACCCGAGCGTGATGGTGGCCGCCGGGCTCGTGGCCCGCAAGGCGGTCGCCAAGGGGCTTACCACGAAGCCATGGGTGAAGACGAGCCTGGCCCCCGGATCGCGCGTGGTCACCGACTACCTGGAGAAGTCTGGGCTCGACAAGGATCTCGATGCGCTCGGCTTCGAGACGGTGGGCTACGGTTGCACCACCTGTATCGGCAACTCCGGGCCGCTGCCCGACCATGTGGCTGCTGCGGTCACCGAGGGGGATCTCGTCGCGGCCGCCGTGCTCTCGGGCAACCGCAATTTCGAGGGCCGCGTCAATCCGCTCGTGAAGGCGAACTGGCTCGCCAGCCCGCCGCTGGTCGTTGCCTACGCCCTCGCCGGCACAACCGACATCGATCTCGATCGGGATTCGCTCGGCACCGGGAAAGACGGAAAGCCGGTGTTCCTCAAGGACATCTGGCCCACGGCCGACGAGGTTCGTGCCACCGTCGAGGCGAGCGTGATTCCAGCGCAGTTTCAGAAGCGATACGACAAAGTCTGGGAGTCGAACCCGCGGTGGAACGCGGTGCCGACCACGGCGGGGGAGCTCTACGACTGGGATGCGACAAGCACTTACATCCAGGAGCCACCGTTCCTCGCGGAACTCTCCCGAGAGCCGAAGCCGCCGGCGAGCATCCGCGGCGCCCGCGTGCTGCTCGCCCTTGGCGACAGCGTGACCACCGACCACATCTCGCCGGCCGGCAGCATCGCCAAAGCGAGCCCCGCCGGCACGTTCCTGATCGAGCACGGCGTGCCGCCGGCCGATTTCAACAGCTACGGTGCCCGCCGCGGCAACGACCGTGTGATGACCCGGGGCACTTTTGCCAACATCCGCATCCGAAACCTGCTCGTCCCGGGCACGGAAGGGGGCGTGACGCGTCTGCTGCCCGGCACGGAGGTGATGCCGGTGTACGACGTGGCCGTAAAGTACAGGGCGCAGGGCACGCCGCTCGTGGTGCTCGCCGGCACGGAGTATGGCACGGGCAGTTCCCGCGACTGGGCCGCCAAGGGCACGATGCTGCTCGGCGTGCGGGCGGTGCTGGCCGCCAGCTTCGAGCGGATCCACCGCTCAAACCTCGTGGGCATGGGCGTGCTCCCGCTCGTGCTGCCGGAACCCTGGCAGCAGTTGGGGCTCACCGGCGAAGAGACGTTCGACATTCCCTTCGAAGGGCTCTCGCCGCGGTCGACTGTTGTCGTCAAGGCGACCTCTCCGGACGGGAAGACGAAAGACATTCCATGCCTGGTGCGGATCGACACGCCCGTGGAACTCGACCAGTTCCGTGCCGGGGGAATTCTCCCGTTCGTGCTCCGCAAGCTGCTCGCGGGCTGATCGCTGGTCCACAGGGCCAACCTGCACCTCCGTGAGGGGGCGTCGCCGCAGGTTGGCAACCTGCGGGGCGGCAAACTCGTTTCCAGCGGAAGATTTTTCCGCGCAGACACTTTTGCTGGGCGGTTTTTCGCCCGTCGGGGGCTTGCGTCGGCTGTTGGTTTCGGGCCGTTCCCGTATAGTGAGACCCACGGGTGCAGGCACGGCGGCGCCCCGCTGAAAGATTTGTCACGGAGGGTGCGGCATGGCGGTAGACATCCTGCAGACGGGCATTGGTTTCGCCACCTCGGCTGGACGTTCGGCCCCTGTCCGTGAGAGGCCCAACGCCCACGGCCGTGCGGCGATCGCCGAGGTGGTGCTCGAGGCCCTCGAGTCCGTTCGGCCGTCTGGCAGCCGCCGACGGCTTTCGGCGAGTTCCCTGATCGCCGAGTCCGGGATCGATTCCGACCGCTTCCTCGACGCCATCAACTGGCTCGAGGGCCGCTACCAGATGCGGTTTCACGCCTCCTGGCTGACCGGGATCCGCACGTGCGGCGATCTGATGCAGCGGGTGGCCGACCACATGTTCGACGCCGCCGACCGGGGTGCCGTCAGGACGGTTCCGCTGTCGGTTTCCCCGCGGGAGCCACAGGCGGCTGTCGGCGACGATGCCTGGCCGGAGTGCCGGGCCCTCGAAGACCGGTTCGCCGCCCTCGACGCCGCCGGGCTGGAAAGCCCGTTCCTGCTCGCCAACGAACGCGTCGACGGGCGGTTGGCCACGATTCGCGGCCGCGAAACGATCTCCTACACCAGTTTCGACTACCTCGGCCTCGCCGGTCACCCGGATGTGAAGCGGGCGGCCAAGGATGCGATCGATCGGTTCGGGTGCAGCGCCTCCGCCAGTCGCATGGTCGGCGGCAACAACACCGTGCTCGACGATCTCGACGCCGCACTCGCCGACTTCATCGGCACCGAGCGGGCGACGATGTTTCCCTGCGGCTTCGGCACCAATGCCTCCGTATTCGGCCATCTCTTCGGCGCGGGCGATCTGATCCTCTACGACGAACTCGCCCACACGAGCATCGTGCAGGGGGCGGCGCTTTCGAAGGCCGGCAAGCGGCCGTTTCGCCACAACGACTACCACCAGCTCGACGGCCTGCTTCGCGACCTCCGCTCCCAGTATCGGCGGGTGGTGGTCGCCATCGAGGGCGTGTACAGCATGGACGGCGACTACCCCGACCTGCCGAAGTTCATCGAGGTGAAGCGGCGGCACGACGCGCTGCTCTACGTGGACGAAGCCCACTCGATCGGCACCATGGGGCCCGAGGGTCGCGGTATCTGCGACTTCTTCGGTGTGGACGCCCGCGAGGGCGACCTCTGGATGGGCACGATCAGCAAGGCGCTCGGCGCGCAAGGCGGCTACCTCGCGGGGCCGGAGCGGCTGATCCGCTACCTCGGCCTCACCACGCCCGCGTTCGTCTTCTCGACCGCCTGTTCGCCGGCCAACGCCGCGGCGGCGCTCGAGGCGATCCGCGTGATTCGCCGCGAACCCTGGCGGCTGGCTCGGCTTCGCGAACGTTCGGACCTGTTCCTCAAGCTCTGCGCCGACATCGGCCTCAACACCGGCGAGAGCGCCGACACGCCGGTGATCCCGGTGATCCTCGGCAGCTCCACGCGGGCGATGGGGGTGTCGCAGCGTCTGCTGGAGGAGGGAATCAACGCCCGGCCGATCCTCTATCCGGCGGTCCGCGAGTCGGCGGCGCGGGTGCGGTTCTTCCTCACCTGCGAGCACACCGAGGAGCAGATCGTCCACACGGCCGAGACGCTCGCCCGCATCGCCGCCGAAACGCGGGTGTAATCCGAGGCACGAGGCTCAACGCCTCCCGTAGCCCAGGTTTTCAACCTGTGTGCCTTTCTTCCGTAGCACAGGTTGGCAACCTGTGTGTTCCTGGTCCGCGGTGAGCTCCGGGCCACCCACGTCCGGCCGGCTGCGGTGACGCGACGACGCGCCAGGACCAAGTGTGAACCGTATCAGGCCGCGCGGGGCTCGGTCGGCCAGGCGAGCGGCGTGCCGAAGATGCCGTCGCGGAACACCGGCCAGCGCCGCTTCACGGCCTGGTCGGTGACCACCAACAGGGCGGGGAGAAACACGAGTTCCGCGATCGTGGCCGCCAGCACGGCCGCGCAGGCGAGCATGCCAAACCCCGCCAGCGAGGGCACGCTGCTGGCGGTGACGGCGGCGAAGCCCACCATCAGGACCACCCCGCCGATCACCACCGCGTTGCCCGTTTCGGCCACGGCCCGGCGGACCGCGGTGGCGATCGAGATCCCCTCGCGGCGGTTGCGGGACAGCGCCGAGAGCACGTGCACGGTGTCGTCCACCGCAAGTCCGAGGCAGACGTTGAACACGATCACCGTCGCCGGGTCGAGCGACCGGCCGGTGGCCACGAGCAATGCCGCGATCACCGCCAGTGGAAAAACGTTGGGGATCATGCTTACCAGGCCGGCCAGCGGCGAGCGGAATGCCACGGCGAGGATGCAGCCGATCACCAGCACCTCGACGACGAGGCTCGAGCCGAGGTCGCGGACGAGCTGCCGGATGTTGCGGGCCGAAACGACCGACATGCCCGCCAGCCGAAAACGCCAGCCCGGCAGGTCGCGCTCGATCGCCGCCAGCGAGGTGTCGATCCGGTCGTAGATGACCTCCAGCCGACGGGAGCCGAGGTCGGCCACGCGGGCGCGGACAATCGCCACGCGATTCTCCGGAGACACGAGGTCGCCAACGCTGGCGGCGTCGAGCCGTCGCCGGACGCGGGGAGGCAGTTCGCCGGCGATCGTGGAGAATGAGATCGGCTTGGAGATTCCAGCCTCGCCGGCGATCACCGCCTCGGCGCGGCGGAGCCCGTCGAGCACGGCGGGATCGCGCCACTCGACGCCCTCGGGCCAGCCGACGAGGATGTCGATTCCCATCGCCCCGCCGAAGTCGGCATCGACGTGGGCGAGGGTCTGCGAGGCCGCCGCTCCAGCCGGCAGCGAATCGACGATCCGGTTGTCGGCTTCGAGCCCTGAGCCTGCCATGCCCAAGAGGAGGGTGAGGCCGCAGGCCACCGCCACGAGCGGCCGGGCGTGCCGCACCGAGAACGCCGCGAGCAGGTTGGCGGCCCGGCCTGCCAGCCGCGACGAGCGGCCGAGCCGCAGGCCGCTGCAGAACGGCGTGGCCGCGATCATCGGCGTGAGCAGCGTGACGGCCAGGAAACTGGCCAGGGCTCCGATCGCGGCGGCGATGCCAAACGTCCGCACGGCCTCGATCCGGGCGACCGCCAGCGAGGCGAAGCCGATCGCGGTGACGATGCTCGTCAGGCCGCAAGCCATGCCGATGCGCTGCACAGCCCCCGACGACGCTGCGAGCGGGTCGAGCCCTCGCCGCACGCTCCGCCGCATGTCCTCGATGAAGTGGATCGAGTCGCAGGTGCCCACCACCAGGGCCAGCGAGGGCACCACGCTCGTCAGCACCGTGACGGGCGCCCCGAGCAGCCCCAGCGCTCCGAGGGCCCAGACCGCCCCGACGAACGGCGGCACGCAGGCCACCACCGTCGACCGCAGGCTCCGCGCCACCGCGGCGGAGAGAATCACCGCCAGCGACAGGCCGATGGAGTTGAACGTGAGCATGTCACGCCGCAACGCCTGCATCGCCTGCTCGCGGAGGGCGGGCAGGCCGGTGAGTTCGACCGCCAGCGGACCGCGGTCATCGGCCGCCTCCGCAAGGGCCGCCTCGACTCGTGCCACCACGTCTGTTGATCGCGGCGGGCGGTCGGCGCCGGCGGCAAGCTGCACCAGCAGGAGCGACGACGCGGTGTCGGCCGAGAGCAGGTGGCCGGCCACGAGCGGGTGTCGCGAGGCGCGGGCCTTGGCCTCGGCCCGTGCTTCGGCATCGAGCGGGCCGCTTCGCCTGGGGATCACCGGCAGGATCGCGCCGGCGGCGCCCTGCCGCCGGATATCGAAGATGCTCCGCACTTGCTCCACGCCTTCGACGTCACGGAGGCGGGCGGCGAGTGATTCCAGGGCCGCCAGCGGTTCCGCGTCGAAAATGTCGCCCGTGCGAGCCGTCGCCCGTACGATGCAGTCGCGATCGGGTGGCCCGAAGATCGCCGCCACTTCGTCGACGAGCGCGAACTCGCCGTTCGAATCGCGGATCAGCGACCGCAGGTCGTCGTCGAGCCGGAGCCGCGAGATACCGAACGCGGCAAGGGCGGTCACGGCCGCGGCGAGCAGCCAGCCGGCCCGGTGCCAGGATCGAGACGAAGGGGCGGCGCGGCCGGCGGTCAGCCGTCCGTCCGTTCCTCGATCAGGTGGCGTTCCGCCGGGTCCACGATCCATCCTCGGCACCCCAGGGCTCCGCAGCGGCAGGGAATCGCCGCGTCGGCCGGCCAGCAGTAATCGATCAGGAGTTCCTCGCCCGCGTTGATCGGCCGGATCGTCTGCATCCACAGCCGCTCTTCCTCTGTCTCGCCGGGCTCGGCCTCCCAGTAGAAGAGTTCGCAGTTGGGGTCGCAACTGTGGTTCACGTAGCGGAACGGCGGGGCCGGATCGAGCAGCCGGCCGCCGGGAAGTTCCATCACGTAGCTCGAATCCTCGGGGTGGTCGTCGAGGATTGGGCCGCGAATCTCGCCAAGGACGACGCCGGATGCAATGCGGCGGCGGGCGAACACGCCCTTGCCGACGTGGGTCTCAGCGATGCGGAGTGTGCGGTCGAGGGATACAGATTCGGACTCGAGAGTCCTGGTGTGGTCAGCAGGCATCGGGTGGGAAGCCAAGGCGTGATCGGCGGGGCGGGGAGTGCGAACTCTAGCGAGCGACCGGCAAGACCGTCAACGGTTCAATGCCGCAGGTTAAAAAACCTACGGCCGCGTTCCCCCCGTCGCCATAGGCTTCCGACCTGTGCCGCAGTGACAGCCGGCGGTTGATTCACGCCAGTTCGTCGCGGACCTTCTCGAGGAGCTTCTTGGTGGCGAGGATGCCCTCCGGCTCCGGCAGTTCCTTGCCTTCGTACTCGACACCCACCCAGCCGTGGTATCCGGCATCGAGCACAACCTTCATCATCTTGCGGTAGTCGGTGCGAACCTCGTTGCCATCGGCGTCGAACTCGTGGCTCTTGGCACTCACGCCCTTGGCGAAGGGCATCAGTTCCTCGACGCCGCGGTAGCGGTCGTAGTCGTAGAAGTTGCCAAAGTCAGGGAGCGTGCCGCAGTTCGGCTTGCCAACCATTTCCATCACGCCCGCGAGCCATTCGCCGTTGCTCGACAGGCCGCCGTGGTTCTCGACGATCACGTTCATGCCGAGCTGCGAGGCGTATTCCGAGAGTCGCGCGAGGCCGTCGGCCGCGAGCTTCTGCTGCTCCTCGAACGAGCCCTTGCTCGCGGCGTTGACGCGGATCGAGTGGCAGCCGAGTCGCTTCGCCGCCTCGACCCACGGGTAGTGGTTCTCCACCGCCTGCGTGCGGGCCTTGTCGTCCGGGGCACCGAGGTCGCCGAGGCCGTCACACATGATCAAGACGTTGGTCACGCCTTCGTCGGCCGCCCGCTTGGCGAGTTCGGCGATGTAGTCCTCGTCGCGAGCCTTGTCCTTGAAAAACTGATTGACGTATTCCACCGCCTCGATCCCGAACTGCTGCTTCGCGGCCCGCGGGAAGTCGAGGTTGTCGAGCTTGCCGGAGAAGAGCGTGTTGTGGAGCGACCACTGCGCGAGCGAGATCGTGTAGAGCGGTTCCTTCGCGGCGGCTGGGGCAGGGTCGGCGGCGATGCCCCGCAGGGGCACGGCGGCCAGCGCGGTGGCACCCGCGGCGAGGAAGGTGCGGCGGGACGGCAGGGGGTTGATCGCGGCATTCATGGGGGGGCCTCGTGCTGGTCGCTGGGTCAGTGGGATCGGGGGGCCGGATCGTCGGCCTCCGGCTGAAGGTACTCACGGGAACGGTAGAGCAAGACTACCGGAACGAGCAGCAGTGTCGCCACCGTCATGCAGCCGGTAAAGAACCAGTAGTAGGAAGCGCCCGAGAGGGTCGAGTTGCCCGAGCCGTCGCGGGTGGCCATGTTCACTGCGGCCGTAAACAGGTTGCCGAGTGAAACACTCAAGAGGTAGAGGCTCATGACGAACGACTTCATCTGGGGCGGGGCCTGCGTGTAGCTGAACTCCAGGCAGGTGATGGAGACGAGGATTTCGGCCGCTGTGATCACCACGTAGGCGGCCAACTGCCAGACCACCGACGGCCAGCGGGCCGCCTCCGGGCCCAGCCCCGCCGCCGCCAGCCGGGCCGACTCGGCGTCGATCAGGCCCTGTGCCCGGGCCGAGATCGCGAAGGCCGCGATGGCCAGCACGAAGCCGACGAGGATCCGGCGGAGCGGCGTGAAGTCGAACAGGCGGCCGACCGCGGGATAGATGACGACTCCGAACAGCGGGATGAAGAGGAGCACAAGAAGTGGGTTGATCGCCTGGATCTGGCTCTCGAGCCAGTCGATGCCGAGGAAGCGACGGTCCATCTGCTGGGCCTGCTGAACCCAGGCGCCGCCGGTCTGGTCGTAGAGGGACCAGAAGACCGCCACGAGCAGGTAGAGCGGCACGAGCTTGGCGATCGCGGCGAGCCCCTGCGGGCCGAAGGTCTCGGCGAAGTAGGCCGACCCCCGCGGGGGCACGTGCACGAAGCGGTTGCGGCCCAGCCAGAACATGAGCGTGGCGATCGCCATCAGGATGCCCGGCACGCCGAAGGCCCAGCCGGCGCCGTAGTGCTCGAGCAGCCAGGGTGTGAGCAGCGTGGAGAAGAACGATCCGAAGTTGATCGCGAAGTAGAACCAGCCGAACACCCGCTCGAGGAGGTGGCTGTTCGACCTGCCGAACTGATCTCCCACGTGTGCCGACACGCAGGGCTTGATGCCCCCCGAGCCGATCGCCACCAGCGCCAGGCCGGCGATCAGCCAGCCGCGGGGCTCGAGCGTGGCCGCGAGGAAGGGCTCGGGCATGTCCATCAGCGCCAGGCAGAGGTGGCCCACGCAGTAGACGATCGAGAGCAGGAGGATCGTCAGGTATTTGCCGAGGAAGGCGTCGGCCACGATTCCGCCGATAACCGGGAAGAAGTAGGCGCTCGCCACAAAGAGGTGCATCCACTCCCGCGACTCTGTCTCGGTCATGAAGTCGGGCCGGCCCGCGCTCGACAGCAGATGATGCGTCATGAACACGACCAGGATCGACTTCATCCCGTAGAACGAAAACCGCTCGGCGGCCTCATTCCCGACGATGTAGGGAATGCCCGGGGGCATGCCGCTGGTGGCGGTGGGCTGCGTGCGATAGCCGTGGGTGTTCGTGGCCATGAAACCCCGTTGGTACGATCCAGAAAGATGGCGACAGCATCGCTGACCACGCCCCGCTGACGCAAACCCACGATCCGGCCGTTCCCACCCCACGCCATCGCATGCACGACCCACTCCTCGTCGTCACGATCGACCGGCTCCCCGCCTGGATTCTTCCGGCCTATGGGGCGACGTGGGTGGCGGCCCCCACGATCGACCGGCTGGCGGCACGGGGAGTCGTGTTCGACGGAGTGGTCGCCACGTCGGACGATCCCCGGGATGCGGCGCGAGGCCTGCTCGCTCGGGTGGCGGAGCGGCAGTCGGCGGCCATCGTCACGGACGACCCCCGGCTTACCGACGGGGTGTGCTACGGCGACGTGACCGTCGTGCCTGTTGCGTCGCCACCGCGGCAGGCCACCGACGAACCGTCGTCGAATCTTGCCCGACTGTTTGCGGCCGCGGCGGCCGTCGTGGCCGAGCAGCGATACGACCTGGTCTGGTGCCACGCCGGCAGCCTCGGCACTTCGTGGGACGCGCCCGACGAGTTTCGCGAGGCGTATGTGGACCCCGACGACCCGCCGCCGCCGGCCGGTGCCGCGGTGCCCGATCTGGCCGTCACGGCCGACACCGATCCCGACCTCGTCACCGGCCTGCGGCACGTGTTCGCCGGCCAGGTCACGCTCCTCGACCGCTGCCTCGCCCGCGTCGTCGATGCGGCGGGCGACCGCTGCACGATCCTCGTCGCCGGCATTTGTGGCATGCCGCTGGGGCTGCACGGTCGCCTCGGCCCCGGGTCGCTGCCGCCCTACAACGAGGTGGTGCGTCTACCCGTGATCCTCGTGGATCGTGCTGCGCGGATGGCGGGCCAGCGCTACGGCGGCCTGGTGACGCCCGCCGACCTCGGTGAGACGCTGGCCGAGTCGGTGGCCGGTGGGGTCGTGTCACCGCACGAGCCGTGGCAGGGCCGCAGTCTGGCATCCCTGTTTACCGACTGGAGCATCGCCGCCCGGGATCGCGTGATCGTCACCGGAGCGGAAGGGGTGGCCGTGGTCACACCGGGGTGGCATCTCATCAGGCTGCCGCATCACCAAGAGCCGGTGCTGCGGCT
>Ga0114973_10002450_pt1 | contig 13469 bp, 10 predicted proteins | sample M_140807_MF_Meta_FD_87025 | JGI IMG/M metagenome (GOLD analysis project Ga0114973, IMG submission 87025) | Freshwater microbial communities from Lake Montjoie, Canada to study carbon cycling - M_140807_MF_MetaG | ecosystem: Environmental > Aquatic > Freshwater > Lake | place: Lake Montjoie... | reverse complement strand
CTTGGGCTCCTTGAATTCCTGTTGGACCAGTAAATCCTTGGGCTCCTTGAATTCCTGTTGGACCAGTAAATCCTTGGGCTCCTTGCATTCCTGTGGGTCCAGTAAATCCTTGGGCTCCTTGAATTCCTGTGGGTCCAGTAAATCCTTGGGCTCCTTGAATTCCTGTTGGACCAGTAAATCCTTGGGCTCCTTGGGCTCCGGTGGGTCCAGTAGATCCTTGGACTCCTTGGGTTCCTGTTGGACCAGTAAATCCTTGGGATCCTTGGATTCCAGTGAGTCCAGTTGCACCAATGGGTCCACTAAATAAAATATTTGTAGTGCTAATCCAACTAACAGTACTATTTATATTGCTATTTACCCACATTACCGTAAGTTCAGAAACAGTTCTACTAATTACCTTTATATATCCAGATATTGTTGTATCTGAATTATTTACAAATAAAGTAGAACCTACTGTTATATATTGAGCTAAACTAGTTGGATCAATACTTAAACTTGTAGTAGCACTGCTGTTAACAGAACCTGATCCTGTTGATTGAAATATAATAAAAGTGCCGTTTGCTCCTGTGGGTCCAGTAGATCCTTGGGCTCCTGTGGGTCCAGTAGATCCTTGGACTCCTTGGGCTCCTGTTGGACCAGTAAATCCTTGGGATCCTTGGATTCCAGTGAGTCCAGTTGCACCAATGGGTCCACTAAATAAAATATTTGTAGTGCTAGTCCAACTAACAGTACTATTTATATTGCTATTTACCCACATTACCGTAAGTGAAGTAACGTTGTTACTAATTACCTTTATATATCCTGATCTTGTTGTATCTGAATTATTTACAAATAAAGTAGAACCTACTGTTATATATTGAGCTAAACTAGTTGGATCAATACTTAAATTTACATTAGCACTGCTGTCAACAGAACCTGATCCTGTTGATTGAAATATAATAAAAGTGCCGTTTGCTCCTGTATATCCAGTAGATCCTTGGGCTCCGGTGGGTCCAGTAGATCCTTGTGCTCCTTGGGCTCCTGTTGGTCCAGTAGATCCTTGGGCTCCTTGTGCTCCTGTGGGCCCAGTTCCATCCGTATTAGATGAAGCACCAGTAGCTCCCGGAGGACCTGTGTATCCCTGAGATCCTTTTTCACCCGTAGGTCCAGTTCCATCCGCATTAGATGAAGCACCAGTAGCTCCCTGAGGTCCTGTATATCCCTGAGAACCTGTAAAACCATAATCCGATTCAACAGTATTAATAATTTGGTTTGTTAAATTTGATTCACTAATGGCGTTGGATAAAGCTATGCTTTTAGCAATTTCATAAGCTTTATTATATGCTTCTTCAAAAGTATTAGCTGTTGCAGTTGCTGATCCAGTAGAAGTTATAATTACACCTAAGCTCGTTTTATAACTAGCACTTGCTTCTGCATAAGCTTCAACACCAGTATTAACAATTTTGTTTGTTAATTTTGATTCACTAATAGCGTTAGATAAAGCTATACTTTTAGCAATTTTATAAGCTTTATTATATGCTTCTTCAAAAGTATTAGCTGTTGCACTTGCTGATGCAGTAGAAGTTATAATTACCCCTAAGCTCGTTTCATAGCTAGCACTTGCTTCTGCATAAGCTTCAAAAACATTGGAATTACTATCGCGTGAAATACTGTTCTCTGAATTCATTATATATTAAACTTATAAAAAAATATATAAAAATAACTATAAAGTTTATAAAAAAAAATAATATAAAGGTTAAAATATATATAGTATATATTAAAATGGTAAAAGTATGCTCTATTACAAATTATCCAAGTGAAAATTTTTCAAAATATAGTAAACATTTTGAAAAATTTAACTATCCTTTACATATTTTTCAAAAATGGGCTATGGAAGCCGTTATTGAAGGTCATCATGTATTAGTAACCGCGCCTACTGGTTCAGGGAAAAGTTTACCCGCCGAATTCGCTCTTGATTATTTTCATAGTAAAGGAAAAAAAACGATTTATTGTTCTCCTATTAAAGCTTTATCTAATCAGAAATTTTACGATTTTTCACAAAAATATCCACATATTAGTATTGGGCTTATTACAGGTGATATTAAAACCAATCCTGATGCAGATGTTCTTATTATGACAACAGAAATTCTCCTAAATAAATTATACCAAATAAAAAGTAATTCTAAACAAGTTTCATCCTCTGTTTCGTTTGATATGGATATTGAAAAAGATTTAGGTTGTGTCATTTTTGATGAAATTCATATGATTAATGATAAGGATAGAGGACATGTATGGGAAAATAGTATTATGCTTTTACCCGAACATATTCAAATGATTGGATTATCTGCTACATTAGATGATCCCGAACGGTTTGCTTATTGGCTTGAAACAAGAGGTAATGTAGAAACCAAAGGTATAGGGAAATCCAATAACTCTAACAAAATGGTTTATTTAACCAAGAAGAAAGAGAGAGCCGTTCCATTGACGCATTATTCTTTCATTACTACAAATCAAGGTATTTTTAAAGCGATTAAAGATAAAGCGATTCAAAGTGAAATAAACGCCATGATTAATAAACCATTTGTTATACAAGATGCAAAAGGTGCGTTTCAAGAAGAACATTACTTTAAAATGACAAAAATGCTAAAACTATTTGAATCCAAAAATATTTCTGTGAAACGCGCACATGTTTTAAATCAAGTATCTAAATATTTGACTGAAAATGAGATGATGCCAGCTTTATGTTATGTTTTTTCTAGAAAACAAATAGAAATTTGTGCGAAAGAGATGACGACTAATTTACTTGAATTTGACTCCAAAATACCTTATATAGTACGCCGTGAATGTGAACAAATTATACGAAAATTACCCAATTATGAAGAATATTTACAATTACCTGAATATAATACACTCGTTTCTTTATTGGAGAAAGGAATAGCAACACATCATTCAGGTATGATGCCTGTTCTGAGAGAAATTGTAGAATTATTATTCTCAAAAGGATATATTAAATTATTATTTTGTACAGAATCAGTGGCTATTGGGTTAAATCTTCCTGTAAAGACAACTATATTTACAGATATTAATAAACATGATGGGAATGTATTTAGAATGTTACAAGGTCATGAATTTGTGCAGGCGAGTGGACGTGCTGGGCGACTGGGTTTAGATACTGTGGGTCATGTTTTTCATTTACATAATTTATTTAGAAATATGGATACGGTGAGTTATAAACAAATGATGTGTGGAAAACCGCAAATATTGGTTTCCAAATTTAAAATTTCTTATAATCTACTTTTAAATTTATTAGATATTGGAGATAATCATTTGGTTGATTTTGCGAAAAAAAGTATGATTACAGGAAATCTAGATGATCAATTGAAAGAAATATATTATCAAATGGCTACTATACAGAGTGAATTAGATAATTCAAAAGTCATTACTTCGCATTTAAGAACACCAAAGTATATCATAGAAGAATATATTGAATTAGAAAAGAAACGTAACACCGTAGTAAATAAAAAACGGAAGGAAGTAGATAATAGAATAAAACAAATTAAAGATGAATATAAAAATATTGATTCTGATAAGTTGACGATTCAAAAAACGGGTGGAAAAGAACGTCAATTGGAAGAATTACAAAGACAAATGGATAATGTAAATGAATATATACAAAATGGTGTAAATAAGGTTTTATCACTTTTATCTGAGGAAAATTTTATTCAGAACATGACGTTAACTTTAAAAGGAACTATTGCAACTCAATTGAGAGAAGTTCCATGTTTGGTTTTTGCGAAATTATTAGAAGAAAACGTATTTGATAAGCTAACTGCAAAACAAATAGTCACTATATTTAGTTGCTTTACAAATGTTACTGTATCTGAGGATATGAAAAATAATCTACCTACATCAGATGACGCAGTATGTCAAGACATTATATTAAGTATAAGAGATATGTATACGCAATATAGTGAAAAAGAGGCGAATTATAATATAAATAGTGGGTCTAATTATGAGATACATTATGATTTAATTCATTATGTTTCAAAATGGTGTGATTGTGAAAGTGCAGTAGAATGTAAATCTTTATTACAAAAATTGTTTTTGGAAAAGGGTATTTTTCTAGGCGAATTTGTAAAGGCATTATTGAAAATTAATAATATTTCATCAGAAATGGAAAAAATAGCTGAATTAATAGGAAATATTTCGCTATTAAGTAAGCTTCGTGAAATACAGAATATGACATTAAAATATGTAGTCACAAATCAGTCATTATATGTATAATATGTCTAACACTAAATATTGTAGTATCCGAATAAAATAAAAAATATATAATATATAATGTTGAGGGTAGCATTAAAAAGTGTTATATTTCATCTATTATGTATTATCATTTTTTGTTTACTATATAGTAGATTACCTATAAATAGTTTTTTACCACAAACTAATGATACAGTTGCAAATAAAAAAAATTATTCACCTAATTTATTAGATTTAATTTATTTAACAGTAACTATACAAGCAGGGGTTGGTATGCCTTCAATAACACCTGTTACAATTTTATCAAAAGTCGTTATTATTTTACAGCAATTATTTAGAATATTTGCAAGTATTATAATTCTTTATATGTTTATTTTTGAAATTTCATAATTTTTGAAATTATGAAAAATATGAAAAATATGAAAAATATGAAAAATATGAAAAATATGAAAAACAAATATGAAAAACAAATATGAAAAAAATATAATATAATAAACTATAATATTATATTATAAAATAATTATTATGTTAAAAGATTTAGTAACTTATCCTGACGATTATATATCTAAATTATTATTATCAAATTTATTGAATCCAAAATATAAAATTAATCGTTGGGATTATCAAATAACATGGATTCAAGAATTTATTAAATTATCAGAAGATGTATTTAAGAATATTATAAATAAATTGACCGAAGCATTTCCGGATAATCGTATTGAATCAACAGATATTCCTTTTTTTGTTCATTTTATTTCAAAAACTTATTTTGACCAAGTTGTTTTTTTAGGAATATATAGTCACGAAATGCTGTTTTGTTTTACAATTTTTACAATAGACGTTTTAATAGATAATAAGTTTTTCAATATTGAACAATATGAAGAGGATAAAATACATAAATTAATTATTGCATATATATCATCTTTTTATGATAATAGTATTCATAAAAAAAATAAAACAATATTTCAAAAAATAAAGGAATATTCTTCGGAGTTGATAAAATCTATTACAGAGCCTATTGGATTATAAAAATATAAAATATAAAATATAAAATACATTTTTTGTTTATATTTTATTTATTTTGTTTAACTAATGAATAATATTTTATGAAATAAAATATGTATCATTAATCAATTTCTTCAATTTGTGGTCCTTGGTCTTCTACTTCGTCTTTAACATCTTTCTCTTTTCCTTGGTTTTGATTTAGTGTAGAATCTTTATCAGCCTGTAAAAATTGTAGTAATTCCTTACTCTTGTTTTCTATTTCGGTATATTGAGCTTCATACTCTGCCTTTTCTGAATGTGGGTGTTCATTCAACCATTCTTCCTTTTCGCCAAGATATTTTAGAATTTGTTCTTTTACTTCCGCTGGTAATTTATCTTTATATGTTTCATTCAATTCATTTTTCGTTTGAAAAATATGAGATTCCAATTTTTGTTTTGCTTCTACATTTTCCTTGGTTTTCATATCTGCTTCCTTGAATTTTTCTGCTTCTTCCACCATTCTCTCAATATCTTCCTTACTTAATCTACCTTTATCATTTGTAATAGTAATTTTATTCGTTTTACCAGTTGATTTTTCAGCTGCTTGTACATTCAAAATTCCGTTTGCATCCATATCAAATGTTACTTCAATCTGAGGCATACCACGTGGCATAGGTGGAATACCTTCCAATTGAAATTTACCTAATAATGTATTATCCTTTGTAAATTGTCTCTCACCTTCAAAGACTTGAATCAAAACACCTGGTTGATTATCTGCATAAGTGGAAAAAGTTTGCGATTTTTTAGCAGGAATAGTCGTATTACGATTAATAATATTTGTCATAATACCGCCAGCCGTTTCTAATCCAAGACTTAGTGGACAAACATCCAATAAAAGTAAATCGGCAATCTTTTCATCTTGTGAACCAGTCAAAACCGCAGCTTGAATAGCCGCACCATAAGCAACACATTCGTCAGGATTAATAGATTTACATAATTCTTTTCCATCAAAAAAGTCGCATAATAATTGTTGAATTTTAGGGATACGAGTACTTCCACCTACAAGAACTACTTCATGAATTTGTGACTTGGATAATTTGGAATCTCTCAGAACTTGTTCCACTGGAAGCATGGTCTTTCTAAATAATGTATCACAAATATTTTCAAACTTCGCTCTTGTAATACTACTATTAAAATCAATACCATCATATAGACTGTCAATTTCAATAGTTGCCGTAGTAGCAGAAGATAGATTTCTCTTTGCTCGTTCACATGCGGTTCTAAGACGTCTAAGTGATTTCTTACTTTCAGATAAATCCTTCTTATTTTTTTTTCTAAATTCGTCCGCAAAATGTTCTACCATAAGAGTATCAAAATCTTCGCCACCCAAATGTGTATCACCTGCGGTTGCTTTTACTTCAAAAATAGAATCATCAATATTCAAAATGGATACATCAAAAGTACCACCTCCACAATCAAAAATAAGAATATTTCTCTCCATCTTTGACTTTTTATCTAATCCATAAGCAATAGCTGCGGCAGTAGGTTCATTGATAATTCTTAGAATATTTAATCCTGCAATAGTTCCTGCATCCTTGGTTGCTTGTCTTTGTGAATCATTGAAATATGCTGGAACAGTAACTACGGCATCAGTAACCGTTGCACCTAGATAAGCCTCTGCAATTTCCTTCATTTTAATTAAAACCATTGAACTAATCTCTTCTGGTGAAAAGGTCTTTTCTTCACCTTTGAAATCCACACGAATAAATGGTTTTTCCTCTTTATTGACTACTTGATAAGAAAAATGTCTCATATCACTTTGTACAGATGAATCATGGAATTTTTTACCAATAAGCCTCTTGGCGTCAAAAACGGTATTATTTGGGTTAGCAGACGCCATGTTTTTTGCTGCATCGCCAATAAGACGTTCTTCACTAGTAAAAGAAACATATGATGGTGTTGTTCTATTTCCTTGGTCATTTGCAATAATTTCTACGTGATCATTTTGCCAAACACCAACACACGAATAAGTTGTTCCTAAATCAATACCAATTGCCTTTGACATTATATAGTATTAATTATACTATGCTTTTAAACTCTTTTATAATAAATAAAATTTAAAAATACATAATAGTAATATATAATTGTACAATGGATTCAAAAAATATGCCAAATATAATTAATCATAAATATAAAGTTATAGAGAAAATAGGAGAGGGAACATTTGGAACTATATATAAGGGTGAAAATGTGCGAACAAATGAACAAGTAGCCATTAAAGTAGAGCCTATTGCAAACCAAACAAAATTAATTAAAAACGAGTCTATCATTTATAATTATTTAAAAAATATTAATGGAATACCATCCGTAAAATGGTTTGGTAAAGATGAGATAAATTATTATATGGTTATTGATTTATTAGGTCATTCATTACAAACGATCAAGGAACATAAACGGGTTTTCTCTCTTAAAGCCACTTTTCAAATTGGAATTCAAATAGTAAATTTATTAAAATCTATTCATGAAAAAGGTTTAATACATAGAGATATAAAGCCTGATAATTTTTTATTTGGATTAGGAGAGAGAAAAACACAAATTTATATGATTGACTTTGGATTATGTAAAAGTTTTTTAAATAATGATAGAACTCATATAGATATGAAAAAAAGTCAAAATTTAATTGGTAGTCAAACATATGCTAGTATAAACGCACATAATTATGATGAACTAAGTAGACGTGATGATTTAGAATCAGCGTGTTATATGTTGATATATTTTGTTTTGGGAAAATTGGCTTGGAATAATTTAAATACTAATACTAAGACAAATACTAATGCAAATATTATAATTAAACAAATGAAGGAAAATATTATAAATGCAGATAAAGATAAACAAGTGCCTGTAATTTTAATGAATATTTTACAATATGTTAGGTCATTAACGTTTAAGGAAGAACCTGATTATATCTATATAATAGATATTTTAACCGTAGAGATAAATAATTTATCATAAAACAATATAAAGACAGTCCGTCTAATATATTTATAATATGGCAAATAATGGTACACCTAACACCACTGGCGAACGATTAATGGGACGTGTAAAGTGGTTTAATAACAAGGCAGGATATGGTTTTATTACTATTACTGATACTACATCTAAACAGGTTGGTTCTGATATTTTTGTTCACCATGGTTCTATTGATGTAGAACAACAACAATATAGATATTTGGTTCAAGGTGAGTATGTTGAGTTTGAAATTAGTAATGCAAAAACGGAATCACATGATTCACAAGCAGTAAAGGTAAGAGGTATTAACGGCGGAAAGCTAATGTGTGAAACTAGACATGAATTTAAGATGTCTAGAAGTGATTATAAAAATAGTAGACCTGGTGAGAGTGCAGAGACGAAGCAAGTAGCCGTAGAAAAAACTGTTAGTAGTGAAAGAAAAACCAAAGTTCGTGGGGACGGTCCACGAAGTTCTGAGTCTAGAACAAACGTTTCAGAAACAAAGGAATGGTCAAATGTTGTCAAGAAGTCGCAGCGTAAGACTGGAACTACTGTTACAAAATAAATTTGAATATTTAATTTTATAATCAAAATAACTATTTAGAAAAATTATTATATTTAATATTTTTTGAAAACTTATCTCATTATAATTATATATGGGAAGAACAAAAAAATATGGTAAAAGTAGAAGTGGAGGAGAAGAAGTAGTTATAGCACCCGTTCCAAGTACAATATCCGAAACGGTTATAGAAGATGAAACCAGTACTTCTGGCGAAGACACTGAATCATCATCTACACCAATTATAATACCTCCATCACCACCAAAACCACCATTATATGAGGGTGGAAAACGAAGAAAGCGATCAAATAAGAGAAAAACGAGTAAGAAGAGAAAAACGAGTAAGAAGAGAAAAACCAGTAAGAAGAGAAAAACCAGTAAGAAGAAAAAAACGAGAAAAAGTAGACGTCGTCATTAGATTAAGATAGATTTAGTAATATTAAATGTTTTATATTACTATATCAAAATAATGGAAAACAAATTTCTTTTACTCAAAGAAGCGCATGATAAGCTATTCAAAAATGATTGTAATAATTATATTTTTATTTATACGCCTCCAAAAGTAGGTTCTACTACTTTAATGACATCACTTAGAATATCACTAGGTAAAAGCTATAATATTATACATATTCACGATGAAGTAATGTTAAATGTATTAACTGGAATAAATAATATTACTATTATTGACTTAATTCATTTTATCGCAGAACAAAACAAAACTGTATTTGTTATAGATGTATATAGAAGCCCCATAGAGAGAAAAATTTCAGAATATTTTGAACAAGTAGCCAATTTACATTTTAATAACACCGAAGAAAATGTGAATAAGTATTCTATTAAAAAAATATCTGAACGATTTAATAATTTATTTCCTCATTTAGCTAAGGGAGAACATTATTTTGATAAATATAATATTTCACAACCTATTCCGTTTGATTTTATTAAGAAATATACTATACAAGAGATAAATAATATTAAATATATTAAATTGCGTTTAAAAGATTCAAATAGTTGGCATTTTATTCTAAGTGAAATATTAGGACAAAAAATACTTGTTATTAATGATTATAAATCTAGTAATAAAAAAATTGGTGAATTATATAACCTTTTTAAAGAAGAATATAAAATACCTTCCAATTTTTTAGATTCATTGAAATATTGTAAATATTTTTGTTTTTATTATTCGCAGGAAGAGAGAAATGAATATTTGAGTATTTGGACAAAAAAACTGTGTGTCCCTTTTTTTCCATATTCGGATTCTGAATATTTATTTTATATTCGTTTAAGTTTGGAAAACCAATATTATAACATAATACAAACTGAACATTATATAGATAATGGATGCTTTTGTAAAGCTTGTTGTATAAAACGAAAAAGTATTTATTTCAAAGCATTAAAAGGAGAAGAAATAACAGAAAAAATAATACATAATGATTCTGTAAATGAATTGAATAATAAAATAAATGAAGACAACAAGAAAAAAGAAAAAATAATAAATGAAATAAATAAACAAATCAATAAAAATAAATTAAAAAAGAAGATAAATAGTAAAATTCAAATATTATAAATAGTATAATTATTTTTATAAAAAAATATTACGTATATATATACATATGCCAGGAATTACAGGTCAATTTAGTTCGGTTTTCATGTTTGAAAATAATGCACTTATTGCGTCAAATGAAGATAAAGGTATTTTATTTTCAACAAATTCAGGAGAAACGTGGAGTCAATCTTCATTAGTAACAGGTTCATTTAATAATGTTTATATGTTTAAAACCAATGCACTCGCAAGTTCAAGTGACGATAGTGGAATATTATATTCAACTGATAGTGGTGTAACATGGCAAGCATCTAGTATTACAAAAGGATCTTATTTAGTATTTATGTTTAGAAAAAATGTGATTGCTGTATCTACAAACGGAAATGGAATATTATACTCAAATGACAGTGGAAATACATGGAATAAATCAAATCAAACAACAGGTTCTTTTAATACTTTATTTATGTATGGTAAAAATGCAATTGTTGGTTCTAATGATGGAATTTTAATTTCATCCGATAGTGGCGCAACATGGTTTTTATCAGATAAAACGACTGGTAAGATTGGGTCTCTACATATGGTTGGTAGTAACGCAATCGCTGGTTCTAGTGATGATATTGGATTATTTTTTTCGCGAAATAGCGGAAAACTTTGGTTACCGACAAATATTAAAAGCGGATCATTTAAAGTATTTATGGTTGGAAAAAATGCTATTGCAGTATCTACAAGTAGTCAATTGAGTTCAAGTAATAAAGCAACTATAAATAATAAGGCAACTACAAGTATTGGTGGAATATTATATTCAAGTAATAGTGGAGTAACATGGTCTTCAACAAATATAACATCCGGCTCATTTGATTCAGTATATATTAATAAGTATTTATTTTCTGTGGTATCAGGTTCATCTGGTGCATATTATACACCTATTGCGTTATGTTTTAATCATGACACAAAAATTTTATGTTTAAATAAAAATTTGGAGGAAGAATATGTAGCAATACAAGATTTACAAAAAGGAGACTTAGTAAAGAGTTATTTACATGGATACCGAAAAATAGAACACATAGGGAAAAATAAATTAGTGAATAATCCAGATTTTTGGAAATCGTGTATGTATAAAATGGAAAAAAATGAAGAAAATGGATTAACAGAGGATTTAATTCTAGTAGGTGGTCATTCACTATTAGTAGATGAACTAAGCGATGAAGTAAAAGAAAAATATGAAGAGTTAAATATTTGGGAGGGAAAATTAGAAAAAATAGATGAAAAGTATTTATTATTGGCGGGATTATCAGAAAAGTTTAAAAAGATGGAAGATAAAAATACTTACACATACTATCAATTAATATTAGATAACGAAGGAGATGAGAATCGTAGATTTGGAATTTATGCGAATGGTGTATTGGCAGAGACGCCAAGTGAAAAATTTTTCCATTTAGTAAAATGGGAAAAAATGGGATAAACAATTATAATAAATATTTTATATTATTATATAATATAAAATGGGTAGTTATTCTTCATCAAACACGTATAGTTATGTTAGTGAAGTATTTAGTTCAGTATGTATGGATAATAATGGTAATTGTATTGCTGGTACATCTGGTGAAGGAATATATTATTCGTGTTTATTTATGGATATTTCAGGAAATGTAGGTTCCGTATGGTCACAAGCAACTGATACGTGTAATAATATAATAGGAGGATCATTTAAATCAGTATCTATGGATAATAGTGGTAATTGTATTGCTGCCTCGTTTACTAATGGAATATACTATTCCAATTTATCTGATAGTTCAGGAAATGTAGGTTCAGTATGGAAACAAGCGGTTGATACATGTAATAATATAATAGGAGGGACATTTTATTCAGTATCTATGGATAATAGTGGTAATTGTATTGCTGGTTCATTTACAAATGGAATTTACTATTCCAATTTATCTGATAGTTCAGGAAAGGTAGGTTCCGTATGGTCACAAGCAAATAACACAATAGGAAGAACTTTTAATTTAACATATATGGATAATAATGGAAATTGTATTGCTGCTCCAAATGAAGGTTATTTACCAGGAATATGGTATTCCAATTTATCAGCAGATACATCAGGAAATGTAGGTTCAGTATGGTCAGAACCAACAGATACATCAGGAATATATTTTACTTCGTTATGCATTGATAATAGTGGCAATTGTATTGCTGGGGCAAGTGCACGTGCAGGAGATTCAACATCAGGAATATACTATTCCAATTTATCCGAAGATTCATCAGGAAATGTAGGCTCAGTATGGAAGCATTCTGCTTATCCAAGTTCTGTATATGTAGAGTCAGTATATATGGATAATAATGGTAATTGTATTGCTGGTACAACAACAAATGCAGGAATATACTATTCAAATTTATCAGTAGATTCATCCGGAAATGTAGGTTCAGTATGGAAAAAATCAGGTTTAAACAGTAAAAATCTAAGTTTCTACTCAGTATTTATAGATAATAGTGGTAATTGTATTGCTGGTAGTGACTATGGAATATACTATTCTAATTTGTCATCAGATACATCAGGTGTAGGTTCAGTGTGGCAAAAAGCGGTTGATACATCAGGAATACCTTTTGGTACACTATTTATGGATAATAATGGTAACTGTATTGCTTGTACTAATACAGGTATCTTATATTCCAATTTATCAACCGATAGTTCAGGTGTGGGTTCAACATGGTACGAAGGTCAAGAATTAGACACATCAGGTTCAACAGACACATCAGGATTAAGTTCACTATGGAGTGTAGATAATTCAAAAAAATCATCATTAGTATATATGAATGATTACGGAAACGCGATTTTATCACAGAATGGTGTATTAAGATACAGTACAAATAGCGGAATAGGTTATTATCGTTCAAGTATGAGATAATAGTAAAATAGTCCATTTGGTGTGGGTGTGATAAGTGCGTTAGGAAAGGGTCAAAGGTGTTTGAAATTAGCATCCGATGGTCGTAGGTTGTAGGTGCGTTAGGAAAGGGTCAAAGGTGTTTGAAATTAGCATCCGATGGTCGTAGGTTGTAGGTGCGTTAGGTAAGGGTCTAGGTTGGTCTAGGTTGGTCTAGGTTGGTCTAGGTTGGTCTAGGTTGGTCTAGGTTGGT
>Ga0114973_10002449_pt1 | contig 13470 bp, 10 predicted proteins | sample M_140807_MF_Meta_FD_87025 | JGI IMG/M metagenome (GOLD analysis project Ga0114973, IMG submission 87025) | Freshwater microbial communities from Lake Montjoie, Canada to study carbon cycling - M_140807_MF_MetaG | ecosystem: Environmental > Aquatic > Freshwater > Lake | place: Lake Montjoie... | reverse complement strand
CAGAATGTCCAGCTCTTTGGTGGTGGGCAGAAAACTGCCGTTCCAGACGGCTTCGGGGTTGACGCGTGTCTTGGTGCTGAACGCGTCCGACACTTGCGAGGCCATCAGGCTCAATCGAGGGCCCTTGATCTGGCCGAAACCTTCTTCGCGGGCGCCAGGGCTGTTGATGACCGTGTCAATGGCCAGCTTCATGCGGCGTGTTTCCAACTCGACATTGATGATGCCATCGCGTGCTTTGACGTCATTGATGGCGGCAACCGGATTGGTGATGACATCCTTGGCACCCTTGGTGAAAGCGACCAGGAAAGCTTTCACAGCCGCTGGGTTTTCTTTGATCAATTTAGGCGATGCAATGATGGCGTTGCCGTACAACTTAACGCCGAAGTCAGGGTATTGAAAAACCGTCACGTCCTCTGCTTTGACGCCACGCGCTTCGATGTTCAGCAAGGAGGTGAAGGTAAAACCGGTGATGGCGTCCACATCACCACGCACCAACATGGTTTCACGCAGAGGGGGATCCATGGCGGTCCAAGCGACATTGGAGATTCCGTTTTCTTTGGCAAAAATAGGAAAGGCACGACGCCCCGCATCAAAAACAGGCGCACCCAGTTTCTTGCCTGACAAATCAGCCGGTGTCTTGATGCCGGACTTCTTCAGGGACATGACCGATGCGGGTGTATTGTTGTACACCATCATGACCGCAACGGGCTTGTTGGGCGCATCGGGGTTGTTGGCGTGGAACTCCATCAAGGCGGCCAGGTCGGCAAAGCCCATGTCATAGGCACCAGAGGCCACACGGGTCACCGCGCCGCCAGAGCCATTGCCGGCATCGACCGTGACGTCCAATTTGGCGTCTTTGAAATAACCCTTGGCCACAGGCGTCAAAAACAAGGCTGCTGGGCCTTCAAAACGCCAGTCCAATTGAAATTTGATCGGGGTGGTCTGGGCATGGACAGCGCCCATGGTGGTCACAAGGGCCAGCATGGCGGTAGCTTTGAGGAATAAACGTTTGCTCATTTTGAGGCTCCAGTGCAAATGAAATCAGGATGATGATGTTTGTTTAGCAATAAGGGTGCCATTATCGGGCGACGGCTTTGGGGGCGGCTGCCAAAGCAGTCATGTTGAAGATACGGCGAACCGTTGCAGCAGGCGTGAGAATATGCGCCGTACCGGCCGCGCCCATCAAGATGGGGCCCACCGTCACCCCACCACTGGTGGTGGTTTTCAGCACGTTGTACAAAATGTTGGCCGCATCCAGATTGGGGCAGACCAGCAAATTAGCCGAGCCAGAGAGGCTGCTGTCTTCCAGATAGGCATTGCGAATTTCAGGCTGCAGTGCTGCGTCGCCGTGCAACTCGCCATCGCACTCGATGTCGGGGTGTTGCGCCACAAACAGGTCACGGGCCATGCGCATCTTGCGTGCAGAGGCGCGCTTGGAAGAGCCGTAGCTCGAGTGCGACAAGAAAGCCACCTTAGGGACCAGGTTAAAGCGCTGAACTTCCAGCGCTGCCATGGCGGCGATCTCGGCCAGTTGTTCTGCGCTCGGGTCTTCGTTGACGTAAGTGTCGGTGATGAAGATGGGGCCTTGGTTGGTCATCAAGGCGTTCACGGCGGCATAGTTGTTTGCGCCTGCACGTTTACCCAAAATACTGTCAATGCGCTCAAGATGGGTCATGTAATTGCCCGTCAGGCCGCAAACCATGGCGTCAGCATCGCCCAAGGACACCATCAAGGAGCCGATGATGGTGTTGGAGCGCCGCACCGCCGCCTTGGCCACATCAGGGGTTGCACCGTTGCGTTTCATCAACTGGTGGTAGTGTTCCCAGTATTGGCGAAAGCGAGGGTCGTCTTCGGGATTGACGTTGTGCACGTCCACGCCCAAGCGCATGCGCAGGCCCGCTTTTTCGATGCGGGCGGTAATCACGGAAGGACGCCCGATCAGGATCGGTTGGGCCACTTTTTCATCAATCGCCATCTGCGCGGCACGCAAGGCGCGTTGGTCTTCGCCGTCGGCATAGGCGACCCGTGCGAGACCTTTTGGCAAGGCCTTGGCCGCATTGAAAACGGGCTGCATCAAGATGCCGGTTTGCGTCACAAAGCTTTGCAGTTGCTGGCGGTACGCATCCATGTCGGTGATGGGGCGCGTGGCCACACCGGATTCGGCAGCGGCCTGCGCTACGGCCGGCGCGATGCGCAGAATCAAGCGCGAGTCAAAGGGTGTTGGAATGATGTAGTCGCGCCCGAAAGACAGTTCCTTGCCTTCATAAGCACTGGCCACTTCTTCACTGATGTCGGCTTTGGCCAAATCGGCGATCTGTCGCACGCAAGCGAGCTTCATGGCTTCGGTGATTTTGGTTGCACCGCAGTCTAATGCGCCTCGGAAAATGTAGGGGAAACACAAGACGTTGTTGACCTGGTTCGGATAGTCCGAACGGCCCGTGGCAATGATGCAGTCCGGGCGGGCGGCCTTGGCCAACTCAGGCCGGATTTCAGGTTCTGGGTTGGCCAGCGCCAAAATAATCGGGTCGCGGGCCATGGTCTTGATCATGTCCACCGTCATCACGCCGGGGGCAGAGCAGCCTAAGAACACATCGGCACCGTTGACCGCATCGGCCAGCGTGCGGGCTTCGGTTTGTTGCGCATAACGGGCTTTGGATTCGTCATAACCGCCGGGTCGGCCTTGGTAAATCACGCCTTTGGAGTCACACACAAAAATATGCTCGACCTTGACACCCAGGCCCAACATCACGTCCAGGCAAGCAATAGCCGCCGCACCCGCGCCTGATACGGCGAGCTTGATGTTGCCAATGTCCTTGCCGACCAACTCCAGTCCGTTGAGCATGGCTGCGGCTGAAATGATCGCAGTGCCATGCTGGTCGTCATGAAAAACCGGAATGTTCATGCGCTCGCGCAGCTTCTTTTCAATGTAGAAGCATTCGGGTGCCTTGATGTCTTCCAAGTTGATGCCGCCCAGCGTGGGCTCCATGGCGGCAATGATGTCGACCAACTTGTCCGGATCGCGCTCGGCCAGCTCGATGTCGTAGACATCAATGCCCGCAAATTTTTTGAATAAACAGGCTTTGCCTTCCATCACGGGCTTGGCGGCCAGCGGGCCAATGTCACCCAAGCCCAGCACCGCGGTGCCGTTGGTGATCACAGCAACCAAATTGCCACGGGAGGTGTATTCGTGGGCTTTGGACGGGTCGGCTTCAATGTCCAAACAAGGGTAAGCCACGCCCGGCGAGTAGGCGAGCGACAAATCGCGTTGGTTGGACAAGGGCTTGGTCGGCGAGATCGAAATTTTCCCTCGGGTGGGAAAACGGTGGTAATCACGGGCAGCTTCGCGCAAAGCGTGTTCGGCGGGGGAGAGGTTGTCGTTCATTTGATTCGTCAGTCTCTGAGGCAAAGGAGCTGTTAAGCGTAACCTATTTGCGGCTAATTGCCTCTGAGCGGAAACACCGTTCAAAGCAAAATAACCCACCCTGACGGGATCGGTTTTTGTGGTGAGCCTGCCTCAATTGAGGCACCGGTATCGCTGCGGCGCCTTGAAAGTCGGGGTGCTCGAACGCATGGCGCGTCTCCTTGGAAGTTAGAAACACAGCATACGGTTGTGCACTGTATTGTCTCCTAAACTGTATACAATTTTAAAGACGCTGTAATGCGTGAAAACCCTGAGGTTTTAAATAACGCCCTTGCTTTTCAACTCGCTGATGCGATCGCTGGGCCAACCCAGCCAATCTTTCAGGATGTCCTGTGTGCCTTCGCCCAGCACGGGCGGAGGCAGGCGAACGGGCATGCGCTCGCCATCAAACCGGTAGGGTGACGACAGCACCGGTGTAGAACCCGCAACAGGGTGCGACTGTTGCGTGACCAAACCGCCCGCTTTGACGCGGTCTGAATTCAAGGCTTCTAACAAGCCCAGAACTTCGCCGCAGGGAATGCCTGCTGCCGTGAGCTTTTGCAAAAGCATCTGTCTTGGGCGCGCTTTAAGTTCTTTCAAAATCTCAGGCACCAGGATGTCCCGGTGGGTACGGCGGTCCAGATTGGTTTTAAAGCGGGCATCGTTTGCCAAGTCTTCACGGTCAATGACTTCTTTGCAAAAACGGTGAAATTGCGCGTTGTTACCCACCGTGATCACCACCGGGCCATCCGCAGTTTCAAAGACACCATAGGGCACGATGGAGGGGTGGGCATTGCCGTAGCGGGGCGGGTCCTCGTTCATGACCATGGCTTCGAGGCCGCAGTAAGAGGTGATCATCAGACCGCAATCAAACAAGGCCATTTCAATGTGACGGCCTTGTTGGGTGTTTTGCCTTTCAAACAAGGCGGCCAAAATGGCCTGCGCACTGTACATGCCGGTGAACATGTCGACCACGGCCATGCCAAATTTCAACGGAGCCTGTGTGGCCTCACCGTTGAGCGCCATCAAGCCCGCCTCACCTTGAACCACCAGGTCGTAGCCCGGGCGTTTGGCTTCTTTGCCGGTGCGGTCATAGCCAGAAATAGAGCAGTAAATGATGTCGGACTTGACTTTGCGTATGTCCTCGTAGCCCAGACCCAACTTGTCCAGTCCGCCAAACTTGAAGTTGTGCAAAACCACGTCGCAGTGCTGGGCCAGGTCGCGCACGATTTGCTGACCTTCGGGGGTTTGCAAGTCGACCGTCACCGAACGCTTGTTGCGGTTGACGCTGTTGTAATAAGCCGATTCGGTCTCGCCGATGCGGATGCTCCAATCGCGCGTGTCGTCGCCGCGTACGGGGTGTTCAATTTTGACGACTTCTGCGCCAAAGTCGCCCAGCACCATGCCGCACCAGGGGCCCGCAAAGACACGTGACAAGTCCAGCACGCGAACGCCTGACAGCGGTAATTGAGAAGCAAAAAGTGACATGGTTTGACAGCAATGCGAGTTGAAAAAATTATAGAATTTAAGCCCTAAAAAGCCATTGCACTGTCGCACATGGCGCAGCTCTGAAATTCCTCAAGCTCCCATGCTGACCATGCGCTTGGTTGTCTTGAATCGGGACACATAAAGCGTGCTGCTGAGGTTTCACTCCCAAGTAAATTGGAGAAGACAATTCGGCACAGTAGGTTGAGAGTTCATCTTTACAAGTTACCTCATTGGACATGGATTTTCAGTCAAATCACAGTGTGTTGCAGAATTTTTAATGTGCCGTTTCTGCGATGAATAGTTTTTAAAAACGATATTCCACATGCGCTATGGGCTCTGTGAAACTGCGGCTAATGTGTTGAAGTCGTCTGTGCATAAAAAACTTTGGGTATAGTGCAAACCAATTTAATTCTAATTGCAGCCAATGTCGTATCCCCATCAATCAAAAAACTTGTTCTTGTCATTGGTCTATTTTGGCGCGCTGGCTTTCTCTTGCCTAACATACGCACAGGCCCAAACCACCTTGCGGGTGACCACCATACCCGAGGAGGCGGCTACCGAGCAGGTTCGCAAGTTCACCCCGCTTGCAACTTATTTGGAAAAGCAGTTGGACATGAAGGTGCTGTTCACACCTGTGACCGATTACCCTGCAGCGGTGGAGTCGCTGGTGAACAAAAAGGTGGAATTGGTTTGGTTTGGTGGATTTACCTACGTTCAAGCCAAGCTTCGCTCAGGGGGCAAGATCGTGCCCTTGGCGCAGCGTGAAGAAGACACCAAATTCCAGTCGGTTTTCATCGCCAAGACCGACTCGGGCATCAAAACGCTCAATGACATGAAGGGCAAGCAAGTCTCGTTTGGTTCACAAAGCAGTACTTCGGGTCACGCGATGCCCCGGGGTGTTCTGGTCCAAGCAGGCATCAACCCTGAAAAAGACTTCAAACGCATCGCCTACAGCGGCGCGCACGACGCGACCATTGCCTCGGTGGTCAGCGGCAAGGTTGACGCAGCCGCACTCGACATCACCGTTTGGAAAAAGTTCGTGACGGAAAACAAGGTCGACACAAAAGATGTGAACGTTTTCTTTACGACGCCAACCTACTTCAATTACAACTGGTCTGTGCATGCCGACATGCCGGTTGCGCTGCAAGAAAAGATCAAAGCGGCGCTGCTGGCCCTGAATCCGGCCAATCCCGAACACGCTGAAATCTTGCGGCTGAACCGCGCTACGCGCTACATCGAAACCAAGCCTGAGAACTACAAGGAACTTGAGGCAGCAGCTCGAAATTTGGGGCTGCTTTGAAGCAGCGGCGCAGACAGGTTTGAACATCGAGCTTTTGAACCTGGATGCCCGGCATCCGGCTGCGTTGCCGGACGCTGCAGCGGCTTTGCGTGCGCTGAACCTGCGCGTTGGTGCTGGCGAGCAGGTGGCCATCATTGGTCCGTCTGGTGCTGGAAAAACGACTTTATTGCAGGTTCTGGCCTGCGCTCAGCCCCCCGCACAAGGCCAGCTACAGCTGGCCGGCTTGAGCCCTTGGACCTTGCCCCCAGCGGACCTGCGCCGTTTGCGCGGCCAGTTGTTTCTGGCTCCACAGGTGCCGCCGCTGCCTCCACGCCAACGCGTGGTCACCTCGGTGCTGGCCGGGCGTTTGCCTGCCATGGGTTTGTGGGCCAGTTTGCGCTCGCTGTTTTACCCGACCGACATCCCGGCTGCTCACGCAGCGCTGGTGCACTTTGACCTGGGCGACAAATTGTTCGAGCGGGTTGACCGCTTGTCGGGTGGCGAGCGCCAGCGCGTGGGTCTGGCGCGTGCCCTGTTGGCCCCGGCCAGCCTGTGGCTGATAGACGAGCCCCTGTCTGCGCTCGACCCGATGCGCGCCCGAATGGCCATGGCCGCGCTGGTGGGCCTGGCGCGTGAAAGGCAGGCCACACTGGTAGCCACGCTGCACCAAGTGGACATGGCGCTAGCGAACTTCCCACGCATCATCGGTCTGCGCGACGGGCAGGTCCTTTTCGATTTGCCGGCAGAGCATGTCAGCCCTGAGCGTCTGGCGCATTTGTACGACCAGCATGAGCATGAGTTGCATGGCGACACAATGCCTTTGACCTTGCCAGAAGATGCACCTGCAGCCCCCGCACCTGTGTTGATGCATTGCCGCTGATCTTGCCAGGTTCTTCAGGCCACTTGCCCCGCACATGTCCGCCTCTGCTTCTCATTTGCCGATAGCCCGCCCCTCAGGTTTACCGCCTGTTCGCCCGCTCATGAAAGCACCTGCGCGCGACCCAGCTTTTGCTGCGCGCGTGTTGTGGCTCAGCTTGGCGCTGGTGCTGCTGTGGCCTTTGTGTGTGGCCACCGAGTTCCGTTTGTGGGTGCTGTGGGAGCCCGAGAACCGCAAAGTCACCGCCAACTTTGTAAGCAGCTTTTGGCCGCTGGTGTACAACGCCGAATTTTTGGCAATGTTGGTGCGCGAAACCTGGCGCACGGTGGCCATGGCCACCGCAGGCGTCACTTTGTCGCTGGTGCTGGCCGTGCCTTTGAGCTTGCTGGCCACACGGGTCTTGTCGCTCTCGGCCTTGTCCGGTCGGATGAACCGCTGGCCTGCAGTGTTGCGCTGGTGCGTGCGGGCCACCTTGATCGTCTTGCGCAGCATTCCTGAATTGATTTGGGCACTGGTGTTTGTGCGTGTGGTGGGCCTGGGGCCGACGGCGGGCGTGCTGGCAATCGCGCTGACCTATGGCGGCATGTTGGGCAAGGTGTACGCCGAGATTCTGGAGAGCGGTGAAAGCCATGCCGCCCAGACCCTGATGCGCAATGGCAGTGGCCGCTTGCAAGCCTTTGTTTACGCCTTGCTGCCCAGCCACGCAGCTGAACTCGCCTCTTACACGGTGTACCGCTGGGAATGCGCCATCCGTTCCTCGGTCGTGCTGGGTTTTGTGGGCGCGGGGGGGCTGGGTCAGCAATTGGACAACTCGATGAAGATGTTCAATGGCGGTGAAGTGGCCACTTTGTTGCTGGTCTTCATTGCTCTGGTGGGGCTGGCCGATCGCGTGAGTGCTTGGCTGCGAAAGGCCTTGGCATGACCCTCCCAACAGTCGTTGCAGCACCTGTGGCCCAGACCTCTTCTCAAGAAGTGGCTCATCCGCCCTACCAACTGCCACCGCCGATTTTTGACGCGCGCTGCCGCGCATGCTGGTTCACCGCCGCATTGATGGTGTTGGTGGTGGCCAGTTTTGTCTCGCTGGAATTGGATTGGGCCGCCTTTGCGTCGATGGAGGCGGCGCGCAGCATGGGCCGCTTTGTGGCGGAGTTTTTTCCGCCAGATCTGTCGCCCGTGTTTGTGAACAAGGTGGCTTGGGGCGCTTGGGAAACGCTGGCCATGTCGGCGCTGGGTACGGCAATTGCTGCGTTACTGGGTCTGGCGCTGGCGGTTCCTGCCAGCCGCTTGTCAAACCAAGACTCCGCCTGGCTGCGCAGCCCCACGCGTTGGCTGCTCAATGCACTGCGGGCTATTCCTGAACTGGTGTGGGCAGCGTTGTTGTTAATTTCTGCTGGGCTAGGACCAATGGCGGGTACCTTGGCTCTTGCCCTTCACACCAGCGGTGTGCTGGGGCGCTTGTTTGCCGAGGCCATGGAAAACGTGCCCACGGGTCCGGGCGACGCCTTGCGCACCCAGGGTGTGGGGCCGCTGCGGGTGTTTGCCTATGCCACCTTGCCGCAGGTCTTGCCGCAGTTGATGAGCTACACGCTGTACCGTTGGGAAAACAACATCCGCGCCGCTGCTGTGCTGGGCGTGGTGGGCGCCGGAGGTTTGGCCAGTTGCTGTCCTTTCACATGGGCCTGTTCCAAATGAACAAAACGGCCACCATTTTGGCGGCCATGCTGCTGATGGTGGCGTGTGTCGATGCGCTGAGTTTCAGTCTCAGACGGTGGCTCAATCGGTGATTCACAATTCGATTCAAAAAATACTGCGATCAGTTAACCGTGAATATTCAATGAGATTTTGATGCAAGTTAAAACACCCCGATTTTTTGAAATTTTCAAAGAAAACAAAGATGCAAATGTCCAAGAACTGAGCCACGGTTTGCTTTGTCCTCAAGCCACACTGTCGCCAAAGTACTTCTATGATGAGATGGGATCGGTCTTGTTTGACGCCATTACCTTATTGCCGGAATATTACCCAACCCGTACCGAGTTGGAAATTTTCGTTGCTCAAGCGAGCGACATTCATGCGCAATTTCCCAAGCAAGCAACCTGGATTGACCTTGGTGCGGGCAATTGTCAAAAAGCAGTTCAATTATTCACACACACCATGCCGGCGACCTATGTCGCTGTGGATATTTCAGTTGACTATCTCGCCCATAAGCTAAAAGATGTGCATGCCAATTACGCGCAAGTCAATGTGGTCGGTGTGGCGATGGACTTTTCAAACACACTGACGTTTCCAGAAGAGTTGCAACAACAACTGGCGGCAGAACCCCTGCTTGCCCTGTACCTTGGCTCCAGTTTAGGAAACTTCAATCCCACTGAGGCCTTGCACTTTTTGCAAAGAGTCGCCTCCCTTTGCAAAATGGGCCAACCGGGTTCAGGACTCATCATTGGAATAGATCTTGTCAAAGATTCAAACACACTGGAGCGCGCTTACGCAGATGACTTGGGCGTCACGGCTGCCTTTAATTTGAATGTGCTCAGGCGTGTCAACAATTTATTGGACGCAGATTTTGACGTGCGCGATTGGCAGCACAGCGCACGTTTTAATGTGCCAGAGTCCCGCGTAGAAATGCACTTGCAAGCCAAGCGAAATTTGGCTGTGAATTGGCATGGGCAGCAACGTCTTTTCAAGCAAGACGAAACCATCCATACTGAAAATTCTTACAAATGGACAATTGAAAAGTTCACAACGCAATTGCACACATCAGGCTTTTCAAACATCCGGCATTGGACCGATCATAAATCGCACTACGCATTGTTTTGGGCCAGTTAGCCTGCAAGCACATGGTTCAATTTACAGGGAGAGTGTGCAGGTTCTAAAGCCTGAATAAATATCATCGCGTTCAGGCGTAAAGAAATTTCGATAATTGACATGTCGCAAAACGGAATGAGTTAAGTGCGATGCACCTCTCAGCACTTTATGTGTGCCGAACCATGGCGCTGAATATTCGGTGTAAGGGTGTGTCACAAAGCCTTCATAGGGCGCAAATGTGTCTTGCGTCCATTCCCAAACACGACCCCACTCAAAGTCAGTGAGTGTTTGAGCGGCGCAATCCCATTCGGCTTCTAAAGGCAAGCGGCATTTGGCCCAAGCACAGTAGGCTTGGGCATCCCCCCACGACAGGTGAACTGCCGGGGCGGCCTGGTTCAAAGGCAGCCAACTGCCAAATACTTCTGTTTCGAAATCAGTGCCCGTTTGTCGAATGTAATTGGGCATTCGGTGGCCCGTAGAATTTACAAAATCTAGATATTGTGCCCAGTTGACAGGCCGTAGCGAGATTTCAAAGCCTTGAATGGAACAAGTTTTTTCAATGAGTTCGTTGTCAAAGCAAAAAGGTCTTTCCTGGATCGCTGAGTTGGAAGAGTAATCTTTTGATTTGTCATTCAAATCAAAATTGGAAATCTTAGATCCGAGTTTCCAAGTTTGTGATGGCACACGTGCTGTTCTGTATTCGGCACTTTGATGCTGAGATGGGGGTCCTGATCGTTGGACATTTTCAGCATTCGCAGTGTCTTGCTGCCAAAGTGCTTTGAAGGGAAGTTCCAGTGATTGCGCCATGTAGGCGCTGGCCTCCAGGTGCATGGCTTCATGCTGCAGCACCAGCCAATAGAAATAAAGTGCGGGGCTGTGCTCGGTTTCAAGGTGCAAAAGCTCCAGTGTTTGAGCCAAGGTTTGCGCAGCGTATTGGAGGCATTGTTGGGGCGTTAAAAGTGTCATTTCCCAGCGCGTCGAGTGAGCAATTTTGGCACTGTCAAACCACACATCAGCTTCACTTAGAAGCGACGCTTTGCGTGGAGGTGAAAGATCACAGGCCAGGCCCTGTGAGCGTTGTAGATTGCGCGCGATCCAATACTCTTGAAACCATGCAAGGTGACCCAACTCCCAGACGGGTGGATTCAAGCCCGTTTTACAGGGAATGCTGAGCTTGTCTGCACTCAAATAGCATTCAAAAGAATTAAGTGTATGGCCTCGAAGTTCTTGAAGAGCCTTTGACAATGTCTGGATATTGACTTGACGCATAGATTGCTTTCGTCCTTTTAGTTATCCTTAGCGACTTATATGAACCCATCTCCAAATCCTAAGTGGCTTCAAAAAAAACCTCTTAAATCAGAATCGGCCAGCCCCAAATCAGTCAAAAAAACAGTTGTCATTGTAAGTCCTGCCTTAGCCAGTGCGAACAACGGTAATTGGCAGACAGCCAAACGTTACCGTCAATTCTTGAAGACCCATTTTCGGGTGCGACTGGTTAGCGAGTGGGACGGCAACACATCGGATGATGTCTTAATTGCTTTGCATGCGCGTCGAAGTTTTTCGTCGATCGCGGCGTGGCACGCAGTGCGTGGCTCCAATGGCTTGGTGGTGGTGCTCACGGGCACTGATTTGTACCGTGATATTCAACACGATCCACAGGCGCAACAATCGCTGGAATTTGCTGCCCGTCTGGTGGTTTTGCAGTCCATGGGGCTTGATGAATTGCCTGCGCCATTCAGGGCCAAAACTGCGGTAGTTCTGCAGTCAACCACACCCCGAGTTAGTTTGTCCAAATCAACGCGTCGTACACGGGTTGTGATGGTGGGCCATCTTCGCGAGGAGAAATCTCCGCGCACATTATTCGAAGCAGCAGTCCTGCTCGCGCAGCACCTGGATATTCACATACAGCATATTGGCGCAGAACATGACCAACTGCTGGCCAGCATGGCGCACCAAACCGCGGCGCTTTACCCTCAATATCAATTCACGGGTGCTTTAAGCTATTCAGAGACTCGCCGTCAAATTCAGCGTGCTCACGTTCTGGTTCATACCAGCGTGATGGAAGGTGGTGCGCACGTGTTGATGGAGGCTATTTGCAGTGGCGTGCCTGTGATTGCGTCGCGCATTCCAGGCAATAGGGGTATGTTAGGCGAAGACTATGCAGGACTGTTTCCTGTGGGTGATGCGAAGGCGCTGGCTGATATGCTGATTCGTTTTCGGCATGACTGCGAATTTGAACAGCTGTTGAAAATGCAGTGTGCCCTTAGAGCGCCTTTATTTTCGGCTGAGCACGAGCGCAAAGGCTTGCTTACAATCATCAATAGCATGATTTCTGCCCGGCATTTTTCTTGATTTTTTCACTCCAAACCATCCCTCCTTTTCGCATCAATTGAATATTATGAATCCCTCTGAACCCCGTTTGACCTCTCTCTCGCACGGAGGAGGCTGTGGTTGCAAAATTGCGCCTGCTGTTTTGTCCGAGATTCTCAAAGGCACTTTACAGATGCCGATCCCCAAAGAATTGATGGTGGGAATTGCGACAGCGGATGACGCAGCGGTTTACAAGCTGAACGATCACCAAGCCTTGATTGCCACCACTGATTTCTTCATGCCCATCGTTGACGATCCGCACGATTTTGGCCGCATTGCGGCTACCAACGCCATCAGCGACGTGTATGCCATGGGCGGGAAACCCATTTTGGCTTTGGCCTTGGTCGGCATGCCAATCAATGTACTGTCAACAGACACCATCGGAAAAATTCTTGCCGGGGGTGCTTCGGTTTGCAATACAGCCGGTATCCCCATTGCTGGCGGGCACACGATTGATTCAGTTGAACCTATCTACGGTCTGGTTGTACTGGGTTTGGTTCACCCAGATCGTGTCAAACGAAATGACGGCGCGCGCGTTGGCGATGTGATGGTACTGGGCAAGCCTATTGGTGTTGGTGTTTTATCTGCTGCACTCAAAAAAGAAGTTCTTGATGCAGCAGGTTATGAATCACTGATTGCCAACGCCACCAAGCTCAACACGCCGGGCCCCGAGTTGGCTGAGTTAGCCGGCGTGCACGCTTTGACAGACGTGACAGGTTTCGGTTTGGCGGGTCATGCCCTTGAAATTGCGCGAGGCGCTCAATTAACTGCGCACATCAAGTGGGCCGATGTACCCTTGTTACCCAACGTGTCAGCTTTGATAAAAGATGGAAATATCACGGGTGCCTCAGCGCGAAACTGGGAAGGCTATGGTGAAGAAATTAATCTCGACAGCGGTTTACCCACTGATTGCCAAGCCCTATTGTCTGACCCTCAAACCAGTGGTGGCTTGTTGGTCTGTTGTTCACCTGAAACAGTTCCTGCGGTACTGGCTATTTTCAGTCGTCACGGGTTTGATGATGCAGCCACAGTGGGCCACATCGGTGAATTAGAAAAGTCACGCTTGATCGTCAAATAACATGTGCGTTGGCCCTGTCGCATTGTTGAGGCTCAAGTCATTTCTTTTCTGATGACTGCCCAAGCTGTCCATGCCATAGCGGTGTGCAGCTGTTCACCCCGCTGCATTTGATAAACCAAGCGATACCTCTTTAATTTATGGCTGTTTTGAGTTTACTTTCTGTGGGACATGCCTAT
>Ga0114973_10002444_pt1 | contig 13487 bp, 11 predicted proteins | sample M_140807_MF_Meta_FD_87025 | JGI IMG/M metagenome (GOLD analysis project Ga0114973, IMG submission 87025) | Freshwater microbial communities from Lake Montjoie, Canada to study carbon cycling - M_140807_MF_MetaG | ecosystem: Environmental > Aquatic > Freshwater > Lake | place: Lake Montjoie... | reverse complement strand
TTCCAGACTTGATAAACTTCTTCCAGACTTCAATGTGACTGAGAGAGCATCCCACGGCACCCAGGGTGGCAATCTCGTGGTGGCTCCGCCGGTAGTTTCTGAAAATATTCAAACGTGTTCGTACAGAGATACGAGGGTCCGTCTTATAATCCAGTTTCTTTCCATTCACCGCCCTTGAATAGCGCATGTGTTTCAGTTGGTCCACACTTGGCTGCTCGGTGAAACGCTTCCACCGCTCAGGTCGCTCCTTCATACTTATTACGTACGCTGGAACATTAAAAATATTTAACTTCTTTCGCGTTGCCCCGCGCATCCCTACTTAGGTCTTCTTTTTATAGCCCTGCGCTTTTGCCTTCAATTGTAGGCCTGTCTGATACATTTTTATTGCCGCCTCCTGTGTGAGTGTTTTCGGGTCCACTCCTGTCGGGATAGATACAAACTTCCTCGCCTTTCCAACAAGGTCCTTTTTGAACATGAAGATTCCATAGGGACCTGTGCGGAATTCAAAGGCGCCCAGTGTATGAACAGCCGCCTGCCCCTTTGCCGCGAGTTTTCCGCGAATGATTTCCTCTGTATCTCCCGCAGCCCAAGGTACATTTACGCCATTACAGACGACATAGGCTCCATAGGGACCCGACTTCTTCACCATAGGATGCCCCTCATAGTCGCCTATTGAGCTCGTGACCTTGGAAGCAATGAAGGCCGCCACTGCCTCTTCTGTCAATTCCTGGAAAGTTGTCCCCTCGGGCCAACCATAGAAGACCGTATCATCCTTATTAGGCATCTCCTTGAGAAGCAGCGGGCCCTTCTTGCTTTGTATGGCCTTGATACCATTGGCGAACTTCCGCTCCCTAATTGCCGCAACTGTGGTGGATTCTCCCGATTTCAGCGCCTTGTACTTGTCCTTGTAGGAGTCCCATGTATCACTACAAAGTCCCTTCCACTGCTCGGCCCCTGTCGCCACTGCATCGAGTCGCGACTCCATGCGCTTCGTGAAATCGTAATCAAAGAGACCCGGAAATTCCTTGAGGCAGAAGTTGAGAACGGAAGTCCCAAGTGCCGTGGGCACTAACTTTTGTTTCTCGGCACCCACCTTTTGTACGACAGACTCGGAGGCTGGTGGCCAAACATGAGGAGCAACCTGATACTTTTGAATCGTGACCTCTGTAGCAGGCTTGTCACGCTTCTCGGCATATCCCTTGTCAACAACCGTCCCCACAAGTGCGGCAAAGGTACTGGGACGACCAATGCCCTTTCGCTCCAGTTCACGCACCAGCGTGGCCTCCGTGTATCTCGCCCCCGCTTTCGTTTCATGCGGGGCAGCCTCAAGAGAAGTCCATGCCAACTCGGTACCTTCTACAATCTTCTCAGCGACCTTCCATGCCACGGCATCCACATCCTCTTCTTCATCCTCCTCATCAAGATTCGTAGCAGCGGCACCAATCTTCCTCCATCCAAGAAAGGTCGTCCTCTTCCAAACTGCCTTCCACAGAAACTCCATAGGGTCCGCCGTCGCCACAAACTCTACAGTCCGTTGCTCTCCCTTTGCCGGCTTCATAACACTCTGTACAGCCCGGTTCCAAATGAGCCGATAGAGTTTCTGGTCTACGGCGGACCAATCCTCATCGGTAGGAAGGTCTCGAGTCTCAATATGCGTTGGGCGGATTGCTTCGTGTGCCTCCTGCGGAGGTGTAGTCTGGGTGGATTTGGGCTTTGATTTTGTGGCAGCCGCCACGTACTCCTCTCCAAAGGCCTCGCGCACCCATTTCTCCGCCGCCACCCGTGCCTCTTCAGATAGGACAGCCGAATCAGTTCTCATATAAGTGATATGTCCAGCCTCATAGAGACGTTGGGCAATCTGCATAGTTCTCTTCGGCTGAAGACTCATAGTAGCGGACGCCTCCTGCTGCAGAGTACTTGTAATGAGCGGCTTCGGAGGTTGCTCTGTCGTCGGCTTTGTTATAGCCGATTTCACCAAGCCTCCCGTATCATCATGAATATTCTCCAAATAATTCATGGCCGATTCCTCATCCTCCAAATCCTCTGTCATGGTCGCCTGAAAGCCGGACCAAGCCCCTTTGATTCTCCAAGACGTACTCGCCGTGAATTCCTGTATGGCCTTTTCCTGGTCCACAAGAATTCTGAGGGCCGGTGTTTGACACCGTCCAGCCGAAAGTGCCTGTCCCACATATTTCCAAAGAAGTGGTGAGATTGTGAAACCCACCATCATATCAAGTACGGCACGGGCCTGCTGCGCATTAACTTTGGCCATATCGAGGCGGCGAGGATTGTCAACGGCAGCTCGTACAGCTGTGGCTGTAATCTCATGAAAGACGGCACGAGGAGTGGTAGCCGGATTGAGTTTCAAGAGGACTGCTACAGAATAGGAGATTGCCTCACCCTCACGGTCATCATCCGAGGCTAAGTAGACCTTTGTGGCCTTCGCCGCGGCATCTTTAATCTGCTGAATCGCCTTGGACTTTTCCCGAATCCACTGAAATCGCGGCTCAAACTCCCGCTCAAGCCCGACAGCATCCAGATTCTCTTCCAAAGACCGAATATGCCCCATGGTTGCTATGACACGCCATCCAGCGCCTAAGAAGCCCTGGATTTTCTGGCACTTTGCCGGTGATTCTACAATTAACAGGGACATGGTTGATAACTATAGAATGCCACTATTCATCCAATTTTATAAGGCGGAGGGGCTTAGAAAAGTATCACTAATATATACTATGTGGTCGTTAAATGAGCTCGTGCTTACACAAGCTAATATCGATAATGGTGAAGTTGAAGGATTAACACCTACCGATGCCAAAAAGCTGAACAATGATGAAATACAAACTATTTTTGTAAAATCGTATAAGCATAATATTATTGGCAACTTTGAGGTCTTGAAGGCGAACCCCTTTAAAAATGGAGAAACCTATTATTTTCTTAGAGGGGTCTAAAATATTATTTATCTTTCAATCAGAATGAAAACACCGAATACAACAGAGCCTTGTCGTATAGACGAAGACCAGGAGCTCAGCTGGCGGCGTGATACGGAAGCCAATCGTATTAATCGTCTATTCAATTCCGGAAAGAGCAACTTTCCAGCGGTATTTCATACAAAGGGGTCCAAGCCCTTCAAGGTAGATGCCTCTGGCTCATTGATGCAGTCTGTACGCTCTATATTTTCCAAGTAAAGATAAATATGGCGGCTATAGTTAGAATGTTCAGAAATAAATTATCAAAATGGTTTATTCCTGTACTTGTATTTGCCATGGTTTTAGGATACTATTTATATAATCACATAACACCCTCCATAGACGATGTATGGGTCTTAAATCTGGATAGGGACAAGGAGAGGTTCCAGAAGGTGATTGACCAACAGCCTCTTTTACCTCAAACAATAAATCGCTGGAAGGCAACCTACGGAAAGGATGAAGACCGTGAAGTGGCAGAGATGGATGGTGTTAATCGTATATTTTCAAGAAGCACCGATGTTGAGCTAAATAAACGTAATCCAAATGTCATAAATATTCCAGGTGAGATAGGTTGTTGGCTCAGTCATAAACGTCTTTTACGTCATCTAAATACACTCAATGTATCAGCTAACTTCGGCCATTTAATACTGGAAGATGATGTGTTAATAGATAAAAACTTCGCACAGAAATGGAATACTGTGAAACAATCCATTCCAGGCGATTGGGATTTTATATATTTAGGTATTTCAAAGATAATTGGTCACCGGATAAACGAGAACGTAGTCAAATGGAAGAATAATGAAGATTTCGGAAATTATGGAACACATGCGTACATTGTTCGCCACAGGGCAATACCTCATATCCTTGATAAACTAAAACATATGAGCGGCCCCATCGATATTCAATATTACAATATGCTGGGAAATCTTAATATATATATTGTAGATCCCCCGCTTGTTGTAATTAATAATCAACTCGAATCAACAATTGACGCCCAACAGCAACGATAATAAATTTGGTATTTAACTATAGGATGCAGGACCTTCCATGTTTTTGTATAAACTTGGATGACCGACCAGAAAAATGGAAAGCTACACAACAAGCTTTCAAAGGCACAGGGATTTCCCCTCAACGCTTTTCAGCCATTCGACATAGAGAAGGGTGGCGCGGATGTGGAGCCTCACATGTCGCTATTGCTCGCGAAGCAATGCGCCTCGGCCTTCCCTGGGTACTCATCATAGAAGATGATTGCCTCCCTGTTACTGATTTCGCCCAGCGCTGGCCCACAGTTAAAAGGGCACTGGTAGATGAAAGTGGGGCGTGGGACATTTTTCTCGGCGGTCCTACCTATGTCCAAGGACCTGTCCAGCCACTTGGTCGGCATCTCATGCAGATAGATACCGGCTTCGCCCTCCATTTCTATGTTCTCCACGCAACAGCCTATGAGAAGGCTATAGCTTGGAATCCGGACCGTCATGGACCCATTGATGTCTATTATTCGAACCAACTTCGGATAGCAACTACCCATCCCCTGCTGGCCATTCAACGACCCTCCGAATCAGATATTAAAGCAGAAAAAACCGACTATATCGAACTCTTTGAAGACTCGTCCACGACTCTTCAGCGGCTTGACTATGCCTTTCGTACTCGTCATAGTACCCTTGTCCTTTTGTTTGCCAGTGCCCTCGTTATCGCCATTCTGTGGCGTTAGTATGCGAACATCATACCACCACGAGCACCATATACGCGAAACACATTATATGTCTCCGCCCATACATAGACAATGTATCTTGGCACATCTGTCCCACTCACATACCCAGCCAGAGGGTTCATATCGAGTTTCAAGTTTATACGAATAATCTTATCGAGGTTCGCTTCTCCACAGGGTTGGCTCGGAGGGAGGAAACCAGCCTGAAGGGCAAAGGGAAGGTTGTAATAATAGCGATGAACCCAGGGAGTCTTCTTTAAAGCCATCATTGACCTGAAGACCGCCGGTGTTGTTGTGCTATAACGACTCAGTTTCCCTTCATATAGCAAATCTATGGCCCTCAGTGGCTCCGAATTTCTGAAAACAAATCCTGGTACGAGTTCATGATGTGTACGCGTATCAATTTGACTGGCATTTGGCCACCAAGGAGTTGATGTGCCAGCCCCTGACAAGTCCCGCGTGGCCAAGAAGGGAGCATTGTAATAGGGTGCCTCATAGCGCTGTAAATAGAAGAATAGGTTGCGAGTGGGATTGGGGATTTTCAAATAGCAATTCACAGAGGCACCACCCAGTGTATCAACCGGGTCAAATGCATAATGTTGTAGAATGGGTACTTGAATATCCGCGAGACGGAATCTGTTGGCCTCGGGGGCATCCAAATAGATGTATTCTGCCATGATATACGTATCACGAAGTACTTGGAGGTCTTGCGCCGTAGGCATTGTTATTTCTGGAACACGAGATACGAGGGTTGATTGTCTTGGGTCGCCCCCGAGTCCTGCCACAGGTGTGCCAGATGGGTCTAGATAATAAAAGGGGGAGCTCGCGATAGGAAAATAGGCTTCGCCGCCTGCAGGTGTACCAGTGAGAGCAGCTGTAGAAACCTGCGCCGTACTTGTATAGAGTGTGCCAGGTGTTCGGTATCGAATACTCAGCTTCACAGGGTCCGCTTGAAGGGCATCAATTGGTAAGAAGGTACCGGCATCTCCGCAACTAAACCAAAAGGGGAGTGGGGTCGTGGCGACAGTGTCTGTCGTGGAGCCGAACTGGTCGGGAGTGAAATTCGATGAATTGCGTGGAAGAAGTTTATCCATGAGACTCACTTTTTCCAAGGGTGTATAGAACTCGTCGAGGACTTCTAAGAGTTGGCCATCGAGCTGCTCGACACGTGAGCCTCCAATTTCGAGACTGACATTTTGTAAAAGCGCGTGGCCGGTTGAATTCGTCCATCCGAAAGTGGGACCGGCAAAGGTTTTTCCATTTGCCGTACACCAGGCTTTTGCTGCCAGTTGCTGTGTGGCAATATCGGGCATCGTGGAAACCAGATAGAGCCGTGAGATGAGTTGGCCCTTGCGTGGGAGACTTATGACAGATGTATTTCCAAGCGTTGGGAGAGTGTCGAAATCGAGACGGACCCATTGTGTCGTAAAACGCCCAGCACGAATAAAGACTTTTACGAAAAATTTCGGGTTCGGTTTTCCTTTTTGACAAATAAGTCTGGAATCCTGGACTCCGCCGTATATAACTCGGAGTAAGGATGCCACCATCTTCTTAACAGAGAGATGGAATGCTTAGGTCTCAGGGAGACGGATTTGTACTGACTTTTTCTTGGAGGCAGTCGCGGCAGCTATTACAGCCTCATCTGCCTCGGCAGCTTTAGCCTTTCTTGCCTTCCACTTCTTCCATAACTTCCAAGTCGCCCAGCCAACTCCTCCAATAATTATAAAACTAATAAGCACATACAGGGCACTATCGGTATTATTAATTTGTACAATCGTGGTCGATGTTGATGTTGATGAAGTTATATTGAAGGCCGGCATTTCTGCTATCAGAACCTTAATAGCAAGTGTAGAGGTTGTTGAAGCAGTTGGAGTGGGACTAGGCGTAGAAGTTGCCGAGTCAGATGATATTCCTGTATAAGTTGCCAGAGCAGTTGAGGCAGGAGAATAACTTATCGTAATTGTCGGGGTAGGCACTGATGAACGACAATAGGTAGCACTAGCTATGGGTGTTAAAAAGGCTGAAACACTGGAAGACTTACTGTAGGAATTTGATAGGGTATTAGTTCGTGAAGACCTGGGACTCGCGGACCCAGAAGGGCTTCTTGAATTCGAGGTTGAGAGTGAAACAGAAAGGGAAGCACGGGCCGTCCTACTTACAGAAGGTGTGCCCGTACCACTACCTGTGGAACTAGGGGAAGGGCTGTTAGCAGATGTACCAGTCGTGAGAATGCTCTGAAGTGAGGTTAGCGTAGAGGTAGCGGGATTTGTTGTTCCAATAGGGGTAGGGCTTTGTGCGGCGGTAGGAGTTGCCGAGATTGTAGTGCTCGCGGTGTTTGTACCAGTAGCGGTACTTGTAGCGGTTTGTGTGCTTGTGGAGCTGGCGCTGCTTGTAGCTGTAGAACTGCTTGTAGCTGTAGAGCTGCTTGTAGCTGTAGAACTGCTTGTTGAACTGCTTGATGCTGTAGAGCGACTTGTTGTACTGCTTGTCGAGCTGCTTGTTGCAGTACTTGTTGCTGTTGAGCTATTATACACCTCTACAGCTTGTGCCACTTGTGCCACGGCAACCGACTGTACGACGCTCGTAGTGAGAGAGTTTATGACACCCGCAGCATAATACCAAACGATACTGGCAGAGCTACCCGCCGTCAAATTCCCAATAGGCAAAACAGCGGCATAGGACCCGTCCGTAGCAGTAGGTGTACTAGGTGCCAAAGATAAGGGATAGGTATTATACACATTTGCGAAGGCGCAACATACCGAATATGCCGTCATGACCCCTGCCGTCTCTGAATAGAAGAGGATACCATCTGTAGGATTTGTAATCATAATAGCACGAGATGTTTGACTGTTAGCAGTTACTGCAAAGAAGCCAGATGCGTTGATATTTCCGCGCGTCTTTGTATTTACATCCGTGCTACCTACAAAATCATCTCGTGTTCCAGTCCAGAGAATAATATTCTGAATAGTCGACGTGGAATTATTAATTACGCGCGTAGTGACCTGTACGAAACTATCATTGGCCCCCAGTGAAAAGGTGTTCTGAAACCAAATACGCTGCCCGAGGACGGTATACTGCCTTGAAGATGTTATAACACCATATCCGACAGTGACGCTTGTACTGCTACTGCTCACTACAAAGGCCGAATAGTCAGTGGTTGCCCCTGTGTTTGTAAGGGAATACAGGTCAGTCACTGTGGCACCACTCCAGTTAGGTCCCGCCATGCCTGTACCGATAGCAGTATCGAGGGGATAATTGGAAAATGTGAGTTTGTACCATGTAGAGGCAGTCGAAGAATAGTACCATGGTTGCTGGAAAAGTCCCCAGGCATTCACGGAATTTTCCGCACCGGTGCCAAAACGCATATACGCGTTGGAAAGGACGCAAACAGCCGCAGTACAGCCAAATCCCCCGACTGTATCTTGCGCTAGAGCGGTAATAAGCGAAGCGGTAATAAGCGAAGCGAGAGCAATAAGAAACATTCTAATAGTACTATAGGAAGATGGCTGAGACGGCCGGTGGTGGAATAAATAAAGTAATACATCAAATTTGGCTGGGAAAAAACGCAGAGCCCACCGAGTGGATAAAAACTGTTACCGATTTCGCGAAAAAATATGGATACGAGTACAAGTTATGGACAGATGATAATGTAAATTCTCTCGATTGGGATGCTATTCCGGGTATTCGGAGGGAATATGGCAAGTTCCGAAAGGAAATGGCAGGTCGCGCGGATATTATCCGACTGATGGCACTCTACAAGTACGGAGGGGTCTATCTGGATGCGGACACTGTGATTATGAAGCCCGCCAAGTTCGCGTCCTTTCTGGAAAAGAACAAGTATGGCGCCTTTTTTGGCTGGGAAAAGATTTCACGCGCCGATACGAAGAAACTGGGGGATTTTGGTAAAGAAATACGCGGAACAACAAAACTCGTGGCAAATGGTGTGATTGGTGCCAAAAAGGAGCATGAATTTATTGAAGCACTTCTAAAAGGAATTGTATCAAATGCCGAGCGGGAAGCCAAAGAAGCCGCATGGAAACGTGTGGGACCCTTGTATGTTTCACGTGTCTATCTGACATCTAAGGACAAGTATCCCGATGTACATATCTATCCCATGAAGTATTTCTACCCGATGCACTGGCGGGGTATCACAGACCCGAAACTCCATACAAAGGTGAAAATTCCTGCCGAATCCATGTTGTTTCAATATGGATACAGTACGAATAAATTTCACGAATATTTCAATAAGCGGCGCACTCGGAAGCACAGACCTTAACGCCGTCTCTTTCCAAGAGGATCCAAAAACAGTGCGTAATAAGGATAATAAAAGGCACTAAAGATGAAGTTTATGACGGCAAACGTCATAGCAGTTCCTGCCGAATTCCCAATATAGATGTTATAATTGTAGGAAAGGTAGGCCGCTCCTGCCCCTGAAATGAATAGTAAAAATATGTAAAACATAAGAACTGTCAGGCTTGTTGTATAAAGAACATCCGATTGAGTACTCTGTGTGGTAAATCCCTGCTGTCCTGTAAGGGCCGCCGCCACATTTGTGAGATAGGCCTTGTTCATTCTAATATGGCTAATATTAATCCTCAAACATAGGATTTGCCAGGCCATTCTCGAATCTCAGCCAATTCAGTGCAATACAGAATACCTTCACTTCCCAAGAGAGTCCTGGTGGTGGTTTAACATCTAGCACAAGTCGTAGAGAATTCACACGACTTGCGTTAAATGACCCACTCGGTTGATGCTCTCCAGGTGTCCTGGCAAAGGGATAGCCATAAATGAAATTGGCATACGCTGCCCTCCCTCCGCGATGTGCCGAAGCTATGAGTTGCCGGTAGTATTGTTCGTCGGCATCACAGATGGTTGTTCCATTCGCCTGAATAATGGCATTCTCCAAAAGAGGTTGCCTGGCCGCCTTTTCAGACCACGTAGAATCGAGGACTGACGTATAATTCGTCCAGGCATTATTGTTCCGCACATCCTTCAGGCGTACAAACCAGATGATTTCCTCAATAGGATGATTCGCCTCCAAAGGTAATTGGATACGAACGGCATCTGTCTTCTTTCCTATTGCGTACTTGAGTGGCTCATCGAAATAGAAGGTCTGTACTTCACGATGAAGAATCTCAAAAGGTGTGTGAAGCATACGCTGCCGAAAGGGTCCATTCACAATCGCCCCCTGTGTAAGAAGCTGAATGAAACGAAAAGGGGGTGGGTCAGCCACGGTATCTCCTGTAAGGGCTGCCGTCCCACGATGAAAGGCCACTGTCGTATTCAGAGGAGTCGAGGTACAGGAATCCCTATAGCCACGAAGCTGACGCACACACTCTTCAAAGGGCCTCAGTGTAATATGTATTTTCACAAGTCCCTCGCGCACGGCAATCATCGGCAAGGCATCCTGCCTCCTCGTACGCATATAGAAAAACGGCAGGATACAATTGAGCGTCCCACCCTCTGTAGGGAATAGCCGTGGCTGTTGCTCTGCCATCAGCCTTTTCATACTTATCCTACCAATATGGTCATACGCTATACCCACCTGTTCATTATAATCGGCGAAAAGTGTATTGAAGACATTGATGAAATCCCCGTCGATTGTTTCCATCGTCTTTCCATCAATTTCCAGCTCGGCCTGTTGAATAATGGCCGTACCGAGACTATTGGCATACTCCCACGCCGTGCCAGAATTATCATAGGTAATGAGGCCGGCATCGAGCAACAGTTGTATCTGAGGGTCGAGCCAATGTCCCAAGCGAATCTGGAGAGAGGTTCCCAGTAAGATATCACCTACAACAATGGACCCAATATCAAAAGAGAAGCGCTGGCCGAAAGCCCCAGGACCTCTCAAAGGTATTTCCTGCACTGTAGGTGTGAAGGCAAGCACACGCCGCTCCGTATCACGGGCAAACCAAGTGGTCTCTGTAGTAAGAGGAAAGAGGTCATTTTCCTGTAGGTCGCGATTCGTCAAGTCCAGCAGAGTCGTAATGGTCCCATTGATTTTCTTTGTACTAGGTTCATCTGACGTAGGAATAGATCGGGCTTCATCTGGCGTTATAGGGGTTGCGATAGATGAATTCCCTACATAGACAATGGAGCGGCGAGCACCATCAGGCACTGAGCCCAGGGCGATACGCGGACCCTGACTTATACCATTATTTGAACTCGCCCCTTGACCATTCTGGAACTTTTCCATAACGAAATTACTTTTAAGATATTTGCTCACATCTCCAATACTTGGAGGGCCCGACATTCTCTTGCTACTATGTGCCAGGATGTTTAGGCATCTAAAAGGGTTTCTGTATGATATGAAAGAATGAGTTACTTGACATATCTTACGGAGCTTTCCACGCGATACAAAAATCGTATCATCATTGATATCGGGACGGGAGCTGGCACATCGGCGCTTGCTCTTGCGTTAGAGCCATCCAATATGGTGTATTCCTTTGATTTAGAGCATGCGCATACCCTACCACAAGTGGCAAATATTTCATATTTCCTCGATAATTTAATGTCAGTTCCAGAGCGTGAAATGTGGTCCGATAAATTACTGAGCTCTGCTTTTATCTTTATGGATATTGATAGTGACGGAAGGGGAGAATATGAGTTTTACGAATGGTTACAACAGAAGGGGTACCAAGGATTCATAGTCTTCAATAAAGTGTGGGAGAAGAAGAATGTGCGCGATAACTTTTGGTACCGGATTCGTGATAAGACGGCGCATTCTTCTGGGGTAGGAATTGTGCGTTTTGGCCCTGTGGAGAATGACGTCCCTGATAACTGGACTGTTGTCACCGGATATTTCGACTTGACCAAAATGCCAGATGCATCCGCTTCCATTAAGGCACGCCCTCTCGGTCATTACCTAGCCAGTGCCAAGTCCACCATGTGTGTAGAGCAGAACCTCGTCGTCTACTGTGAGCCACATACAGTAGAGCCCTTACGTGCCATGCGGCCGGCGTGGCTTGCCGAAAAGACAAAATACGTCGTCATGTCCTTTGAGGACTTTCCATTGAGCAAATATAGGTCAAAGATTCTGGAGAATCGCGTGAAACACCCCTATAATTTCGACGACCGTAATACTGCTTCCTATTACCTTCTCTGTATGGCACGATATGCCATGTTGAAGCAAACGATGGCCGAGAATCCCTTTAACTCTACACAATTCGCCTGGCTCAATATCTGTATTGAGCGGATGGGTTGGAGAAATGTCATGTCCCTAGAGGATGTGTGGCGATGTCAGCGGGAAAAGTTTAGTACATGCTATATTGATTATCAGCGCGAATCACTCGTGCGAAATCTGCCCGAGTATTTTAAATGGGGACGTTGCTCTATGTGCAGTGGATTCTTCACAGGCTCGGCAACGTACATGAAGCTCTTTTGTGATAAGATAGAGGAGGCGTTTATGAAGATGCTGGAGCTCGGCTACGGACATGCCGACGAGCAACTCTTTTCCATCGTATATTTCGATAATCGGGAGATATTCGACGTATACTACGGCGATTATCAACAAATGGTGACGAATTACGTGGAGCCAAAAGAGCGTACATATGAGCCTGTGCGCCTACTCATTCAACACAGCTACGATGCGGGAGATTATGAGGTTTGCTTGAAAGGCTGTGAGGCCGTGCTAGCCGCTGTAAAAAAGGGTACACATTTGGAAGGGTGGCAGCTGGAGCAGTTGATGAAAGTTTATAATAATTGTCTTACCTATTCTTCCAAATCTTGTAAAAGTACGAATCATACGTTATCATCGAAAAATCAGGAATCCCCATCCGCTTGAATACATCAGGATGTTGTTTAATGTTTCCATTAAGGGATTCCGTACCACAACCCATGTGCATGAATATGATTGCAAGGACACGCTCACAGCCCGCAAGTCCAACTCTTCCAAGGTAGGGCTTAATATCCCGAATGGCCAGCAACTCCCAAACTGTTTTCAGTGATTCCAGGGTCCCTCCGAAGGCTGGGCCAAACACTCCATTATATTCTCGCTGCTCGATTTTGACAGGCAGAGACTTCGGTACGAGCGACTGTACGAGGCCATCATAAAAGTAGACACTGGCTTCATTGAAATGCCAAAGAGGATAGATAGGTTGGTGTAAGACTTTTGCGGGCAAAGGTTTCAAAAGGAACATGGAATCGTGACATATCAAGAAGTGTTTGGTAGTACAGACACGTGTTAGAAGCTCTATGGCTCCGAGGATATGACTTCCATCGGCAAAGGTATCATAGACTGTCGTTGGGCCTTCCAAGCTATAGGGCATGAAAGAATCTGACGTCTTACAAACGATGATGGGGTTGTCCGGGTAAAACTTCCTGATTTGCCGAATACAAGTTGTTAAAAGCTCCGTATTTTCTTCCTCTTTTCCATAATATGGAATACAGAAAGTGATATCCATCTATATTATATAGGGTTTCTGCTTTATATACTAATTCCCGTATTTCAGGTACCCCCTGTCATTCTCAATATGATAGAGTGTCCAAGTATCAACAATCACTGTCATCTCAGTACTGGGACTTCCCAAGATAGTATCATTCGGGGCTGCGGCAAGGCTCGTGTAAATCGTAGGTCTATCAGCCGTACTGAAATTCACGGACCCTTCAGGTTGGCGGTAAAAGGGGGCTCGACGTCCATATATATCACCCAGATTCCAACACATTTCTCCGAAACCTGCCCCTGGGTCTCTGTCTTCTTTTGCGTGGTGTGTCAAAACATTCCACACAAAGGGTGTAAAGGTCGTTTCACGGTCGCGGCCAGCAATAATAAGGGTCTGTGTCGTATAATATTCGCTGGAAGGGTCGGGAGA
>Ga0114973_10002438_pt1 | contig 13504 bp, 11 predicted proteins | sample M_140807_MF_Meta_FD_87025 | JGI IMG/M metagenome (GOLD analysis project Ga0114973, IMG submission 87025) | Freshwater microbial communities from Lake Montjoie, Canada to study carbon cycling - M_140807_MF_MetaG | ecosystem: Environmental > Aquatic > Freshwater > Lake | place: Lake Montjoie... | reverse complement strand
CGTCGCCAGTTTGGCAACATTGTGGGACACGTCTCTGGTGTCGCCGACATGAGCAGCTTGAGTTCTTGGACGGCTTCGCAATTTGACCCCTGTTTGAATTGGGGCGATGTGGAGTGGATTCAAAAACGTTGGGGTGGCAAATTGATCCTGAAAGGTATTCAGGATGTGGAGGATGCCAAACTCGCGGTTCAGTCAGGCGCTGACGCGCTGATCGTGTCCAACCATGGCGGGCGTCAACTGGACGGCGCGCAAAGCAGCATTGAAGCACTGCCTGCCATCGTCGACGCTGTGGGCACACAGATAGAAGTCCACATGGACGGCGGCATCCGAAGCGGGCAAGACGTGCTGAAAGCCTATGCCTTGGGGGCCAAAGGGGTTTACATCGGTCGCTCCATGCTTTACGGACTGGGCGCCATGGGTGAAGAGGGCGTCACCAAAGCGCTTGAAATCAACCACAAAGAATTGGACTTGACCATGGCCTTTTGCGGTCGCATGCAGATGGACACCGTCGACAAAAGCATTTTGTTGCCGGGGACGTTTCCGGTTTGAACCCCATTCGACAAGCTTTGCGCAGCATATTGCCCGAGCCATCAACATTTGAACTCAGGCCCAGGGTTTAAAACGCCAAAGCACCTTGCCTTGGGCATCCCGCAATTCCAAAACACCCTTTTCGATGCGTGCTGAGCGTGTGCTGTTCAAGGCGCTCATATAGCGGCTCTCTGTGTCCATCGACTCTGGCTCGCAGAACATTCGCGTCAATCCGATTTGTTTGAATACCACTGACTCACCCTTGATTTCGATCTGGCCAAAGTAGCCGTTACAGCCTGCGTGTCCAGCCACACTCGCGGCATCTTTGAAGTCTAAAGTGACGGGTTTACGGTCTTGCAAGGCAGCCACATCCACCCACCTTGACTGCGTCAAGATGGCGATGTCCAAAGGGACTGAATTGGCTGCACCCATGGGCAAGCAACCCAAGACACCGAGGGCTGTTGTGGCGCACAGGGCATAAACCCAGGCCAGAGAAGCCGATGTATGTTGGTATATTTTTGGAACTTTCATAGTGATTTTGTTCAAATTTTGAAATGGAATTTGAATCTTACTGGCCTACACGGTCACACGTGAACTTAAACTGTTACAGCCCGTTATCCTGACCCTGCCATCCGCCATCATGCCCACCCTGCCCCGCCGCATAGCCCACCTTGACATGGATGCGTTTTATGCCTCCGTCGAGTTGCTGCGCTATCCGCAACTCAAAGGCTTGCCCGTGGTGATTGGCGGGGGCCGTCGCCAGGCGGACGATCTGCTGGGCAAACTGTCTGCCGCCTACCCTGAACAAGAATGGACTGCTGAGCATCTTGCAGAAATTCCGCTTGAATTTTTCCCGCGTATCGCCGGCTATACCGGTCGCGGCGTGATCACCACGGCCACCTACGCCGCCCGCAAATTCGGTATTGGCTCGGCCATGGGCTTGATGAAAGCCGCCAAGCTGTGCCCTGAGGCGATTTTGCTGCCGGTGGATTTTGACCAGTACCGGCATTACTCCCGCAGCTTCAAAAACATCATCACCGACATCGCCCCGCTGATGGAAAACCGGGGCGTGGACGAGGTCTACATCGACTTCACCGAGGTGCCCGGCGGACAGCGCGACGGCGGGCAGGTGTTGGCCCGTTTGATCCAGAAAACTATTTTTGAAACCACGGGCCTGACCTGCTCAGTGGGCGTAGCGCCCAACAAATTAATCGCCAAAATGGCCAGCGAGTTCAACAAACCCAATGGCATTTCGATCGTGCATGAGGCCGACCTGCAAACCCTGATCTGGCCCCTGGCTTGCCGCAAGATCAATGGCATTGGCCCCAAAGCCGATGAAAAACTGAAAAAGCACAACATCCACACCATTGGCGACCTGGCCGCGCGCGATCAATTTTGGCTGATGGAGCATTTTGGCAAAGTCTACGGCGCCTGGCTGCACCAAGCCGCCTGGGGCCGCGACGACAGGCCCGTGAGCATGGACAGCGAGCCTGTCAGCATGAGCCGCGAAACCACCTTTGAGCAAGACCTGCACGCCGTGCGCGACCGCCAGGAGCTGGGGCAGATTTTCACCCGCCTGTGCGAGCAAGTGGCCGCCGACCTGCAGCGCAAAGGGTATGAAGGCAAAACCATCGGCATCAAACTGCGCTATGACAACTTCCAAAGCGTGACCCGCGACCAGACGCTGGAGCTATACACCGCAGAGGCAGCCACCATCCGCCAAGTGGCAGGGCAATGCCTGAAGCGGGTGGATTTAACGCGGCGTCTGCGCCTGCTGGGCGTGCGGGTGGGTTCGCTGGTCAAACAAGGGACAATCACGCCCATCGCCCGGCACTACAGTGACCGTGTTGACAACAAAACCCCTCAAGTGAATGAACATGGACAAACTCAGTTGCTTTTCCCTCTCGATTGAAAATCACGTCGCCCACCTGGTGCTCAACCGCCCTGAGGCCTTGAACACCATGGGGCCGACCTTTTGGAAAGAGCTGGACGCGGTGCTCAAACACTTGCACACCTCGGCCACGGCTCGCGTGTTGGTGATCTCCAGCACGGGCAAACATTTCACCGCCGGCATGTCGCTGGACACCTTCAGCAGCGCCATCCAGATGGACGACACCAGCCCCGAAGGCCGTGCGGCCATGTTCGATTCGCTGACCGACATCCAAAGCACCTTCAGTCTGCTCGAATCCATGCGCATTCCGGTGATTGCCGCCATCCATGGCGGCTGCATTGGCGGCGGGGTTGACATGGTCACCGCTTGTTGCATTCGCTACGCCACAGCAGACGCCTTCTTTTGCATCCAGGAAATCAACATTGGCATGGTGGCCGACGTGGGCACCTTGCAGCGCCTGCCCAAGCTCTTACCGATGGGCCTGGTCAAAGAGCTGGCCTATACCGGTCGCCGCTTGTCAGCGGCCAAAGCCCTGGCCAACGGCTTAGTGAACGAAGTGTTTGACAGCCATGAAGCCTTGGTGGCGGGCGCTTTGCAAACCGCGCAAGAAATTGCCAACAAACCCCCTGTCGCGATCTGGGGCAGCAAGCAAGCCATCAACTACGCCCGCGACCACAGCGTGGAAGACAGCCTGCGGCAAATGGGCTGGCTGCAAGGCGCGATCTGGAGCAACCCGCATGTGATGGAAGCGATTACCGCGATGAAGCAAAAGCGCGAGGCCAGTTACCCGGAACTCGCGTCGCTGCAGGGATTTAAAGAGTTCGGTTGAACTGACTGCGCCAAGCCACAACGCCGCCATTCGGGTGCGGCTTGCGCAGTTTAGAAACCACGTTGGTGTTCGGTAGATACCGCTGCGTTAGAGCAGCGGCTCCACAGGGCGACGATTGGCTTTCCCGTGTGGCGAAACAATCAAGTCAGTGCGGGCGTCGTCTGACAGCAACAGTTGCTTCAACGAAGGGCGCGCTGCCGGCTTCAGCAGTTGCCACTCGTAGACGGAAACCAGCATGGCGACTTCGGTGCCGCGCCGGGTGACCATTTGCGGCCCCTCCACCAGGCAAGCATCCAAAAAATTCACTTAAACGCGCTTTCGCTTCTTGTACCGGCCATGTGCGCGCATCTAAATCCCTTAACTGGTCATCTACCTAATGATCCAGCCCTGTGAAGTTTTAAGCCGCATAACGAACGCGGCTGTCCTGGAAATAACTCATCACGCGTTCAGGGTTTTGCTCCAACTTCATCATGTGCTCATTGGCCGCATCGCGTAATTTGGCTTTTGTTCGCACCGGAACGCGCTTGCCCATCTCCTGCTTCAAGTCCGCATTCAACCGCTCCTCCGGGTTGAGCTCTGGGCTGTAGCTGGGCAAGTAAAACAGCTCTATCTTGTCCTCGCGTTCATCCACCCACACCTTGACCAGCTTGCTGTGGTGTACCCGCAAGTTGTCCAAAATCAAAAACACTTTTTTGCCCGCATCCTTGATCAAGGCCTGTAAAAACTCAATCAGCTTTTGCGCGTCAAAGGCTTCGTCAATGATCATCCAACGCGTCTTGCCTTGGTTCGTCACGGTGGCAATCATCGAGAGCTTTTGACGCGTTCCTCCAACGGCCAAAGTCACCGGCGTTTTGCCCGCAGGCGCATAGCTTCTGTCTCGCACATCCGTGTTCACCAACGCAGTCTCGTCACCCCAGTGGATTTCCCCTCCCTCAGCTCTTGCGCGTTGCTCAATACCGGGGTATTCGCCCTGTATCCGAGCCTGCACCGCTGCGGGGCTTTGCTCGTAGGCGCGTTTGATGGGCTTTTGAGGTGTGAACCCCCAACGGGTGAGGTACTTGCCAATGCTGCGCACTTGCAGCTTGATGCCAAATTCCTGCTCGATCAGTTGGCCTACAGCCGCGCGACTCCAAAGACTGAAGTCCATCTTCAGTTGCTCGGGGCGTTTGTCAATGATCATGCGCTGGATGGCCTCTTCCTGGGCTGCGCTGAGTACGCGCCCATCGCCTTTGATGCGTCCTCGGCGTGTGGGCCGAACATTCGTCCAGCCGCCGGACTCGAAGAGGTTAATCGCGGCGCGCACAGTCGGGTAACTCAACCCCGTCATAGCCACGTTTTGTATTACTTTGATGCCCTTTTTGTGCAACCGAACGACTTGCTTGCGTCGCTCATGAAGTTGCTCCAATGTTTGAAATCTTGCGTCTTCTTTGTCCATATTCAGAACATAGGGTCGGATCAAGAAAATTCAAGCTTCATCGGGCCGAATCTATAGGTCAAAATCCTGGGCCTTGGAATTGAGCAGGGCGAGATTGAAGCGGCTTTGTTGTCGATTCCCGGCATCGCTCAGTGCACCGTGCTTGCCAGACACGAGGATAAGGCCAAGCAACTGGTTGTATAACTTGTTGCCAGCACAGGTTTGGATGCACTGCCTTTGCCAAAGAGCGGCACACAAATTGAATCCTGGATTACATTTAACGGTTTTGTCATATTACAATGTTAAGATAAAAATTTATTTAGTGAACTTATTAAAATGACATCATTTAAAATTATAGTTTTTAGAATACTTTACCTGAGCTTTTTTTGCTTTCAGTCTACAAGTTTCGGAATGACTTTAAGTGAGTTAGTTGATCAAACTATTATTCAAGCAAAGAATACTAATTGTTCTCAATCACAAGTTGAAACTTTACAACGTATTCTTTGCAATAAGAAAATTGTAATCGGTGTCCGTAGCGATTACAAATCAATGTCTGTAATTGACGGCGACGAGTTCGTTGGCTATGAGGCCGACTTAGCTAAGTTAGTAGCTAAACGATTGGGCGTGCAGCCGAATTTTGTCGTGGTGAATCCCGCCACTCGAATTGAAAAATTACTTAACGGAGAAATTGATCTTGTTTTAGCAACAATGAGTCATACTGTTGCTCGGGATAATATTATACATTTTATCAAACCACATTATTATTCATCTCCCAGTAGTGTGTTTGGTCCTTTATCAAGCCCGATGTCGAACTTAATCGATTTAAGGACTCAGACTGTTTGCGTGCCGCTTAATACGTTTTTTTCAAGTGTATTGGCTGAAAACAATATCAGAATGATGATTTACGACAAGGCTGATCGCTTAATTGATGCGGTTCGCCAGGGAAAATGTACTTTTGTTGCGCATGATCGGGCGTTTTTAAGGGCCACATTCCAAAGCAAGCACACCACACCTGATCTTAAAGGCCTCATGACAGAGAAAATGTCATTTTTAGATGTCCCCACAGGTATGGGCGTAAAAAAACAGGATAAACAACTTGGTATCGCAATAGGTCAAATCGTTGCTGAGCTTCACCAATCAGGGGTTTTAGTTGATAGCGCTCTCAAACATGACGTCGCCCCTGAGTACTTAGAAAAACAAAACCAACTTTGGAACTCTGCTCAATGCGCGCCAACTGTTGAGGGGCTACCGATTGGCTGCTTAGGAAGTGCGGCTGATTTATCAGACAAGCCCACATTACTTTCCGAGGTTATCAAAGGCTTTGAATCGTGGATGAAAAAAACATTGAACATAGATTTTAGTATGCCAATGCTAACGGGACAATTCGCATTAAAGTTATTTCTATCAGGGCTCGTAGTATCGATAGTTATCTGTTTTGGTGGAATCGCTTTAACATTATTTTTTGCTCTTTTCTTTTTTAGTTTGATGAGGTCCACCAACCGTCTGCAAGCTTCACTGAGTTACTTTCTTACTTTGGTATTACAAAACACACCGATCATTTTATTATTTTTGGTTTTTGCTACTTTACTTAATATAATCGGTTCGTTTACACTTGTACAAACCACTCTGATGTCTGCTTTTGTAATAGGTTTAAGCAATGGCTCTAACGCTGCAATAGCAATGCGAGATACACTTGCGACCCTACCTGATCAAGCAAACAAGACCATCAAGAGTATTTTTTCTTTGACTTTTTTGCAGTTTAGAAACTGCCTAATAAATGCCGCTAAAGGGAGCCCAGTTGCCTCTTTTGTAGGTACTCCCGAGCTACTTTCTGTAATGACCAACATCACTGCTTTTACAGGAACGCGCGCAAGCTCTTATGTTTTTATGGCGATATTTTATTTACTAAGCGTTCAGGTAGTTATTTATATTTCTAACATCGCATTTAATCATTTTTCGAATTCTATTGCCAGCGCACCAATGACAGGGAACACCAATGAACATTGATATTTTCTTATTTCTGCAAGGTTTTTTGTATGCTTTTTTTCAGAACCTTTGGATTGGATTTTTAGTACTGCTGATCGGCTTAGTTATTGGAGTGCCTTTCGCAATAATAGTTCATTACAAATATGGCTTTCACTATTTGATCACGGGATTAATTACAGTGCTAAGGTCTTTACCAGTCTTCATAGCGATGTTTATCATTTTAGGTATACTTACTATGACATTCTCGATAGACGAAAGCAACATTTTCTCCATCCCTGTTCTAGCCTTAATTGGAGGCTTATGTTTTTCCTCAATTTCGGGTTCATTTGATGCAACCCTAGATTATTTACATTTTCGAGATGCAGGTGAAATACATCACTCACTTCTTATTATTCCAAATACTTTCAGACTGTTTATCAGTTTGGCTTCTACCACTGCTGTCGGGGCCGCAATTGGTGTAAAAGAGGTTGTCTACTTTGCACTTACTACCGCTGAACTTTTTCCAAACAACGTTGATAGGTTGATTCTTGTGCTTTTTGTTAGTTTGTTTTTTGTAAGTTTTGTGTTGTCAAGTCGTTGGCTTTTAAACTTGCTTGTTACAAAATACCGGTTGATAAATTAATTTTTTTTGAGTAATCTTATGAATCTATCACATAAAGTTCAGGCGATTGGTCCTGCAACCTCGATTGAAATTAACGAAAGTGTTTATAGACTGAAGAGCGAAGGCAGAAACCCAATAACCTTATCTTACGGCGAGGCACCTTTCCAATTTGATGGATCTCTCAATTTTGAAAATACTGACTTTAATGCAGGCGCACACTATTCAGATAGTAGAGGTGTCTTACATTTTCGGGAAAAACTGCGTGACTACTATTTATCTGAGTATAACGCTAGTTTATCTGTTGACGATTTTATGGTTACTGCAGGCTCAAAAATTGGATCTTACATCGCACTTCAGACCATTTTGAATGATGGCGATAGCATCTTATTGCACGAACCATCTTGGGTGAGCTATCAAGAGCACGCCAAGCTTTGTAATTCGTCAATTACCTTTATGCCGTACAGCGCAGCACCTAAAGATTTTGAGAAGTATTTTGACAGCAAAATCAAAGTATTGGTGCTAAACAACCCCAACAACCCAAGAGGTTTGTTGTACACAGAGCAAGAGATTCGAGATTGTGCAGCGTTGTGCAAAAAACGGGATGCTTATTTACTGGTAGATGAATCCTATAGTGATTTTATAGGTGAAGGAAATTTTTTTAGTGTTGCATCTTTGATAGATGAATATGATAATGTTGTAGCCTTGAATTCCATTTCAAAAAACTTTGGTTTATCTGGCTGGCGAGTTGGATATTTAATTTCGAATCAAAATTTTTTAGAGTACGCTGGAAGAATAAATAGGCATCTTATTACTTGTGCACCTACGATATTACAGAATTATCTTGCGACCAACTTTGATAAGTTATTATATGCCACGAGAGATCAATTACGAGACTTGATGGTTAAGCGTAAAGAGGTAAAAAAAATGCTCGATAAACTAGGTATCAAATATCTACCGGGTGATTCGACTTTTTACTTCTTCCTGGATGTGCGCGATTACGCAATTGAAGCCAAGTCGTTTTGCCTAGACCTTTTAGAAAGTGAAAATGTGGCGATTATTCCTGGAAATGCTTATGGAAATAATTTGAAGGACTTTCTTCGAATTTCGTTCGGAATGGAATCGCTTGATAGAATAGAAATGGGAATGTTGAAAATGTTGCAGAAACTTAAATCTACCGCTTAACCCTTCCAACTATTTTTCTATACTAATAAAAGGTATCCCGTATTTGCTTTAGTAGCTAATCTACTTAATCAATATTCACTTTTAAACAAAAACAAAGATTTTTTATGTCAGTTAATAAAATTAAGATTAAGTTAGTATTTATTTTTATAATTTCCGTTTATTTAACTTACCTAATTATTTTCAATTTTTCGATTAACCACGATAAATTATTAATTATTACTGGTCCTACATCTGGAAGTTTTTATAAATTAGCAGTTGACTATAAGAAAATTTTAGAAGATAAAGGTTTCAAAGTAGACCTTGAACCCATTGCAAACACCTCTCGCTTGGCCCAACAAGTGAATGACTCTAAGCATGCAAATACAGTTAGTTTCCTGATTGGCCCATCTGACGTTTCAGTTTTAACAAATGTCAGATCTTTAGGTATTGTCGGAAAACAACCTTTATTTATATTTCATAATAAAAAAAATGGTCCTATGGAAAACATAGCATCATTAAAAGGAAAAAATATATTGCTACCACCCAATACAAGCATCACAGGTATCCTATCATTACAAATTCTTGATCTGTATGGTGTTAATGAAAAAAATTCTACTATTCACTTCGTTCCTCTATCTGAAACGTATGCTAAAATAACAGGTGATTTTTATAATGCATGCTTTTTACAATTGTCTACAGAAAATCCCCTGGTAACGCAATTAGCTGTGCACAAAAATTTGAATCTATATTCCTACGATAATATTCATGGAATTTTAAATAAACTAAAATTCTTAGATTACACACAGATACCTACGGGTTCTTTTGATATATTAATGAAAATTCCACCCCAACCTGTAAATTTGTTGTCGGGTAACATAGAAATTATTGTTAATAAAAATATTAATAAATCAATTGTTTATGAACTTCTTGAAAATTTTGATTCATTGCACACTCAACGCACATTAGTAAGCATTGCTGGTGAATTTCCGAAATATGTTGGCACACAATTTAACATGCATGAAGTTGTTTATGATTACAAAAAAAGTGGTACTCCTTGGTATATTAAAAATTTCTCACCCTTTTTCGCTAACTTGCTTGATAACTACATTATTTATATCTTGATTCTTGTTTTCTTTGTTACAACTTATAAAAATCTTTTTTTCTATAGTCAATTTTATTATATGTGTGTTGATTACATAGCTCTTAGAATTATTGCTAAAAATTATATTAAAAATAATTCTGGTAAACCAATTGGATATTTAAATCAAATTCTGCAACGCTGGGCAGTTGATGTCACTCATAGAAAAACTTACCGTGAAGAGGCACAAGAATTAATTATCAAACAAAAAATATTCTGATTGATAAATTTAGTATATGGTAATAGAAAAAAATTCTGTGGTGGCAGGTTGTGGGATCACTAAAAAACAATTATTGATCGCTATTTCAGTACTGATTTTTTTGACAAATTTTTTTTATTTAGCCTCATTCCTTAACCTATAAAAATCATAAAAATCTATACATTCACCTGAATCCGTGACTTCATAGTTGAAATAAATTGATTCCCCCATCAAAATCATCAACTTAGACCGCATGTAATACTCACTCAGAAGGTGAGTCCAAATATGACCGAATTAATTATCAAAAAAGCTGCACTACTACTTCAGCTCCTACACCGGACTGGCCTCCGGAGTTGTAAATATTCGGTGAACCCGTAGCCCAGTCAAAAATCGCTGAACACATTCAACTTTTCCCTTTACCGTTGCACTTGTGCGTGCAACTTCAACTCCCCCACAAACCACCGCGGCTCCTGGCGTCAAGGCGCCGCCACCTCTAGCAGACGCGTTTGTGACGATTTCCCGGCAGGAGCACATAGCCCTGAAGTCGGCTGCACATTATTGGCAGACACTGCATCGCAAAGCTGTCGCTCGCTTCCAATGGCGCGAGCTTCGTTACCAGCGCATTTTGCGTGAGCTCAAGACGGCTGGCATCAAGTCTAACGCCGCATTGCAAGCTGAACTGGACTTGGCGCGGGGCCAAGTCCGCGATCTGCAAAAGCGCGTATTCGCCAGCAAGAGCGAACGGCACAAACATTGTGAGAATCAGACTGGGGCGGCAACCTGTCGCCGCCCACGAGGACAGCAGCACGGCTCCACCGGTCACGGGCGCACGGTGCAAACGCAGTTGCCCGCCCGCCATGAGGACGCAACCCTGGACAAGCCACAGTGCCCGAAGTGCGGTTTGGCGTTCAATAGCTTTGCGGGTACCGAAGACGCACAGGTGCTGGAAATTGAGGTCAAAGCTTACCGGCGGGTGATTCATCGCCACCGCTACACACCCTGCTGTCAATGCGGGTGCGCCAGCGGCATCGTTAGCGCAGCGGCACCAGCCCGGCTGATCATCGGGCCTTTTTTTGCGGCTGTTGCAGGCTGCGGGTTGGACCGATTTCCGCGATTTACAGCGCAAATTACGAGGAATCTTCACCGTACATTCGACCAAGTCCGGGTCGATGAACTGGGTCGTGGGCTGAAAGTGGATTTTTCAGGGACGACTACATACCCCCACTTTAAAAAAAATTACACATACAAACAACACGAAAAGGTGAACCCACAAAAAATTTTCACAAAAAAAGAGACAATTTGTCAATTTCATGAAAAATTATTGAGTTTTGCTTAGCCGCAACTGTAAAAGTCGGTGTAGCTGGCCGAACGGTTAAGAAAAGTACAAATTTCAAACAGTGTGGTGCTGCATTAAAAAGTTAAAGTGATGCCCGCAGCAAAAAGTTGCGCAACAATCTCAGCATGCAAGGGCACACCATCACGCAGGTTGTCCGCGCACTCGTGCCAGCCGCGCTCACCGGGATAGAGAAACGGCTCACGCGTACTCGCCTCAGCACGAAGGTAATTCAGATAGTCCTCAACTTGCGCATGGAATGCCGCAATGCCGTTATCAGAGAATGCTTCGATATTGAGTGCAATGAATAGCTTGCTGGTGTCGGTTTCAAGCCCGCCAGAAGGAATCGCGAGGTCACGGCAGAACAATCCACCGCCCAGCGCGGCCGTCATGAATTCCAACATCAAGGCGAGCCCCGCACCTTTGTGGCCCGCCATCGGCGACACGGCACCGCTCAAAATGGCTTTGGCATCATTCGTAGGTTTTCCCTGCGCATCGACACCCCAACCTTCAGGAATCTGCTTGCCTTCGCGCAACCATGTGGCCACCTTGCCCACAGCAGCCTGACTCATCGCCATATCCAGCACCATCGGATTCTCGCCCGCTGCGCGCGGAATACCGATAGCCAGCGGGTTGTTGCCGATGATCTTGTTAGTCGCACCCCAAGCTGTCATTGTCTGCATCGCATTTGTCGCGCACAGCCCAATGCAATTTGACTGCGCCGCGCGTAAAGCATAAGCATGCGCTCGGCCCCAGTGTGTGGTGTGCATCGCAAGACAAACACCCACGCCAAACTGCTTCGACCTGTCTACAGCAGCTTGCATCGCTGTCGCAGCAACGTAACGGCCAGGACCGTTGTCGCCATCCAGCACACAGATCGCGCCGAACTCTCGCGTGATGCGAATGTTCGCATTCGCCTTGGCTCGGCCCTCTGCAAGACAACGCAACATGGGCGGCAACATCCGCACACCGTGCGAAGGTACACCATGCAAATCCGCCTCGGCCATGATTTGCGCTTCGACTTGCGCGATAGCCTCGCTCACCCCGTGCGCTTCGAGCGCGGACTGCATAGCAGCACACAGCGTGTTGTAAGAGATGCGAACAGCTAAGCTTTGGGCTTGCGCACTCATGGTAGAAATCCACCGAAGAAATGGACATCGCTGATGATTTTAATTGGCATGGTTCGTAGTTTTTTACAAGATTTTTAAAATACTAGGGCAGAGCTATTGCGAATTTGTGACAACTGCGCAAGTTCCTTGCGAGCAGATGGGTTTGCGCCCGGGCAGCCGCGCTAACGTAGTGGGCGGGGGCAAACCCGACCCGAAGACGTGGTCGAGCTTTTGCCGACAATCGAACTTCACGAAACTACAAAAACAATGGCACACGCTTTACTGGTGGGCCCTGAATGGATTGCACATGCTCGGTCCAATCATGCACAAAAGCCGGTTTGCGTAGCTCAGCCCTTAACGACTGCCTGTCCAGAAATACTATTTTTTGCATGCTCATCCTTGTTGAAGACCGGCGCACCCAAGCCAGAGGGTGCGGCGTTATGGCGCCAGTAGTTGCCTGCGGCTGCAGCGCCGCTGCCTGGCTGAACAGCAACACCGCAGTCGAGCATGGCCATTTCAGCGCCATTGATCGCCGCCATCAAATGAACCTCATTCATATCGCCCAGATGTCCGATGCGAAACAGCTTACCGGCGACTTTGGACAAACCGCCGCCGAGTGACAGGTTGTAGCGACGATAGGCGCGGGCAATCACTTCGCCGCCTGAAATGCCTGCGGGCAACATCACCGAAGACACTGTGTCGGAATGCCACTTGGGTTCAACAGCGCACAGCTTGAGCTGCCAACCTTGGGTCACCGCAGCGCGCACACCTTCGGCCAGGTAATGGTGGCGGGCAAAGACATTGTCCAAACCTTCTTCGTGCAGCATTTTCATGGACTCGATCAATCCATACATCAATGGCAAAGCGGGGGTGTAGGGAAAGTAGCCGGTGTTATTGCTATGCAGCATGTCTTGCAAGTCAAAGTAGGCGCGCTTGAGTTGAGCTGTTTTGTATTTTTCTAACGCTTTGGCGCTAACGCACAAAATGCCCAAACCTGCGGGGAGCATCAAGCCTTTTTGCGATCCACTGACGGCCATGTCCACGCCCCAGTCGTCGAAACGAAAATCGATGCAGCCCAAAGAAGACACGCAGTCGACGAAAAACAGCGAAGGATGCGCTGCGTCGTCCAAGGCTTCGCGCACGCCAGCAATGTCTGAGGTCACACCGGTAGTGGTCTCGTTGTGGCAAGCCAGCACCGCTTTGAAGCTGTGCTGTGTATCGTTTTTCAAGATTTCGGCAAATTGCTGCAAAGGTACGCCGGTGCCCCAGTCGCAATCAACGATATGAACGTCAAGGCCGAGTCGCTGGCACATGT
>Ga0114973_10002432_pt1 | contig 13523 bp, 12 predicted proteins | sample M_140807_MF_Meta_FD_87025 | JGI IMG/M metagenome (GOLD analysis project Ga0114973, IMG submission 87025) | Freshwater microbial communities from Lake Montjoie, Canada to study carbon cycling - M_140807_MF_MetaG | ecosystem: Environmental > Aquatic > Freshwater > Lake | place: Lake Montjoie... | reverse complement strand
GTTTCTTTGGAAAGAAAAATGACACAAGTTCAATATCGACTTGATGAAGGTTCTGGTGAAGCAATATATTATATTGGAGTTATGGATGATGGCACTTTAGCTTACCTCGATGAAAAAGATTATATTGAATCTGTAAATAATTTACAAAATATTTGCCAACGACTTGATTTATGTTGTCAATTGGTTCGACAAATTACTGAAGAAAATAGTTCAAGAAAAAGTGCCGAATTTGTAATTCGTAAAAACTTGAAAAATGTATTTTTAGACCTTAAAATTGGAGTCATTGGAAATGTAGATTGTGGAAAAAGCACACTAGTAGGTGTTCTTTGCACAGGAGCTCCGGATGATGGAAGAGGGGATGCTCGAAATAGGGTATTTAATTTTAAACATGAAATTGATTCAGGAAGAACAAGTTCTATCAGTCATCAAATTCTTGGATTTGATCATCAAGGCCAAACAATTGTAAATCGTAAAAATTGGTCCATGGTGATTAATGACAGTGTCAAGATTGTGACTTTTTATGACTTGGCAGGTCATGAAAAATATTTAAAAACTACAATATACGGCTTATCCTGTAGTTTACCAGATTATGCTTTTGTCGTGGTGGGAGGAAACCAAGGTATTAGTTCCATGACTTTAGAACATATAAGTTTATGTTTGGCTTTACATATTCCATTTATTATTTTAGTTACAAAAATAGATATCGCTCCAGAAAATGTATTAAAAGAAAATATGAGAACAATGAATAAAATGATTCGAAAAAATATTCAAAAAATTCCTTATCGAATTAAAACATTTGAAGACGTTTATACAGCTGTTAAAAATATAAAGAGTGCCAGTATTGTTCCCATTTTCCAAATTAGTAATGTTACAAAAGCAAGTTTAGATTTGGTATTGGGGTTTCTAAATTTACTTCCAATAAGAAATGTTTATTCCAAAGTTATTCATTTACCCATTGAACTTTGGATTGATTCTCATTTTCAAATCACGGGTCATGGAACTGTAGTATGCGGTTTATTGACCCAAGGAACCGTTAAAAAATATGATAATGTTTTATTGGGTCCATTTGGAAACGGGGAATTCCAATCTACTAGAATAAAAAGCATACACGTGAAACAAAGAGATGTTAAAGAAGCGAGTGCGGGAATGTATGTTTGTGTTGCACTTAAAAATATTAATCGTAGTTTATTAAGAAAAGGAATGGTTGTCCTTGATGAAAAAAATTCTTGTCAAGTGTTTACAGAGTTTTTTGCAAAAATTAATATTTTACAATCTCATCATACCACCATAAAAGTGGGTTATAAACCATGTTTACATATTGGACAAGTTCGTCAATGCGCTTCCATTTTAGAAATAAAAAAAGAAAATCCTTTATCAATCGATGACAATGTATTGAGAACGGGTGATTCAGCGATTGTAAAAATGAGATTTTTAAAACACCCCGAATACATCAAAAAAGATATGAAATTAGTGTTTAGAGATGGACGAATGAAAGCAGTGGGAACTGTAATTCCATAGAAGCTTAAAGAAAAGTTTGAATTGGTTTTATAGAGGTTGAACCGTCTCTTGATCTAATTAATGGTATTGTTTTTAACTCTTGAAAGGTACAAAGCTCTTCACCTGTCCATGCTTTTAAAAGAGCATAGAGGTATCTAAATTCAAAACAAATAAATTGGTTTTTCAAGTTAAATATGGTAGATGTAAAATTATTTTGATGTTGATCCATGATGAATTTAAGTTGTTTATGATCCTTTTGTAATCGTAAATTAACATAAATAAAACTTGTATAATCCGTCATTTCATCATCTTGAAATGAATTTATCCACTCCCCCATGATTTCTTGTTCTAGTTCTGATAATAAATTTATTAAATTCACCATGTAATGACGAATTATAAATGGGGAAGCTTTTCTATTTTTTCTAGTTCGAAACGAATAAATTAGTAAAATACAAATAATATAACTAGAGCTAAATTGTTTAATGAGTGCTTTATTTCCTATAATTTTTACTAATTCTTCAATAATGGTTGGAAATATTAATAGTTGCTGTTGATCATTAGGGTCGAGTTTTTTAAAATGTCTTTTACATTCATCTGTTAAAATTGCCATTACTTTAATAATGTCCATTAAAGAAACACACATTGTTATTTGTGCGTAAAATTGCGCTTTAGATAACGTCATTCCGGATTGATGACTCAGCAAAAAATAAGTTTCTTGATCTAAATCTGTCAAAGAATAACCAGTTTTGTATGGAAATTCTCCAGAGGTTAAATTACGAATTTGAGTATTTTGCGTAGATAAAAGTTTCAAGGAGCCAACTTTTAATTTTGTGGTTTTTTCTTTCAATATTTTTTCCAAATCACGACTGCCCATTTTTAACTTGTTAATAATTCCATTTATAACGGATAAACGATCTACCTCCCATTTTTCAATATTAGTAAATGTAATTAAAAATTCAGCATCATTAAAAATTTGTAATATACTTTCGTCTATAGGTATTTTAAATTTTTTAGGAACAGCTTGTTTTTGTATATTTAAAGTTATCTGCACTTGAGATGCTTTTTGTTGGATCCATTGATTATAAAAATATTGTTGCGGGCTTATACCCTCACCATTAAAAAATTTTATTTTTTGGCTTGTTGGAGCATCTCCAGTCATATCAATACTTGGTGTGTCGTCTGATAATTCAATATTTTTTTTGACTGAATAATAATATAAAATTTTATCTTGATCTCTTACAACCATTACATTATAATCTGCAGTTTGAAATTCCATACCTAAAGTAATTTCCATTTTTATATTTAGATAAAAATTGATTTTTTTGAAAATTTTTTAAAACAAAGATAACATTTAATCTAGTTTTAAAAAATTTTTTAATAAAAACTCTTTTTTAAAAAAATTCTACAGAAAAACAAATGGCTCAAATTATTCTTTCTAAACTCCAAGCGGGCTTTGACGGGCTTGGACTCCTTGTCAACGAGTTTCTTCACTGGGACATTAATAGTATGGCTTTTGCCAAGCACCGGGCAATCAAAATGAACTCTGTTCTAAACCCCCTCAAGACAGCCGCAAGTCGAGCTACGGGTTTTAGTGGGCAAGACGACCCTGATACCTTGGACGAGCATTGGATTCATAACGCAGAGGGCGGGGCTTCACTTCAAGCCATCCATTGCGCGGAATGTGGGAACTATGTTTTTTCCAACACACTTGCCTTTGTCAATTGGGAGGATGATGATAACATTGATACCTTTCGCGAAAAATGCTTACAGTCCAATTTTAAACATATTATTTGTCTTTGTCCGCATCAAAACGTGTAGTTAGAAATTAGATACTTGTCTAGACATTTTAATAAACCGTTTGTTTCTTTTTTCTAATAAAGGCCTTGTTTTATTCAAAAAAAGTATTCAATGTTGAAAATAAAATCTTTTTTGATTTGTTATTCAAATGGATCAAATCCTAGTTGTAACCATTTATAAATTTTTTGAGGATGAAAAACTTTTTCAAATAATTCTAAAATAATAATATTTGTAAAAACATGTTTTTTATATTTCCATACTACTTTAGATTCTTCCATATAAATAAAGTTGATAAAATCTCTTGCAAATTGTAAAAATTGTATAGGGCCAAAAACTCCTTTAGGTTGTTGCCTATTAAAAGGTAATGCAAAATTTATATTAGATTTAGGTTGTATATGAAAACAAAAATAATCATTATAACGAATTGTAGGAAAAAGTTCAATATTAAATTTGTTATCAAAATATGGATTCATCCATTTACAAGAACAATCTTTTTCAATTAAAAAAACAAATAACGGGTGTAAATCTTTTTTAAAAATATAAATTTCAGTATAGAATATTAATTCATATTTATCATTTTGTTCTAGTCGTATTTCTATACGATTATTTTTAGTTTGTAAATATATATTGGAATAAAATTTTTTGTCAAGGTATATTGGTATCTCATCATCTTTTAGCTTTAAATCCCAATATTCACTGTTTTTGATGGCACACTTTTGTTTTAATTTTTCCAATTTATTATAAAATTTTTCCATTTGTAGTTAAGTTTGAACCTGTAAAAAAAAACATGATTCATTTTTTTAATTTCAACTTTTTAAAATTTCTTGACGCTTTTTTTTCGATAATAAAACAGATGGATCTACCGTCAACTTGTAAATACTGAATCCAGAGCAACCTACCATGGCCATCGTAAAAATACCAAATAAAGGAACGAGTTCCTGATGTCTTTTTAAAAGTGAAAGCATTTTGATTTAAAAATAAATTAATTTTAGATAATCAATTTTTAATACAACTTGTTCATTTAAAAAAGTAAATTTAATAAAAAAGCAAATGGAAAATACAAATAATGATGATTGTCGTCCATCGGTTCGTGGTGAAATAAAAAAAGCTCGAAATTCAGGATATGATATTCATTCTTCTTTTTTTGAGTTTATTGATAATGCTTTGGATACTGATTGTTCTAATATCAAAATAGAAATTAAAGAAAAAATAGAACATGGAATTAAAAAACTGGTCAAAATTATTATATCTGATGATTATGTTCTTGGAATCGATTTTAGACATTTACATAAAATTTTCTCTTGGACTTTTGAACGAGAAAGAGTTTCCAATGATATTGGAGAATACGGAACAGGTTTCAAATGCGCTTCTGTCAATATGGCAAATTGTCTATCGGTATATACATTTGATTCAATCAATAATAAATACATGAAAGCAATTGCGGATTGGGATGAAATGGAGGAGACTAACCGATGGGATCCCAAAATTTTGGAAATCAATCAAGATTTTTATAAAGACTATCATCCATTTGCTCAAGGATCGTCTTTTGTCTTGGAAAATTTAAGACACGAATTTTTTCAAAAACCTCATTGGTTGGCAGAAAATCTTTATTCTAATATTAGTTATCACTATAAATATTATTTACAAAAGTATTTGTATAAAAATATTATCATTAAAGGTATTTTTCAGGAGGAAGGAAAAACAGAAAAAATATTGAATATTGAAAATAAGAATGCATTTTTCTTTTATTTTGAAAATTCTCTACATCAAATAGAAAGTCGTATTTTTGTGTACAAGGATCAAGCTAATTATTATAATTTTTTTATTCAACGTTCCAATAATAATCGTATTGAATTGGTGGAATTTTTGGAAAAACGAAAAAATGGAAATAGTCATTTACGTTGCACTGAAGTAAGTCATCGTATTTTGGCCTCCATGACTATCATTGATGAAATTTGTCTTAAAAGTTGTTTATATCAACATGAAAATTTGTCTTTTGGTAATGTGGATGTAGTTCAAAACAATCGAATTGTAGGACGAGATATTAGTTTTAGAAAACCGAGAAATGATTCATGTGCTGATTATATTCGACATGAAATTCATTTTTCCTCTAAAAATTTGAATCAAATTATGGGAATTCAATTCAACAAAAAGAGTCATTTCATGGATAATGATCTGTGCTATTCTTTAGAATATCTTCAAATGTATCATGAACGTGAAATAATAAAATTAAACAAGCCAGTAGATACTGTTTTGCCAGTTGAATCTCCAATTATTCCTGACATTTTAGATGTTTTGGAAAGAAAAACAGAAAATGAATTTACAGCTCCTCAAGAATCTGAACCAAAAGAAATACACGAACCAGAATCAATTGAAAAAAAAATAATCGAACCAGTAGCTATTGAGAAAAAAACAATAGAAACACCTATTGCTGTTCAAGAAATTTTGGATAAAAATGAACAACACAAGCGTAAAAATTTTTCTTTAGAAACCAAGCTCCAAATTATTAAAAAACAAGAATGTCGTGATTCCGATTTTGATTTTCTTTTAAAAGATGACATCTTACCTCTTGATTATGATCATAAAACAGATCGAACAAACAACTCTGAGGATAATTGTCAAGCACTCTGTGTAATTTCTCATGCTATTAAAACGAGGAAACCATTGGTATATAATAAAATTACCAATGACAAGGAAGCTTATATAATTGATTTATTAAATTGTCTTACCAGTAGTAAAATTTTTTTAAAAATGTATCGTGAACATAGGATAAATATTTTACCCATTGAAGATGCATCGTTAACCTCTGGTATTTTTACATTTTCTGGACACTAATATCTACGACCTAAATGCATGGTTGCATAGAGTTTTCTCATTTGTTGTGGTTTTGGACCCGATGGTGTATTATATTTTTTAAATTGGGTAAATGTTCCAGAAGCTGGTTCTGACCATCCCTGACCCCAATCCGGATCGCTAAGAGATTCGGTTGCAGGTTTTGCTTGCTTTAGTAATTCTTTATAATCTTTATACATTTTTTCACCAACTTGTGTAAATGGGTAATTGTATTTAAATTTTAATTCTTGCATTAATTTTAATGCTGGTTCCAATTGTTGTTTGGTAAGATATTCAGGAGCCTTTCTTCTATTTTGACTGATTTTTTTATTTAATGCATCTCTAAGCTTTATAATGTTCATTTGATTTAATGGGTTAACTATATCAAAAGAGGACATTTGTTTAAATATTCGAGTTTGATCAAACTTTGGTTGGGGTTTTGTATATTGTTTTATGGTTCTAGGTGCTTTAGGTGTAAACTCAAAACCAATCTTTAAAGGGTTTGTTTGCTGATAATAAAATTGTTGTGGTTGTGGAACCGGAGAAAGTTTTTTATACGATTTTATTGTTCTAGGAGCTTTTGGTTCATATTCAAAATCAATATCTAAAGGGTTTGTTTGCTGGTAATAAAATTGTTGCTGAGGTGGTGGTGGAACAGGCAAAGGTTTTTGTTTAGGTTTTTGAACTGATAAAGGCTTTGATTTAGTTGGAATACTCAAAACTGGCATAGTATTTTCTATTTTTGGTAAACGACCAGGTTTAGGAGCCTCTGGCTTTATTTTTCTTTTTTTTTGTTGTTCTAAAGATTGTAAATATTTTCTAGCTTTTTGAGTATAACCTATAATTTGTGTAGATTTTGATTTTGGCACTGAAACAAATTGATCAGGATTTCCTCTTTTTGGCATTTTATTAGTAAAAAGTTTAATTATAATTTTATTAATCCATATCCTAATTCTAATTTTTCAAGTTTTGGACAATTTTTTTTCAAAAAAGGCAAATAAATTGTTTCTAAATTTGGGATTAATGTTGTCGTTTTTGTATCACAATACATTACTAGTTGTAAATTTACAAGATTCGGCATTTGAAAATTAAGAAGCCTAAAAATTTTTAAAAAATTATGCATACAATTAATTACCAAATCGATATTTTGTAATTCAGCTGTAGCTGAATAAATACAAATTGATTCTAATTTTGGAATCATTGTCAAATAAGAAGCAATTATATCCAACTCCAAGAAATCAACCATTAAAAATATATATTTAATGGCGGTAAATTTTATCAAAATATTGAATAGTGTTACAAAATTAGTATAATTTAGTTTTGGTCCTAATAATTCAAATTTGGACAATTTTTCTTGTTTTTGTAAAAGTTCAACAAGCTCGATTGAAAAAAAGTCATTAATATTTATTGATAAATTTACTAGATTACACTGGAAAAATGTTTGATATAACCAATCTACATCTCTAGGATCAATAATTGAATCTAATCTAATACTTAATGTTTCTAATTTTGGAAAAGCTTGATGAACTTGAAAATGATATTTTATTGATTCTGGGTCCAAAACTAGAGATAAAGTAGTAAGATTTTTTAATTTGTATTTTTGTAAAAAATTTCTAAAATCTAGTGATTTTGTTAATTTTAAATCTTGGTATTTTACTGAACCCAATTTTAATGTTTTTAAAGATCTGCATGTTTTCCCAATATGTTCTAATTGAATCGCGGTTAATAAATCAATACTTAAGGATTCTAATACATTTGTCAATAAGGGATTAAAAAGATTACCCTTTGAAATATTATATTGTGGGTCATATTGATTCCAAACGATTGTAATATTTTGTAATCGAGAACAAAGAGATTGGCTATATAAATCAATTAATTTGCCTAAATTTTGCTTATTATCCAGATTGTCATACAAATCCTCAATAGAAAAAGTTTTCAATCTTATATTTTGATGAATACAGCTTTGAAAAAAGAATTCAAGAAAATCAGTGGAAAGAAATTCCATTTTGATGCTTTCTAATTTTGGTATTTTATTGATTACAAATGCTCTTGGTGATAATGTTTCAGGATGCATGGAAAAATCAATAGCCAAAGTTTTTAAATTATTTAATGCTATATTTATATTCCATAAATTTTGACTCAAAATTTCGAGTTGTTGTAAATGGGAACAAAAATTTGCAAAAAAATAGTCTAATAATTCCGACTGGAGTGGAGAGTTTCCAAAATTTTCTTCAGCGTCATAAACAAAATAAAATTGATCGAGTTGAAAATTTCCAGTATTTACTATTTGAAAAAATCTTGTCAATTCAGCAGGACGAGTATAATAAATATGAAATTTTATAATTTTTATATTGGGCATATATCTAATATTTCTTTGAAGCCATGGTAACATTTCGCTGTTTAAAAAATTTAATTCGTAAACTTGTAATAAAGATTCTTGACGAGCTTCTTTACCTGTTACTTGAAATGCTCTTAGTTGATCAGGTTTTAAAAATGAATGTAGTAAATCAATTGGAATTTCTGTTTTTTCCCCAACAGGTCGAATTGCTAATGTTGCTTGTCGGTAAAGTTTTGCATATCTTTGACGATGTTTCTGTGGAATTTTAGATTGCTTAAAAATAATATTAGTACCATTCGGTAATATATCAATATAGTTTACTAAATCAGGATTTCTATCTAAAATATCTCTTAAATTTGGTTTTAATGTTATGATTGCCAGTTTTTTTTCTTGCATTTTATTTGATGAAAAATTATTTACGACAAGAATTATTTACAGGCCATGGAAAATGTCCTTTTGTTTTAAATTTATACATTGGATAATATTTCGATGGATCATTATAAAATTGAAAAGCTCCAAAACCATTATTTTGTGTGTTTTGCTGAGATAATAGGTCTTCTCTCCATTCACATTGATCCCTATCAAACGAATAATCATATATGGAATTATGTTTATTCATAATGGGAACTCGAGTATAGTAAGGTTTAATACCTCCCATAGGATCAATCATTAATTGAGGAATTGTATAATTGGGAACAAAATAAGTAGGTGCACCAAAAGGAGTATCATTACCTAAATCCGTATAATATTTAATGTTTCCACCATGAATAGAATCATAATCTTTGTAAAATCCTGTTTGATTCGAATTTAACATGTCTAGATTACCTTGAGGTTGTGTGCCTAAAGAAACTAATGGGGGAGAATCAAATTCTAATCGTTGTGATCTTGGAGAATCAAATGTTCGTGGGTCTAGAGAAGCGTAATACCCTTTGGGTGTTTTTACAAAATCAACAGATGCTGGTTGAACAGAAGTATTTTTGTTTAAAAAAAACACGGTATCATTATCTAAATATTGAACAGGCTGTATTTGAATGTTTTGGTATTGACCCTGCATTATTTGTATTTAACAATATTTGTATTTACCAATATTTATTTATAAAAATTTACAGCCTTAACAATGTTTGTTTTCGAAATTGCCATGAGATGTTAAAGGAAAATGACCATCCACAGGGTATTTATACATGGGATAGTATTTTTCTCTTTCGTTGAAAAAGCGATATAAATTACCGGATCGAATTCTTGGTTTTTGATTTCTTAACCATGTAATATCTTCTCTAAACTCGGCGCTATCCGACAAGAATGAGTAATCATAAACCGCATTTTTTTTATTATTTATAGGAATTCTTTGGTAATAAGGCTTAATAGCCCCCATTGGATCCACCATTATTTCTGGAACTGTATAAATAGGGATCGAAATGTTGGAAGCGTTTCTCCCTGGCATATCTACTTTCAAGTCGGTGTAATATTTGACATTTCCACCTTTAATGGATTCATAATCTTTATAAAATCCAGTTGAATTTCCTTCATTATTATAAACATTGCCCTGAGGTATGGTGCCCATAGAGACCAAAGGGGGTCGGTCAAACTCTAATCTTTGGCCACGAGGAGAATTAAAAGTTCTTGTATCTAAAGAAGAATAATAGCCATTGGGTAATTTTACAAAATCTACGGGGGCGGGTTGAACAGAAGTATTTTTGTTTAAAGTGTATACAGTATCTTTTCCGGGATATTGAGGTGGAAATATTGTAATGTTATTGTACATTTTTTAAAGAAGGCAAAATAAATATTTAAACAAATTAACTATTTTGTTTAAAATGGAAACTCCAGAAGACGGAAATTTAGATGAATTAATGGCAGCTTTTAAACAATTGGAAAACAAATCTCCAGCTTCCTCAGTAAAAGGAATGTCGATTGGTAAAGAAAAAATGTCCACATCAAAAGTTATTTTACAAAAATACGGTATTTATATAGCTTTTTTTGTTTATTTGATAATTTTAATTCTTATATTACAACCCTATCACTTGTTTAAAAAGAATGAAGAAACTCAAAAATATAAATTCATGTGGAAAAAATTTTTCATTATTCTTTTCATTAGTTATGCTGTGTTGGTATCTGTATATTTAGGAGTTAATTATTACTTAAAAAAAACTGCATGAATCAATTAAATAATGTTGGACTGTTTTTATAAATTAGAACCCAAAAATGTATATTTAATTCAAGAAAATTATTATTTGTTACAAGCTCCCAAAGTAATAAAACCTACTCCGCAGTTAAGAACCAATCGAGCTCGTGAAAAAAAAAAAATGGCTGAAAATCCCTATGACAAAACAGAAGAAGATTTTATATGTATAGTTTATTATTTAGAGTCTTACAAGGTTAAAGTAAAGATTTATCGGATTGATCAACCAATAGGCTGGACCCAAAATCTAAAATTACAAATTGGCGAAAATGAAATTTTGGATATTGGTTCGAGTGTTGACAATTTATTGGATAAAGAACTTTTGACAAAAAGTCAAGTTCATCCCAATATTCCAATTGAAACTAAAATACCAAAAATCATTATTCAAACGGGTTATTTTTCTAAACAAGTAGATAAAACAATTCAAAGTTTTTTGGATTTTAATCCCGATTTTTTATATCTTTTTTATGACAATTTGGATTGTATTTTATTTTTTAAAAAATATTTCCCCAACGATTTGGAATGCTATCTAAGATTACGACCTGGAGCTTTTCGAGCCGATTTTTTTAGATATGCATTTTTGTATAAATTTGGTGGCTGTTATTTTGATCATAAATTAATTTGTCGAGCTCCTATTGATTTATTTATTAAAAATGAAAATTGTGTATTGTGTGCAGATTGGGATTATAACTTGTCTTTGGATACTTTTAAAGACCTTTACAATGCAGTTATTATGATTGAAAGTGGACATCCCTTGTTAGAAAAAGTTTTAGAAATGTGTCGAAAAAATATTAAAGAACAAGTATATCTGGATGGAGCTTTTTCGGTTACTGGTCCTGCACTTTTTAAAAAATGTTTTGACTATATTTCTGCTTCTAGTGTATCCCATATAAAATTCAAACACTTGGCTTTTATTCCATGGACAAATCATAAAAATATGATTGTTGTTCATCGAGAATCTAATAAAATTTTTCTAAATAAATCTTATTTTGTTCCCAATCCAAAATCTGGAGAATATCATGAACTTTATGCAAAAAGAAAAATTTATTACCCGTGGGTTTTGATTCAAGAACACTTGATCATGTATAGTGACCAAATTTTAGAATTGAATCAACTACAACTATTCAATCCACATCACGAAAACGCTTTATTAGAAATTGTTGATTTGGAAAAAAAAGTAATCAAGCAAGAAATAATTCTTGGACAAACTAATTTCTACGTCTTGGAACTATAAAATTTGGTTTAGAATCTTTAGTCATAGACAATCCAGTGAATCCTTTACCTACATACGTAATTTTTTTATTTTTTGGAATTTGAGATTTTTTTTGTAATTGCTTTTTTGGTAATAAATAATCAAGATATTTATTTTCTATATCAGATAATTTATAACGAACAAAATTTTCTTCTCTTTCTAAAAACTTTGACTTTGTAAGAGAAGCTGTTCTATATTGTAAAATTAAACTTTCTTGATGATTCAAAAACTTTTTCCACGATAATTCATCCATAATACTTGGAAAACGTATAAATTCTTGTATATATTTGTTATTATATTTTGAAAGAACTGTAAAAAATATTAAATCTGCCCAATTTTGTTCATTAAGATTTGTAATATAGGCTAGTTGAGGATTTATCTCTTCATTAAAATCAGCAAATAAAACAATAGGTCTAGTTGTTGCTAATAAATAATCAAATAATCCAGGTATTTGCAAAATGTCGTGAGTAAAATTTACATTAAATAAAGAACGTCCTTGAGACAAATTATTAAAAGCTTGAATAAATATATCAGAATCAATGTTTAATTTATCTAAATACATTGAGGTATACATAGTTAATTTTATTATGGTAGATACCGCTTCAAGATTAAGTTTAGGTATTACTTGAATTGGTTGTAGAGAATCATTTAAAGAAAATCCAACATCCATTTTTGGAAATAGATTATAAAGATTTGCAATATTTTGAACATTCAAATTTTTTAAATTTTGTTGACTCCATTGCAATATTATTTTATTAATTTCTTCTATTGTCAAGTCAAATTTTATCAAATAGTCAAGTAAAAATTGCGATTCTTCAGCATACATATTATTTAAAATACTATAAAGCATTTCATTGATTTTTTTAAAAGATAATAGAGATACACAGTTTGATGGATTACATAAATAAATTTCATTATGAAAAGATTCATCACTACTTTCGTGCCATTTGCTTAGCCATATATATCCATCAACTTTGGGGAATGCACTACAAAGAAAGTCTACAATAATTTCATCAGCTTCATATTCGCTTTTTCTGTATTTTTTTTGCGTTTGATGACTTGACATTCTTATTGCAAAAGCTTGAGAAACTAGGTACTGGGCTCTTTGATTAATATTAGCAAATCTTTCTAATAAAAGGGCTTGTGTTCCAGGATCCGTCATGTCTAATAATTTTATGGGTTTTGTTAATTCTACAGCACATATTCTTCCCGAATTATTATCTGCTCTAGCAGAATATGATTTGGCCGTTTTAATCGACCCATACCATCGACCATGTTCTCCTCTTTCCACTGCTAATTTTTCACAATTTTTACTTCTAATACCCCTATAAAATACAGTTCCTATAGGTAATATAACTTGTTTATAAGAAAGTCCTTGTCTTGATTTTACGTTTTGAGTTAATAAATCGTCCAATTGGATAGGTTTTATTGGATCATCATGCATGTAAGCAGGTGAAGCGCTTTGATCGTTTCCCATTTTTATTAAAAAAAAAATTTTAATAAGACTCAACAGAAAAACTAAACGAATTAACGCTTAAGATGTCCATCCATACAATTGATTTTGATATTGAAAGGACGGAACAAATTGCTGGGCTTGTCCTACATAAGCATCCAAAGCACTCCCATTT
>Ga0114973_10002431_pt1 | contig 13523 bp, 12 predicted proteins | sample M_140807_MF_Meta_FD_87025 | JGI IMG/M metagenome (GOLD analysis project Ga0114973, IMG submission 87025) | Freshwater microbial communities from Lake Montjoie, Canada to study carbon cycling - M_140807_MF_MetaG | ecosystem: Environmental > Aquatic > Freshwater > Lake | place: Lake Montjoie... | reverse complement strand
TTTATAAATTTTTTCAACCATTTTTTCTTTAAATCCTTCAACTTGTCCTAATTCACCCTTTGTGACTGAAATAATTTTTGGAATTGTATCTATTCCAGCATCTATCATTTTGGTAATATTACCTTCTGATAAATTTGCTATATCAATTTTTGCACAGAAAAATGTTAACTCTTTTACTCTATGTTGTGTTGAACTATCTAATGCAATAATATCAACCTCTGTTTCATTCCATTCATATATATCATCTGGAGGAAATTGAGGAGTTTTTGATGTTGCTGGTTTAGTTACTTCTAGAATATGAGGAATTACATCCCCTGATCTAACTAATTTAATTTCTGCTCCGGGTCCAATACAATTATCCCATACATATTTGGCATTAAATGCAGTAACATTCTGAATTGTTACTCCAGATAACTTTGTTTGTTCAATAATTAACTTTGGTTTAAAATACTTATCCTTTGATACATTCCATTGAACTTCTTTTACTTTAACTATTGCGGTTTCTAACTCTGCTAAATTTTTAAATGCAAATGCATATGATGGATTTCCTAATTCAACTCGTTTTTCAGGAGAATTAAATGATACTATAATACCATCACATTCATAGTTAGATGATTTTTTACGATCTGTTAAAATTGAAGATAAATTTCCAATACTAATATCAGATGTTAGAAAATAATTTACTACATTAAATTTTAATTTTGTTAATTTTGTAAACTGTTCTTGGTAAGTTCCCCAAGGTTCAATCATTTCATATGCAACAAAATCTATATCTTTTGCCTTTGATTTGTCAATAGTTTTAGCATTAACTATTCCTGCTACCATATTTCTTGCATTTGCCATATCATTGGAATATTTTACAAATGATTTTTTACTCATAATAAGTTCGCCTCTAATTACTGTACGTGTTGTAACTTTTGGCTTGGCAATTGTTATCAAAGATAATAGATTTGTTATTATTGTGCCAATAGTCCCATTTCCTCTGGTATAAAGTTGTGGTGGTGAATCTGGATCTAATATATATAATGCAGAAACTCCATCTAATTTATCTGATATAACCCAAGGTCCTGGATAAGATAATTTAAAGGATTCAATTTGATTGAAATCCTCTGTTTTAAATTTATTCATTGATCCCATTTTATAAGGTAAAGCTTGTTTTTCTTTATTTGTAACTGTTTGTGTTGCTGTCTGTTCTGATGATTGATGAGCTGGTTTTGCTAAATAAGAATTAGATGGGTCTAGTTCTTTAATTCTATCTCTAATTAAATCATATTCATCATCAGACATAATTGGTTCATCATTATTATAATATGCAATATCAGATAACTTGGCAATTTGAACTAAATCTTTAACTGAAGCTGTTTCAATAAAATCATATGGATTAGACAAAAATTTTTCTAAATTAGATTCCATTAGTTTTGATTAATAAATATATATTTGGTAATTCTCTAAATAAAATAAAAACAATTTTTTTTAAACTATTTTTCTTCTATTATTATAATGAAAAAAATCTATTATACTTACATATTTGTTGGATTAATATTTCTACTAAGTTGGTTATACTTAGCAAATCCTACATTAGAAAAAATGTTTTGTTTTTTTTTATCATTAGTAACAATTCAAATTGTTATTCTTAAAAAAAATTTGGAAAATAAAAAGAAATTAAAATATACCAATAAATTATATAAATGAATTATAATTATATTAGTTTATTAGGAGCTAGACCAAAAAATGAAGATGAAATTGAGGTAATCTTAAATTCGGATAGTTCTAATCAATCTTTAAAACCTATTAATTTTTTTTCTATATTTGATGGACATGGAGGAGATAAAATTTCAAAATATCTAAAAGAAAAACTACCTGGATATTTTATGTCTAGTTCAATTGAATCCAATCCATCTAAACATAAATCATATAATAAATATATTAATAAAATTTATGAACATGTTCAATCCAAACTTGTATCTACAGTTTTACCATCAAAGATATGTGGTTCAACTGCTCTAGTTGTAATTGCATATCCAAAGTCAGATTCTTTATCACAACTTAAAGTAATTAATTTAGGTGATTGTAGAGCTGTATTATGTAATAAAGATAATATTGGGATTCCTTTAACTAAAGATCATAAACCAACATCATGGGAAGAAAATAAACGTATTTTAAATTCTGGAGGTTTAATTATAACTGATCCTGGTGATGATCCAAGAATTAATGGATTATCAGTATCAAGAGCTTTTGGTGACTTGGATGCTAAACCACATGTTTCACACTTACCAGATATTTATGATTATGAGCTTGCATTAAATAAAGATAAATTTATTATAATGGGTTGTGATGGTGTCTGGGATGTATTATCAAATCAAGAAGCTGTTGATTTTGTTCTATTTACAATGGATAAATTAAAAGTAATTCCAGGTTTAACAACTAGATCTAATAAAAATATAGCAAATTTATTGGGTGAATATGCAATTGCAAAAGGTTCACTAGATAATATAAGTGTATTAATTATTTGGTTCTAGAAAATAGCATCAGAATAATTTATATAATCATCACATAATGGAATCCATTTGTTAAATTTTTCTGATTTAATACAACTAACTTTAACCATATTTTTATCTCTAAACACATTTCTAAAATAATGAGATGTACTCATATTTGGTATATGTGCAATACCCTCTTTAACTAAACTATGTGTATCATCATGTTCAGCTTCATAAAGTTCGTATACATCTGGAATTGTTGTTTTTTTCATATAAAATTCAACTTCAGATGCAGTTGATGATTTTTTTGTAATTGTAATTTGAGTAGAACCTGAGAATTTTATTTCATCAAATTCTGTTTCATTAGTATAAATATAGTATTTACCAGTAATATCTGGTAAAAACATTATTCCATTAATTTTTAAATCTGTTTGCTTGATTTTATTGAAAACTAAATCTGGAAGATCTAAAAATCTATATAGTCTACAAACTTTACAATCAAAGTTATGTAAATCTCCTGGTCTAAATTTACTTAGTAGACTATCTACTTTTTTAAGTTTGGTTTCTAAATTTAAATGTTGTGTTGATTTACCTTCACACATATACATATCATGAATAATATAACTTGATTTGTTAGGACTAACTTGTATTAATTTACCATCAAACCATGTTCCTAGACTTGTATATATAAAATCAGAAAATGAACCAGTAATACCAAATTTATATATCTTAATATCTTGGGAAGAATTTTGATCTTTTTTATATTTTAAATTTTTAAAAACAAGTAGATTATAATTTAATCCATTAATTTTTATGAATCCCATTAAAAAATTATATCCTTGAAAATGTGGAGTAATAAAATGTGGTGATTGTTTAATATCATCCAAATAAACACGATTATTAATTAATTGATATCTAATTTTTTGGAAATCAATTGAATTGTAAATTTTTTCAAGCACTTGTTGGTATAAATTTGAGTCTAAAAACTCGAGATTTGCATTAGAAACTTTAGTTCTTGACATTTAGATTAAATTTATATATCAAATATCTATTTATATATAAATTTATCAATTTTTTCTTTATTTTTCTTTCTTATAATTATATAATTTACCCATGGATCAATTTCTTAAATTAATGATTCTTATTTTAATCCTAGCAAGTATATTTGTCTATAACAAATTTTAATATGTTGCAAATTCAGTATAACCATTTGAATCTGGTGTAACATCAAGAGAATAATAAGTTGTTGGATTATATGCATCTAATCCTTCAAATTGACCCCATTTAACTCTAAAATTATCAACCATATTATCATATACTTCACCTACTGTTTCACCATTTGAAATACTTGGGTCTTTACGATAAGCTTGTACACGAGTATTTGAATCTTCTGAACCAATAATTTCATGTGCTGTAAAATTATTTCTATCATCTAACACATCAGGATCTTCACTGATCCATGCTTTAGCTGGATTAACAGAATATAATTTTGATGAATAAGATTCACCTTGTTTATTTAAATATTTTACTATATCTGAATTAATTGTATTACCCTCTAATACCAAACCATTACGATTAATAGAGTCATCAAAAAAATCAATTAAAGGATTTTGATGAGATGATTCTGTAACTGCTTTAGCTAAATCCCATCTAACTTTTTTTGATTCTGTACCAACTATATTTTTATCTTTGCGACTATAAGTTTTTCTTATAAGCTTTTTATAATTCATATATATAAGTATAATAAAAAGTAATATTAGTATTATTAATGTCCAATCCATATAATATTTATAAACATATTTTTTATTTTTAATTGAAATCACATGATTTTTTTTTAGTGCTTGATCTAGGAATAACTAAGATTTTTGAAGCATTAGTTATTAAATACCAAACACCTATTCCTAAAAAAATTGCCAAAATAATTACTACAATTTTTTCTTTAATTGATGAAACTGTTGTTAGTCTATTAATTTCAGATAATTTTATTTCCATATGATATAATATTAACTAACATAATTTATTTATTTTAAATATAATTTGGTGAGATTTCGTTGCAAATAGTAGTAATAATAATACTGTTAGTGAAAATGTGATTGCAAATAAACTTTTTGTATTCATTATATAATCAATACAAAGATTAAAATTTTTAAGAAAAAAGAAAAAAATTGAATTTATTATTTATTTAAAGATAGTAATATATATTTGTATAATAATGGACTCAGAGTGGCAAACAGTACCTAGCTATAAAAAGAAATCAAAAACACCAGTAGCATCTTCTCAGGTTGTTTTTGATTTTACAAGTGGACAGCAAAAATCCACAGGAACAAAGCCAATTTCCCAAACCATTAAATATACAGATGAACAAATATATAATTATAAGAAACTAAATAAAGATCAAATGGTTTCTTATGAACTATCTATTGTATTTGATAAGATAAATGAAATGTTTAGAACTTCAACTCAATACTTAGAATCTAAGAAAAAAATTAATTACAACCAGTATAATCATAATAGATGGGAACTTAAAAAAGAAGAGGATAATAGTGTGATTAATATCATTTGTATTGGACTTAATAAAATTACTGAACAAAATTATGTTGAAATTATTAAGGAGATTGAATCTCAAGATATAGTTATATATGATGATTTAGAAAAACTGGTTGAAAAGATTATACATAAATGTATTACTGAACCCCAATTTATTAAAATATATATGAGAGTAATTAAACATATTATGACTACCTGTTCATGGATAGTTGATGATCAAAATATGGTTCCGATCACATTCAGAAGAATATTTTTAAATCAATTAGAAATGAGATTTTCAAATTTAATTAATGATATTAAAAACATGAAGTATGAAGAATCTGAATCTGAACTTGTTGTTATTCACAACAAGCAAAGAAAAGGATTAATTACATTAATTTGTGAACTATATCTTAATAAAATTATTGGAAATCAATTAGTAAGATATATTTTTAGAAATTTTGAGACTGCATATGATTCTAGTAATTTGAGTCAATATGTAGAATACTGGTTATTACTTCTTCAGACAGTAATGAATGTTTGGCTTGAATCTGAAAAACAATATTTGGATGAACAAATTCAATATATCAAGTCTAAGACAATTACAGAACTTAAACTTAAATTTTTATTAAATGATATTTTATCAGAACTTGATAAAAAGTCTTATCAACCAGATGAAACTATTGAAGATAAGTCTAATGTTGATATTAATGAAGTTTCAGAACAATTTACTTCAAATCCAGAAATAGAGGATTATGATCTTCAAATACTTTCTCATGGAGAATATGATACAACAGATTCTTGGTTTACAAGTTTGGACAAAGATATTGATTGGGATAAATTTCTACTTGATTTGTTACAAATAACATTAAGTGAAAAAAATGAACTTGATCTTGTTAAAAAGCTAATAACCTATATGAAAGATAAATCAATATATAGCAATGAACAAATTAGAGATAAAATTCAATATATTAAAGATGAAAATGATTTTTCAGAATATAAATATTATTTGAAAGATTTACAAGAGCTAGAAGCTTTGACTATTTAAATTGTCATCTAGGACTATTTTTCTTTTATTAAGAAAAAATTGTTTATTTTTTTATTTTCATTGGATTTAAATACAAGTTTATATTTAAATTAAATGACAACATCAGCTCCAAGTGCATTACAGTATAATAAAATATCAAATCTATCAAAACAGATTGATATGAAAAAAGAGAAAATTGATAAAATCCACTTGCCTCTAATAGACAAATATAGACCAAAAAAGTTTAAAAATATTATTTTGAATAATGTGATAGAATCTAAAATTGCGACAATAATTGATATGAAAATAATGCCTAATATGATTATAGTTGGACCACCAGGAACTGGCAAAACATCTCTTGTTACAATGATTGCTAAAAATATGTTAGGAAATTATTTTTCAGATGGAGTACTAAGTTTAAATGCATCAGATGATAGAGGTTTAGATATATTAAATAATACTATTATCTATTTTTGTAAAAAAAGACTAGTTGATTCAAATGGAAATATAGTTCCCAAAATTATTATTATGGATGAAGCTGATAATATTACAAATAAAGCACAAAATATGATTGCAAATATGATAGAAGAATATAGTAAACATACCAGATTTGCATTTACATGTAATGAATCATCAAAATTAATAGAATCAATCCAGTCAAGATGTTTAGTTGTATATATTAGTCCATTAAAATCTCATGTTGTATCATCTCATTTAGAAAAAATTTGTGAAAAAGAGAGTATAAAATTTGAAAAAGATGGATTAGATTTAATATCAACTAGTTGTAAAGGAGATTTACGTGCATCAATTAATCTTTTAGATGCAATTGCAAATGGTTTTGGTCACATCACATGTACAAATATAAACAAATTATCATATCAACCAAATCCTGCTAAAATTCTTAACCTTATAGAAGAGTGTGCTAGTCGAAATATTAATAAAGCAATTGATATTATTCATGGGCTAAAAGCTGAAGGATATTGTGGAACAGATATTCTTCTTGCAATGATCAATGTACTTAAAGAAGTATCTATTGAGGAAGATATGCGTCTTAAATATATAAATATAATATCAGAGTTTTACACTAAAGTTTCTGATGGTCTTGATACTAATTTACAGCTTTACAGTTGTGTAAGTAAAATGATATTAATAGAATAAAATTTAATTTATTTATTGTATTATAAATTAAATTTTATTTAGGAGGAAATATTTTTTCAAATGAATTTATTCCATTATAGTCTGCTGGTTTTTTACCATAATATAAACCATCTAAATGTACAAATTTACTATATATCTCTATTTGATTTTTATTTATTTCTTGTTCAAATAACATTTTTTCTTCATTTGTTTTAATATTTAAATATGGGTAAAATAATGTTTTAATGTCCAATGGTAAAAAAATTAATATTGATGGGTAATATGTAATAAATAGATTTTTTAAGTTAAATTCAGGATTAGATGTAATTATATTTAGTGATTGATTTATACAAATTTCATAAATATTATCAAAAGAAAACCACGTTAGTGGAAATGTAAACTTTATTGATTCAAAAAAAGCTTTTGTCATTGATATTTCAATATTTTTAAAATTTGACAAAAAATGATCTTTTAAACTTTTAATAATAATATGAATTCCTGGAATTGAATCTAAAAAAATATTAAATTGTTTATTATTTTCTTGAAAATTATTTCCTTCATTATTTACTTGAGGATAATATCCTTTATTATTTACTTGAGGATAATATCCTTGATTATATCCTTGATTATATCCTTCATTATATCCCTGATTATATCCTTCATTATATTCTTTATTATTTTGTTTATTATTTTGTTTATTATTTGCTTGATTAATTAGTAGATTATTTCTTTGATTAATTGCTTGATTATTTGCTTGATTAATTAGATTATTTCTTTGATTAATTGCTTGATTATTTGCTTGAATTTTAGCATTTTTTTCAGCTTGTTCTTTTTGTTTTTGTTGTTCTTTTTGTTGTTCTTGTTCTTTTTGTTTTTGTTGTTCTTTTTGTTGTTCTTGTTCTTTTTGTTTTTGTTGTTCTTTTTGTTTTTGTTCTTGTTCTTTTTGTTTTTGTTCTTGTTCTTTTTGTTCTTTTTGTTTTTCTTGTTCTTTTTGTTTTTCTTGTGCTTGATACAAAAAATTTTCAATTAATTTTTTTGGTTCATCCTTTTTACTACTATCATTAATTTTATTAACATCTTCTATTAGTTTTTTAACTTTCTCAATTTCTTGTTCTATTTTTTTTGAATTATTAATATTTTTAGTTGAAGAAGTTATAATTCCTTTTATTTTTTTTAAAATATTTTCATCTTGTTTATCAGCGTTTTCTTTTGCCTGTTTATCGGCTTTTTCTTTTGCCTGTTTATCAGCGTTTTCTTTTGCCTGTTTATCAGCGTTTTCTTTTGCCTGTTTATCAGCGTTTTCTTTTGCCTGTTTATCAGCTTTTTCTTTTGCTTGTTTATCAGCTTTTTCTTTTGCCTGTTTATCAGTGTTTCCTTTTTCAGCCTTTTCAGTGTTTTCTTTTGCCTGTTTATCAGCCTTTTCTTTTTCAGCTTTTTCTACAGTTTCTTTAATAAGATCTAACATAACTTTACGTTTATTTAGATCAGTAATTTTATTTGCATCAGAATTTAAACCTTTAATTTTTTCAATATCTTTTATCAGATTATTTTTTATAGTTGAAGTATTAATAATACCCTCTATTTTTTTTACAATATTACCCTCAATAGTTTCAATCATATTTCCACCAGCTTGAGATTCTTCTATAGATTTTTGTAAATCTGTATTATTTAAATCAAAATTAGTTTTTTTATCAATATTTGGATCTATATTTTTTATAATCCTAGCATAAATAAGTAACTTTGCTTCTAAATTAGGATTAATTCTAAATGTTAAAAGTGCTAAAATAATTGGAGGTAAAATTCCTTTAGTATTTTTATTTTTATTAAAAAAATCTCCAAATACAAAATTAACATATTCTAAATTTGATTCTGTAACTGCAGTTTTGTAAATATCTTTGAATTTTCTTTTTTCTTTATTTAGAATTAAATCAAAAATAAAAGAATTTTCTATTGGAAGAAATTCAAGAAAATCAGATAATTCTTTGATATTTTCCTTTCTAAAAGCAGGAACAAGTTTTATAAAAAAATTTATAGTACCTCTTAATACTTTAATTATAGTATTTGATTTTAAGCAAGATAAGAATTGTAAAAGTAGACTTAATCCTAACCAAATATTTCCATTATCAACACTTGTTTCAATTCCTAAAAAATCTTTTATTGATTTAAATAATTCTTTATTATATTTATATAGAGAATTTAAGAAAGATATAACTGCAGATCCAGCTTTTAAAGAAGAAAAATTACCTCCTAGAATTTCAACAATTTGATTATAAATAGGCGTATGTACAATTAATTTAAGTAAATGTGTTGTTTTTAGTCTAAAATTAAATATTCCGTTAATAATTTTTGGTAACTTTTTAAAATCAAATTCCCCAGAAGTAGTTTTTGTGTTAATAAGTTCACTTAAAAAAGTGTTTGACATTCTTGATGGATTTGATTTCAAAAAATTTTCTAAAAATAATACCATTCCGTCAAATGAACCAAAAGAATATTTTGTTGGACTAATATAATATTCATCGCAAGCAAATGGTGAAAAATACTTCATTATATATATTAATGATAAAAAATTTTTAAAAAATTAATTATATGTTTACTGAAAATAAATCAATGCAATACAAATGTGACACCTTTGTATCAAAAAAACTATCTTGTTATTCAAGACATAATCTGGATAAAACTCTAGTATTAGTACATGTTAGATTAAATTAATTTATAAATCTAAGATTTGTATCTGAATATATATATATATATATAGCTATCGAAGATTTGATTGAATTTTTAAAATAAATTATTTTTTTTACCAAAAACACAAAAAGCAGTAACATCAGGGTTTTTCTGATTTTCAAAAATTAAAACCTTAAATCCCATTTTTTTAGCCCACGAGTTAATAGTTGAGTTATCGTATGATAAATTGACTTTAAAAACTACAGAAGGTAGCGAAACCTGAAGTTTGTAATTTTTACGGTGTTTAGCCTTCTTCTCATCAAGTTTCTTTTTAGCTTTTGCAAGCTCTTCACAAACTTTTTCCTTTGAAGGTAAAGTATTGGGAATGTGCACAGGCGGTTTAGAAAAACTAGGCGGTTCAGAAACACTAGGCGGTTCAGAAACACTAGGCGGTTCAGAAAAACTAGGCGGTTCAGAAAAACTAGGCTGTCCATAAAGAGCAGGAGGTCCATAAACACCAGGAGGTCCATAAAAACCAGGCTGTGCATAATAAACACTAGGCGGTCCATAAACACTAGGCGGTCCATAAACACCAGGAGGTCCATAAACACCAGGAGGTGCAGAAAAACCAGGAGGTCCATAAACACTAGGAGGTCCATAAACACCAGGAGGATAAACACTAGGAGGTGGATAAACACTAGGAGGTCCATAAAAACTATGCGGTGCGGAAAGACCAGGTGGTGCGGAAAGACCAGGCGGTGCAGAAAAACTAGTAGGTGCATAAAACCTATCTATTGTTTTTCTTTTATCATTGTCTTCATCTTTGAATAAAAAGTCAAATGTAGACAAAACAATTCTAAAACTCTCTTTATCAGAGGCAGTTTCAAAAGTCTCTTTATTAGAGACGGCAAAAGATTTCTTAGTATCATTAGGTGCAGATAAATAAGTGAAATAACATACAGTATATTAGAAATTTTTATTTTTAAATTTCTAATATACTGTACAAATATGTGATTCAGCAAGATTTTTATAGATTTATTTTTTCAATTTTTTTATACTAGGTATTTAATTAGTTAATGGTTTGATGTGATTCATGGGCTAAAAGCTGAATGGTACTGTAGAACAGATATTCTTTTCACAATTATTAATGTACTTGTATGTCTTAAATATATAAATATAATCGACAACTTTTTAGTTGTGCAAGTAAAATTTAATTTATATTATTGTATTAGATCTACATATTGGACATGATCTATGTGATATTTCAGCTAAATGATTATAACATCTAGAACATATTTCATGATAACATGATGTTTGAAGCATTTGTCTAGGATTATCTAGACATACTGGACAAGTTTCTAAACTAGATACTTGGTTCATTTTACATCTAAAATAAAAACAAGGTGTACTTTTATATCTTGATTCAAGTGTTTGTTCTGAATTCTCTAATTCATCTTCATCCTCTTGTCTTTCTAATCCTACATCAATAATCTGAATATCATTTGAATTTAATGAAGTTCGAGTACTTAAAAATTTTTTAGATTCATATATAAACTTTGATACTGACCATGATAGATCTATGGGTATATTAAAAGTTTGAGAAGTATAAACACGCTTAAAAGTGATTAACATAATTTACAAATAGATTGATAAATAAACTAATTGATTCAATATTCAATTTTTTATAATAAAATAGTATAAAGAATTAAATATAACATATTTAATAAATGAATATAGAAACTGAATTAATAAAATCAAGATTTACAAATGAAAAAAATAGTTTAATAGATCCATTATATCAAACTGCTATTTTTTCTCAACCATCTGCAAATGATTTTGGTGAATATGATTATACAAGATCTGGTAATCCAACTAGAACTGTTTTACAAGAAAAATTAGCAAAATTGGATCATGGTAAATATGCATTTTGTTTTACAACAGGTATGTCTGCAATAAATACAATTTTAAGATTATTAAATCCAGGAGATGAAGTTATTGTTAATAATGATTCATATGGTGGAACATATAGATTATTAGAAAATGTAATAAAAAAATACAATATAAATGTTACATTTTTAGATTTAACAGGTAGTTTAGGATCAATTAAATTAAAAGAAGTTATTTCAACCAAAACTAAACTTGTTATGATAGAATCTCCAACAAATCCATTATTAAAAATTTGTGATATTGTAAAACTTGTAGAAATAACACATAGTGTTGGTGCTTTATTATCAATAGACAATACAATGATGTCACCAGTTTTATCAAATCCTTTAGATTTAGGTGCAGATATTGTATGTCATTCATTATCAAAATATATTTGTGGACATTCAGATACAATGGGTGGAGTTATAATAGTTAATAATGACAATATAGCTTCACAAATAAAATATTTAACAAATGCCGAAGGAACTGCATTATCACCATTTGATTCATGGTTAATTCTTAGAGGATTAAAAACAATGTATTTAAGAGTAACAGCTCAACAATCAAATGCATATAAAATTGCATTGAGATTAGAAAAAAACAAGTTAATAAAAAAAGTATATTACCCAGGTTTAGAATCACATATAGATCATGAATTACATCTAAAACAAACTAAATGTATTTCTGATAATTTATGTTCAGGAGGAGGAATAATTTCATTTACAACAGATAACTCCGAGTTATCAACTCACATAGTTAATACAGTAAAGCTCTTTAAAATATCTGTTAGTTTTGGTTCAATGGAAAGTTTAATCAGTATTCCTGCAAATATGTCACATGCATCTATACCACAAGCTAATCGTGAATTTCCAGATGATTTAATTAGATTAAGTATTGGTATTGAAAATATTAATGATTTAATAAATGATATTGAAAATGCAATAAATAGTTATTAAAAAATTGATAAATTAAATTATTATATATAATAATTTAATCTGTTATTCTATTATTGTATATATCTATTTAATGGTTATTATTACTCCTATTCTAAAATCTATTCCTTATTTAATTGGCACATGGTCATTAAGATCAACAAATGATGTTGAATTTAAAAATACATTAACCTATCTAGAATTTAATTATGATTCAACAATTAAGTTAAAAAGTATGTTTCAAGATGGTATTATTGGTAAAAAAATTTCAAGATCAGGTGAAATTACATTAATTGATACAGATAATGATAAAATATCTATTAATGTGAAATATAATACATTTAATACTTATACATATTCTATTTGTGGAATAAAAATTCCAGAAATAAAAGTCGAATCTGAAGATAATAAAATTATAAAGAAAAAATTAAAAGTTGAACATATTAATAAATGTTTAATTATTAATGATGATAGATCTGATAAATTTTATATTTTTGATTTAGCAACAACTAAACCACTTCCTCCTTTTATTGATACATATTTGAATACATTTTTGTTTACACAAATTACTAGTTTCTTTCTTAATATTATGTTTGCAAAAATTCTTCATTCATTCTTTTATTTTTAATATTTTATTTATCTCCTAATAATACTTAAATTTAATACTTAAATTACTTAATCCAGCTAATGGTTCTAATGATTGATTAAACTCCCTGCCAAATGTTAATTCTCTCAAAGAACTTAATCTAGCTAATGGTCCTATTGATTGATTAAAATCGTATCCAAATGTTAGTTTTACCAAAGAAGTTAATCCAGCTAATGGTCCTATTG
>Ga0114973_10002428_pt1 | contig 13533 bp, 15 predicted proteins | sample M_140807_MF_Meta_FD_87025 | JGI IMG/M metagenome (GOLD analysis project Ga0114973, IMG submission 87025) | Freshwater microbial communities from Lake Montjoie, Canada to study carbon cycling - M_140807_MF_MetaG | ecosystem: Environmental > Aquatic > Freshwater > Lake | place: Lake Montjoie... | reverse complement strand
TTCACAAACATACCAGAACCAAATCCCGGATGGGTATTGTTTTTCAATGTGCTATTCCCTATCCGTATTGTTTTCATTAATGGAAATAAAGCATGAACTCACATTTGGAAAATCACTAAAAAACAATATTGAAGTTTCTCACTTTTGGATAACACTGGATAACAATGAAACTATTTTAGACCCTACCATAAAACAGTTTAATCCAAAGGAATTACCTGTTCACTTGGGCTATATCCAAGAAAATGAAACAACTAGTAAGTATATAAAAAATAAAAATATTGGAGATCAAGCGTTTGCTCAAACTTATGAATTGTGGGCTGCGCCTATGTTTCAAGACAAAGCCATAACACAATTACCACCTAAATTAGAAAATAAATTCATTTCTTTAAATGTTGCTACTGCCTATGTTTTAATGTCTTACATCCATAAGTTAGATCTCAAAAATAAACTACTAAATTCTAGCGATGCTTTATCCTACTTTAAACCCATTAGCGCTGCATTAATAAATAATGTCCCAATAGATGTAAGTCAATTTGGCCTTAACAACAGCTTGTTTAAATACAAAAATGAAATTCAAATACTTCACTAATGGTCTGGAGTTGAATAAGCTCTAACTTAACAACTACCTTATTTATAGTTGACAAATCAGTGTGGCTATCAAATACCCTATTGTCAATTACTTTATTAAGCTCAAAAAATGGCTGGTTACTATTAGGGTTATTAAATAGGTGAATAGGGCCCGAATACTGCAATAACTCATCAGCTATTACATGAACCCTTATCTCGATTTTTGGCAATAACACCTGCCAATTAACCCCTTCTGGCACAACTAGCTCAGCACTACCAAATTGGAGTTTAAAATCTGGTAATCGATACTCAAACTGCTCAATTGGCTTACTACCGCTTAGTTTAAACCCCTCCAAAGCTTCCATACAATCTATTTAGAACACAAACATACCCCATATATTAAGTCCTCCAATAGAATGCGGTATGCCTTTTTAGTTTTGAGTTTTAATACCAATAGCATGGAAAAACATAAGCCTAGTAACGTTAACCTCATTGAACCCATTAGTAACATCCTAATTAAAAACCTTACCGAGGATGCCCAAGAGTCTGGCTATACCTACCTCCACTGCGTATATGCAGCCAAACAAAAGTATAACAACGGGGGATGGATTAACATCTGGCCTACTACCTACCTATCAGGATCCGGTAAGTTTTTAGACGACCTAGAAATGATACAAGCTGTTAATATACCTGTTGCACCTAATAAATTTCATTTTGCGGAAAAAGGTCAGGTTAAACGGTTTACACTGATATTTCCAGCTATTCCTAAAGACTGGAAGGAGTTTTGTCTGGTAGAAATGGTGGATGATAGGAATATTGGGTTTAAATCACGGAAAATTAGACGGAATGAGACCGGGATATACAATGTGTTTGTGGAGTGTGTCTAACGTTAGCATAAAGTGGACTATAAAAGGTGTAAATTAGTAGAAGGTTTCCATCATTAATAATTAAACCACCTGTAAATAATGATTCCTTGGAAACTTCGATTAAATACTTGAAATTTAAAAGGCTCAATCAATAAAACATATTAAGATAACTGAAATGAAAAAAGAGGAGTGTTTGCGAATCTTGAAAGAAATGTCTACCCAGAAAGATGTACCAGGTGGGATTTCAAATAGAATGTATTCAGACTTAAGAAGAAAATTCCCGTGGCATTTTCTGATGTTCTCATGGAATAACAAATCAGAAAGAGTATTTGAGGTACACAAGCGACTACTAATAGAACAGTACCAGGCTAAGCTTGAAATATTATTAAAGTCTAAATTGACGCAAGAAGATGTTTATGATTTAGAATTACTAAATAAATTACTTGAAAATATTTGCAAAAGAAAAGAATTAATTGTGAAGAAAACTAAGGAAGTATTAGAAGTGTCGAATTAGAAGCATTTGAAAGGGCAAGAATCTTTGGTATTCTTACACAAGTACTAATTCATCAAGAATCTTATTACCGAAATTCTCTAATGTTTCTAAATCGTACGAAAACCGTATTAAGAAAACCAGCTTTTCGACAAAGGTTTGTCTTTTATCCAATACATTTATAGAAAAAGGTGTGAGACCGAATTCTTGTACTCTATTTTCGAAGGAATTACTATTTAAGAATCGGTAAAAAGCTACTTATTTCTATTCGCTTATAGGAAAAAGGATGTTAAAACTATTGATTTCTACTATGATCGAATTAGCGTTTTCTAATTCGTGTATTTTCGGGTAATATCATTTAATTCCCCATTTTTCTTTTAAGAACTTATCGAATTGCCTTATGCCCATATTATAGGTACTGATAGGATTTAGTGTTTCCCTTATCTTATCTAATGGACCCATAATCTTTTCTGTTTCGAAAATCAAACCTAATAATGCCCTAGTTGATGCAGGGTATTTCATAGACAATTGTATTAGCAATTCTCTATCAGTCTTATTATACTTTCTTATGATTCTGCCTAATAAGCTTAATGAATTATTCTTTGTAGTATCTGGAATACCCTTTAGCATCTTTAAGCAATCTAATACTTGTAATACCTTTACGTTTTCTTTTGTAATTACGTTCTTTTGTAGAACAAACTGTATAGTATAAATACCCCTTTTTAATGGAGGTTTAAAGGTGTTTCTTCCTATTTGTATTGTATTGCTTAGAGTGGTTAATCCGTATTTATTAAATACGCTAAAGCCCGTTAAATAGCCTATGACCTCATCCTTGTTTTCTAATAGGTCTTTTACTGTTTCATTTAATTCTGGAATATGTTTCCCATTTTCAGAAAGGGATGGCTTATAGAACTTTCCTTTGCCTAATTTATGCAGTAACCCTTTTTCGTTTAATCGGTTTAATGCTTTTATAATAGCTTCCCTATTTTTCGAAGGACCTTCTATATCCATATATGAAAACACATACCCTTCTTTAAAGGCATTTATTTGCGTTTTTACCGTGTTTGCTATGGTCTTTTTGGGTTCCATTTTACAAAGCTATGAAAATATGTCCAGTTTTTTATATAGTATAATGGACATTATTATTATTTTTGAAAAAAATATTTACCTGGAAAAAACGCACATATTGACCATGCTATATCGCTCACATTTGACCATTTTTAGCATTGATAATCAACATGAAAAGGGGTCAAAGAAAAACCCTATGGGATGGTCAACGACTGCGTAATTTCCAATTAAGATAAATTAACCTATGATTTCAATTATATCAACTGGTCTACTTATAATATAATTGGGTTTTGATTCAATTAATTCATCATTATTTGTTCTCCCCCAAAGACAACCAACAGAAATTATATTTGACCTTTTGTATGAAATTATATCATTTACACTGTCCCCAATTCCATAAATTTTATTAAAATCAGAACCCATTTCGTCAATACAATATAGGACTGGATCAGGATATGGCTTCTTTAAAGTAGTGCAATGGTATCCAACTACACAGTCAGCTTTGATATTTAAATAATCTAAGACTTTGAGACAATAAGTTTTTGGTGAATTTGTAACAACTCCAATGAAGAAACCCCTAGTTCTTAAAATTTCAATAACTTCATAAATATCAGTATAAACTTTGATTTGATTTAAATGCTTATATACATCAACCCAATTCCTTTGTTTTCTTAAAGATTCTAAAAAAGATGTATCTGCAATGGTTTGATCAAGATCAAAAATTATACAATTTCTCATTAAAATAATTTTGTCTGTCTTAAAGTGCCATTGATACTTTTAAATTCTTTTGAATCGTTATTGTTTGATTCATTTAACAACAATCTTCTTTTATCTTCTAGTAACTTGCAAAAATTATCAATAGACTCAGGGTTAAATATTTTAAATCCTCCTTCGTTTTCAACTATATCTTTATTCCCTTGAAATTTCTCTAAATTATCTAACTTTTTTTCGACATGTGTATACAAGCAACCTATAATTCGGTTTTGTTTACCTGCGAATGAGACAGTATGTCTAGTCCCACCTTTTATACCAGTTTCCAATACTATAATTCCTTCAGATGAACCACTTTGCAATCTATCTCTTTGAACAAAAAAGTTTTTGTGTGATTCTTTCCCAATTTCATATTCACTTATTAAAACTCCGCCTGTATCAATAATTTGTTCAGATAATTTGAGATTCTCTTTGGGATAAATTTTATCTAGTCCGCCTGCCATAAAAGCTGCTGTGGGTCTATTAACTTCTACAGCAGACTTATGTGCTATTGTATCACATCCAACTGCTAAACCACTAACAATTGTATACCCTTTATCCTCAGACATAATTTTTGATAACCTTTCGCCTGCTTGTATTGCATGATCTGAAACTTCTCTAGTACCAATTATTGCAACACATTTTTCTTTTAATGAATGAATATTACCCTTATAATGTAATAGTACCGGATAATCTTCCAACAATCTCAATAAGGGTGGAAAATCTACTTCTAAATATGAAATAGTTTTGATGTTTTCATTTATTGAATCATTTGAGATATTTTCAGATTTTTCAATTGCCAACTTTATATCATGAACTGTTGGTAATTTAACCCGTTTGTCAAGTTCAGATAATTCAGAAAAATATCCTTCAATAGTAGAATAGTGCATATCAAAATTGAATGAATTATCTGTTATATACTTAACAAACTTTCTCAAAGATTGCGGACCAACCCCTTTAATTAAACTTATTGCTAAAATTTGGCTTGATTTCATATTTTATAAATTAAAAAGGGAGGTCGTCACTACTTGTCTGAGATGAATGAGTTGTAAAAGTACTAGAACTGAATGTTTTCCCAAAATAGATGAAAATAATTGATTTTGCCCCATTTGCTTTCAATAGTTGGTATACGTCATTTGAACTTTTTCCACTAGTTCTGACATCATCAATTATTATCAGCTCTTTGTTCAAAATAGAGAAATTCAATTTTATGAAATTAGCAATACCGATGCTTCTATTGCCGCCCTGGTGAACTGGTACTCTTTCAATGTTATTATTTGAAAGAAATCCATAACCGTTTTTTATGCCAGTATATGCACTTAACTTTGTGCAGAACAATTCGAATCTTCTTTCTGTTTTTGTTTTATTTGATGCAGGAACAATTAATAATGTTTTATTTTTAAGGACGGATTCTCCGAATTTCTTTTTCATCGCTTCAGATAAAAGCTTTGCAAATTTTTCAGGATTTGTACCATCTTTAAATTCGAATGTCTGATTTCGATTATTCAAATCTAAGGATGATAGGCTTTCGTTAGGGAATCTATTGACTGGATAATAGTGCCATAAAGCATACCATTTATATGGAATACTTGTTGAACTTTCAATAAATATTTTATTTGAATAATTACTCGATTGAAATATTTCTGGATTAACGTCAATTATTTCTTCGTTTTCAAAATCAATAAGAGTTGACTCCTGTGCCAAATCTTCTAATGACCATGGCGGAGGCTCCTCATTTATAATTAACCCTTCATTTTCAATACTTTTCTTATTCGCTTGTATCGTACTAGCTAAGTTTTCTGTTACGTTATGATTATTTTTTAATATTTGTTTCTTTAATTCATCTTCTTTTTGTCTTCTAATTTGATCTTTACGATCTGTCGCTTCTAGATTTCTTTTCTTTGTCTCAAGCTGCCTTCTGATTTGATCTCTTTTATCAGTTTCATCTAAAGACTTCTTTATTTTTTGTTTTTTTATTTTATTAAATTCTTCTAATTTTCTTGCATATTCAGACAATTCGAATTGGTAATGATTTATATTAAATTCAATTTCTCTTTTTGATTTTAAAGTCTTTATTTTAGTTCTTTCTATTGAGAAAAGTGAAAAAAATAAGAATGGAATATATATTATTAGCCCAACTGTAGGAACGCCAATAAGTCCAATTATGATGCGTATAAATGTGGTCGGTTTGGAAAACATTGTAATCCTTATAATACAATAAGAAATTATACTAATACTAATTAGTATAAAAATTTTATACAATAAATTATAATCTATAATAATTTTGCTTTTCTCTTTGAAATAATAATTTTCTGGTTTTTTTGGTGGTTTCGGTTCATTCATAATCAATATTATTTGATTTTTTTTCTTTATTTCCCAAAAACTATAATTGACATAAATTACAATTTAAAGTAAACGTATTTTATGAAAAATTTACTAGTGATCTAACTAAACTCACTTTTTTAACTTCCCCATTTCCCCCTTGTATATAATAATTTTTCGCTAACTCTTCTCCGATAGCTTTAACAAAAGCCGCTTTTATTTTAGAGATTTTTTCAAATGCAGAACTCTTTGTTACATCTACCATATCATTAATTCTGCTTTTCATTTCTTCTAAATTTCCTATTCCTGAAAGATTTGTATAAATGTCATACATTTCCTCTCTTTTGCCTCTTAAAAAGCTTAATCCAACTCCTTCTGGATGGTTTAAATAAAAGAAGTATAATGTTTTTTCAAGCGGTCTTAGTTTAATTTCAATATTTCCAAAATCGGGCAAAAGAATCTTATTCTCATTATCAATAAAAAGCCTGCTTAATGGTACATTTTGCTTAAAATTTTGAGAGAAGAGCATTTTAACCCGCAAAGACTCCATGGTATTTAATGCCTGGTTTATTTCAGCAAACGTTAATTTCCCTTTTAATTTATTCATGCAATCAGGGCAAATATCAGCTGTCCGTAATTTTAATTTAATATCCTTTTTCTCTAAGCACATATCATTGATACATCCAATTGGGTCCAGATGAACCGAGCTTCTTGCCTCATTGTAATCATTAAACATATGCTTTTGTAATACTAGGGCTATTACTTCAAATGCAATAGGGAAGGAGTCTTGGCATTTTATAAAATGATTCCAATCGGCAGTATGAATGAAGCCATTAAATGGCATTTTTTCATCTAATGAGGCAAACCAGTTATTTGTATTTGAAACCTCGGTTAAGAGTATTACAAACTCATTGCTAGGTATATTGTTGTTTAGCCTGTAACTATTACATTTATCAAAGATGGTGGTCCATTTTGTGGTTTTTCTTAAAAATGGGAAGGAGAAGGTTCTTAGTGGTCTTGATTCATATGCTCTTATAGACCTTACTACTCGATACTCAGCATTTTCAACCTCTGAATATGCCTGTATTGATTGACCAAATTTCTTTTCGTCAGGCATTTTTTTCTCTATAACATCATCTTCTGTAAAGTTTACTATGTTATTACTATCATAATAGAACTCAATGGGCCCGCTTATGGCTTGAAGCAAATCAACCACTTCCGAAAAAGTATCTTTTCCAACGTCACCATCTTTGATTAAATGTACCTTCATAATTAATCTTCAAAAAAGTTATTTAAATTCCTATTCGATCTTTTTTTAGTAAAGTAACTACTAACCGATCTGTCTAATTTATCCCAAACGGCATTTTTCATTTCGGTTTTTTCAAATGAAAAGCTGTTTTGGCTTTTTATGGACATGGAGGCAGCTACATCTACCGCATCTAATGTTGCTCCAATAAAACTAAAGGTCCAATTGCCAGTTTCCTCTAACTTGGAGATCATATTACGAATATTTACTAAGTTATACTTTTTTGATGCATTTTCATAGCCATCTGTCAGAATTACTATAATTGCTGTTGTAGGTATTAAACTAGCTGCTATTTGTCGTTCAATTTCGGTAATTGTCTCCCCAACTGCGTCTAATAGAGCAGTTCCTCCGCTAGGTCTATAGTTCTCATAGTTTAACAAAACCATTTTATTGGGATTTTGCTGAAAATATACATGTTTTACATTGTCGTTAAAGGTGGTTAACCCCATGGTAATTTCCTCCTCTACAAACTCTAACGATTTTTGCTTAATCCTGTTTACTTGCTCATTAAATCCATTAATGGTGCTGTCTACGCAGTCCATCATAGAACCGCTTTTGTCCACTACTAAGTGGTAAATTGTTTTTCTAGTTTTCATAATTATTGGTTGTTTATTAATTTGATGTAAATGGTTTCTGGGTAGTATCCTTCAAAAACATACTCAGTTACAGGGCATAACCAGAGTTGATGGTTGATGAGGGCTCCTTTAAATTGATCTACTTTGTAATAGGCGCCATAGTTTACTTTGGCATGGCCAATTAAATTGAGCAGCTCTTGGTTAAGTCCAAGGCCTATTTTGTGAAGCACTGTATCTGAATCTTGAAACTGGCTTGTGCTAATTTTAAGTGTGGCACGGTTTTGGTTATTAGATACATGATCTAAAAACGTGTCGGCTCCATCTACCATCATTAGGTTAGCCTTAGTGCCTAATCCGGCATCTAAAAACTGTGGCAGGTCTGCAAACCAAATTTCGTTTTCTTTGTAAAAAGAAAGTGTTTTTGTTACGGTGGCATGTTGTGTTTGTGTTGGCATATCTTTTATTTTAGGATACAAAATTAGCATGGCGGTATGCCTCAAAATTTTCTCTACAACTTGTAATTGAAAAAATTATTATTTACTAATATATTGACAATCAGTATCTTAAATAAAGGAGTATTGTCTGGTCCAATGTTGACAAATATTTGTGATGCTTATTTGTTTGGAATTCCTAGGAATGTATAATTTCAGTCCCCCCTGATAATTTAATACAATAAGCCATGGATAAAATTGACTATCAAATTGCAGACAACTTTTGCGAAGAAGCCTTAATTGAACTCGAATGTATCCATCCATCAGTTTGGCTCGAAACCCATAAAGATTTGTTCGAGAGCATTCAAATTAAACCTGCTGGTTTACCTGCAATTGCCAATCAAAATTATATGGGGGTTAGCTATGAGTACATTGGTATGTTTTTTGAAACCTACCAGAAAAAAAAGTTTGAAGAAACTATATTAGAAGATAGAACTCAATATGCGGCAATCGTTTATTTTATTGAGCATATGAACATTGGTAAAATTGATGAGCTGTTAGATTATCATGAGTATAGCGACAAAGAAAAGTCAGTGTTTATAGGTTTATTGGATGAGGCTTTTACTAAATTTAAAAATACGGGCAACGATAGATTATATAGTAAAGGTGGTGTTTGTAAAGGATGCAATTATGGCTGTAAAGGTTACTCATTTATTGGTGGCGTAGATGATAGCCATATAGAACTTGTTATGGAAGAGTCAGATGACCGCGTAAAAGATATTTACCACTGTAATATATTTTCTTATTCAGAAGGAAAGCCACCTAAAGGGCCTAGGATTCAGCTGTATGATGATGATGATTTGCCTTTTTAGCTTAACTATTAATATGTAAAACTTAAGTATATGAAACAGATTGTAAATACCATCTCTCATGAAATAGATAATATTGCTTTGTTAGAAGATAGGAGATTTTTAAAAGATTCTTCAGAACAATATGTATTTATTAATACTGAGTTCATAAAAAGACACTTTAATAAGTCACTCGATAGAAATACAATTACTATAATTCCAACTTCTTTAGATATTGAGCTTGGTCGAAAGTTTATCGAAATTTCTGAGTTAAAGATTATTTTATCTATAGAGGAATACAATATTTTGTTATTTGAATTGGTTAAAAATGTAAAAACATTTGATCAAATGAATATTATCATGATTCCACTCTTTGAACATCAAAATTATTCAAAAGAATTGATAAACTATTTTCTCCAAGAGTCTTTATGTAATTCAACTATTAGAAGGTCATTTGAAGTCCAGAGGCATTTGTTAAATATAGTAGTGGCAAATAAGGAGCTAATCGAGCCAAACTTATTCTTTAAAATTTTATCTGAATTTCCTCATAAATCAGGTGGATTTGGTTGGGTTCAAACAGGAAAATTATAGTTGGTATTTTTAAAAACTTTCCGATTAGAAATTACATATAATTTAACTTTAAAATATGAATTTTGATCAAAATTGACTCTATTTTTAGATTAATTGTACAATTACTAAAAAGCATCAATAATGAAATTAAAATCTATCTTACTTATAATTGTCACGTTTTTTTTCTTAAGTCTTAAAGCTCAATATTTTGAACTGGGCAAACCAATTAAAATAAGTAAGCAAGAATTAAAATTAATAAAAGGGTTCGCAAAAAATAAAACTCCTTATTATCGATATATCAAACCAATAAATCTTGACTTATTTGATAGGGAAATTGCGGATATAATTGTCGGAGTTGAAAAAGGCGAAATAGTAGCAGTTATTTATAATTTAGTTCCACTTATAAATGACTATACCGTTCCAAGCTCTATAGTCGAATATGTGCAATCGTCTCTTCCTACCCCATTAAAAAGATTTAACGATACTTGGGTAAACGAGACAGAATTTACAACCCTTATATTAAAGAGGGAAACAAGCAATGAAACTTTTGGAAGTGATAGAATCATTTATAATGTCAAAATAAAAAATTGATAAGATATTTCATATATGAAAAATCAAGAAAATTACACAACTGATAATTTAGAATATTTTCTTTCAAGAATATTTTCCATATATCGGGAAATTGAATTTGAATTAATTCATAGAGAAAGGAATGAAATCAGAATTGAAAGATTGATAAGTGATTTAGATATAGCTTTTGAAAAAATTTGCGAAAGGGATTTATTTAATCAAGATACTTCTTGGATTCAAAATACATTAAGTAATACAAAGAAAAATAGACAAATGACCGAGGGCTCAGCCGATGCAATGAATCAATTAACAGATCAATTGATGAATGAAATGGATGATGAAAGATTAAAGAATGTAAAATATGAATTGTTTTATAAAGAAAATGGCATGTGGTACATATCTCTACCGGAATTTATAAATATGGGATTAGGAAATAAAAATAATCTAATGATGGTTGATGGATCAGATACTTTTTTAGATATACTATCAGGTTATGAACCCAATGCTACTCCCAATAATACAAAATTATCCTTAGTATTATGCGATCAAGAGTTCCTTGGATGTACTCATAGATTAACTAAGATAGATAATGGCCTAAATCAAGATTTATTAAATAAAGTTGGACATGCTCCTGTTGACCATGGTGCCTATTATATGGTTGAAGAAATACCCGGACATAAATTATGGTTGTGCCCTGTAACAGAATATGTTTTTGATGGAATATATCCTGAAAATATTTTTCTTAGAAAAAATTGATTAATAAAACACAGTTTAGAAATATGGAAAACGAACAAGACATCACTGATGCTTTTTTAAAGCAGCTTAAGACGAGAGATTAGAGTAAATTCACCATAATTACTAGAAAATTTGCAAGAACGCCGATTACAAACCTTCTGCATTTAGAACTTTTAATGAACACTTCAGGAATTTAGGTTACAGTTTCGTTGGGTGCAATAGGTGTTTGGCCTTAAAGTACTCGAAAAATAAAAGTTTAATTTGCCCTACACAAGCTACACTAACTACACTCAAAATCAAAAATCGCATATTATTATAAAAGACTTAATCCACCATCCCCTCCATCAATCCACTATGGAAAACCTTCAATCCCTCATCCTCAAATCTTCCAAAGTAATTCTGGGTAGTTTTTAGGTTAGAGTGTCCTAATGCTTCTGAAATATATGCAAGTGGGGCGTTGTTATTCTTTTGGATGGTAGCAAAGCAGTGTCTTGCTACATAGCTGGTTACTTTTAGGCTTAATCCTAATTCAATTCCAACTCTTGTAAGTCTTTTATTGGTATTTCTAACAAAGGTCTTAATATGGTCATATTCTTCTTGTGGTGTAAGACCATGTTTTAAAATTGGAAATATATAATCCTCTTTCTTTTTTGATTTATTTCCCCTTTTCTTAATGATGTACAATAGATTCTCATCCAAAGGGACCATTATAGGTAGGCTATTGTTATTTGTAGTGCGTTTAGTTTTAGCTCGTCTAAATTCAAGAAAGTCTCCATTAATATTACCATATTTTAGTAAGGCTATATCCTTAAAGTTCATTCCATTACTAATAAAACTAAATACCCAGTAATCCAATGCTACTGCATCTGCGTCTCTTTTGGCAGTATAATTTATAATTTGTTTAATCTCTTCCTTTTTTAAAGTGCGGCTAATTTTTTGTGGTGCTGGGATAGTGTATTTTTTGAAGGGGTATTTAGATGCGTCTATTACTTCATTCTCTATAGCCATATTAAAAATAGTCCTAAGCGCTCTTAAATACATGCCTACTGTTGTTAATGACCTTCCGTTATCGGTCATCCATTTTTCATACCCTTTAAGAAAATCGGGGGTGATTTGGGATACTTTTAAGTTTTTCTTGTAGGATAACATAGAAGTTAAAGAATCTTGATAGGATCTAGCAGTGGAGATTCTACCCTCATCATTTAAAGCTTGCATGTGTTTCTCATAAATAGAATTCACCCCATCGTTAAGTTGAATTTTTCTTGATTGTGTTTTTTCAGCGTAGAATACGTTTTCAAAATCGGTAAATGTAAAAGGAACGATACTTTCTGCAATTAGGGTTTGTTTGTCCAACCAAGAAACTGTTTGACGTTTTAGTTGCTTCGTTGATTCATCCCTTAGCCTATTGGCAAGTAAACGGTCATACACTTCTTGTGTTGCCTTAAAGGGAGTCTTATAGCGCTTCTTTTGACGACCGTAATAAACGGTAAGTTTAATGGGATAGTTACCGTCTAATAGTTTAGAACGGGTATCAAAAAAGTAGGTCAATGTTGGCTTTTCCATATGATCAGGGGGCTTTAAAATTTGCACCACAATTTGCACCACAAATACAATTTGCACCACAATTTGCACCACAAAAATAGGGGAAAATGTCCATTTAATTATGAAATGTTATCTTTGTAAATAACACAATTAACTGATTTTAAACATTTTATGTTCACATTTTGTTAATAGTATATATGTTTGGTAACCCGACTCATAATCAGGGGGTCCCAGGATCATGCCCTGGTGGGCCCACAGAGTTAAACTCAACAGAATCAAGGGTTTATGAAGTAAAATTCGTAAACCCTTTTTGTTTGGGGCAGCTCCCGGCCAAGTTTTGAATAACAAAAAAATATAACATTTAATATAGAAAATTAGGAAACAATGTTTTATAAATAAATTAATTCAATATATTAACAAATTGTTATGTGTCATTACAATTCGTTTGTAATGTTTAAAAAATAAAATATTTTTAAAAACTAATATTAGAATATATGCATATTCACCCTCCGCTCAAATCAGGATCAAATATCAAAGATCATTTCATTCATTTTTTAATGCTTTTTTTAGCAGTTCTTCTTGGTGCACTTGCTGAAAATTATCGTGAAAACTATATTGAAAGAAACAAAGAACATGAATATTTAAATTCTTTGATTTCTGATTTACGCCAAGATACATCAAGATTAAATACTTGCATTGAATCTCGAATTGAAAAAAATACAAGTGCAAAAAAATTAATATCGCTATTAAGCCAACCTGTGATTTCAAAAACAAAAGATATTTATTATTTAACTAGACTTATGACTAGAGTGGAGGCATTTGAAGGAGTTGATGGAACTTTTAATCAATTACGCTCAGGCGGATTTAGTTTGATTGAGGATCAAAAAATAATT
>Ga0114973_10002424_pt1 | contig 13541 bp, 13 predicted proteins | sample M_140807_MF_Meta_FD_87025 | JGI IMG/M metagenome (GOLD analysis project Ga0114973, IMG submission 87025) | Freshwater microbial communities from Lake Montjoie, Canada to study carbon cycling - M_140807_MF_MetaG | ecosystem: Environmental > Aquatic > Freshwater > Lake | place: Lake Montjoie... | reverse complement strand
GGTGGTGCCGGGGATCACGGCGGTGCTCGAGCGCTTCCATGCCGCCATCGCCGACCTGCAGCGGCGCTTCCTGCGGGTGATCGCCCTCGGGATGGGCTGCGCCGAAACCTTCTTCGAGGAGATGGTGCACGAGGCTCCCATCCTCACCCGTGCGATCCGCTATCCCCCGATGGCCGCCGCTCCGGCCGCCGGGCACCTCTGGGCCGCCCCCCACGCCGACATCAACCTGATCACCGCCCTGCCCCGCGCCACCGCCGCCGGCCTCGAGGTGGAGGTGAACGGCTGCTGGCAGGCGGCCGCACCGCCGGAGGGTGGGGTGATCCTCAACACCGGCCTGATGCTGGAGCGTCTTAGCAATGGCACCATTCCGGCCGGTTGGCACCGGGTGGTGGCCCCTCCGGGCGCCAGTGGCGAGCGCCACAGCGTGGTGCAGTTCTGCCATGCCCGTCCCAGCACGATCCTGGCGCCGGTGCCTTCCTGCTGCACCGCATCCAACCCCCAGCGCTGGGCCGGGGTGCGGGCCGCCGAGGCCCTGGAGGAGGTGCTGTACCGCATCAACCTGATGGCAGGCTGAGGCGGCTGCCCCCTTCGCTTGGCCTGGTTCGTTCCGCCTGCTGTTTCCGCGCCGCCTGCGCCATCGCTTCCGGGGGGCTTCGCCGTCGTGGCGGGTGCGGCAGGTGGAAGCCCCTCCGCTGTCCGCCCGTCCTCCCCCTCAGGTTCCGCAGGAACAAGGGCTGCCTCCGCCGACCTGCCCGCCGGCCTGTCTCCGGAGCTGCGATCCCTGGCCAGGGATTTGGAGCGGCATGGCTTCCGGCTCCGCTGGGCTCCGCCCCCCGCGGCGCGGGCCTACGGCCAGTACGTGCCCGCCAGCCGCACCCTCTGGGTGGCGCCAATCGCTTTTGAGCTGGGCATCGGCCCCCAGACCTTCCTGCATGAGGCGGTGCATGCCGTGCAGAGCTGCCCCGCTGGGCAGCTCACCCCAATCGGCTGGCGGCTGCGTCTCGATCCGGTGGTGCGCCAGGAGATCGGTGGCATTCTCACCACGGGCTATCACCACGGCAGCCGGCTGCTGGAGCAGGAGGCCTTCGCCCTGCAGGGTCAGGATGACGCGGTGGCTCGTCTTCGCCTTGCCCTGAAGGCCCGCTGCCGGCCGTCCGGTTGAGCGGGTGGGCTTTTCGCCTTGCCACCCGGCCCGCCGCCCTTGTTTCTTCGCCCCGTGTCCCATGGAGCCGCCGCTTCCCGCCTTCAGTCCCGACGACTGGCTGCGCCTTCGGGATGCCCTCCGCTATGTGGGGCGGGATCTGCATCACCGCTCCTTCGCCGTTGATGCCCAGCGGCGTGAATTGCTGTGGCAGGAGATGGATCGCTGCCTCGCCCTGGCGGAGCGGATCGAAACCACCTGCCCCCTTCCGGATCCGGCGGGCGGCGATCCGTCCTGAGCGCTCAGCTGATCCCGTGCGACATCCCGAGGGAGGGAGGGAGGGAGGCCTGCCGGGTTGCAGCATGGGGCGCTGTGGCTGTCTGCCGTGTCGAGTCCTGCCCCGGCGGATCCCGTGGTGGTCTATGCCGATCCCTGGTTGCTGGTGATCGATAAACCCTCCGGGCTGCTGAGCCAGAGCGGCCGTGGGGCCGCCCTGGCCGATGCGGTGCCGGCCCGCCTGGAGCCGGCCTGGGGGCCGCTGCGGTTGCCCCATCGCCTGGATCGCGACACGTCCGGCCTGTTGCTGCTCGCCCGGGATCCGGAGACCCACCGCAGCCTTTCGATGGCCCTGGAGGCCCGCCGGGTGCGGCGCACTTATCTGGCCGATGTGGCTGGGTGGCCTCCTGAGCCGGCCGGGCGGGTGGAGGCGGCCCTGGCCAAGGCCCGCCATCGGCCTCCCCTCTATCGCGTGCATCCCGCCGGCCGGCCGAGTCGCACCGACTGGTGGTGCCAGGAGCGGGGGAATGGCTGGTGCCGGCTGCGGCTGGAGCCCCACACGGGTCGTTCCCACCAGTTGAGGGTCCATCTGGCCTGGCTGGGTCATCCGATCCTGGGGGATCCTCTCTATGGCCATGCCCGCAGTCGGGGCGCCGATGGCCGCCTGCGGCTCCATGCCTGGCGTCTCAACCTGGTGCATCCCCGAACCGGTGAGCCCCTCAGCATGGAGGCGCCCCTGCCCTGGCAAGGCGCGCCTCCGGGGCCACTCTCCCGGTGGCCAGGGTCTGCCCGGTAGCGGGGGCGGTGGCTTTCGGAACCTCAGCGCTGACCCAGGAGCTCCTCCCAGGTGGGGGCCGGCCGGCCTGGGCCCCCGGCGGTGCGGCGCGGCAGGGGACAGGAGGGCGCCGCTGCCGTGGCGTGTGGTCCCTGTCCCGAACGGGGCAGGTCGGGCCAGGGGCTCGCCCCCCGGGAGGGGTGGGCCCGGGCCATGGGGATGCCTGGGGTTGTGGTCGTGATGGTCTGTTTGGTCATGGTGGTGGGGTGAATGCCCTCATAGGGCTGCATTGGCCAACGATCTCCAGACGGCTTGCCCTCTGCGCGGGGCTGCTCGCCGGGTCGGATGGGGTGGAGTTGGGCCATGGCCGATCCCGGGTTGCTCGGGGATGGCTCAGGCCCTGCTGAAGCGCAGATGGGAAATCGGGGCTGGTCGCGGTTCGGGAGCGCGGGCCCTGACGGTGATTCTGGGCTGATCCGAAGGGCCGACTTCGAGGATCACCCTCGATCCGCTTCGAATCGTTCAAACCTTACAGGGTTCCGGTGCCACTGTCCGGGCGGATCGCCGAATGGCGCGCGCCGGGGGCGGCATCGGTGCTGTTGCGGTGCAGGGGTGCGCACATCCGCTGCGAAACCGGGCTTCGCAGGAATTCATCCATAGATTTCCATACTCTTCGCCCGGGTTGCACTCGTCGGAACGATGATCTTTTATCCCTTGCGGTTAGCCGGCTATGGCCTCTTATCGATCGGTGTGATCAATCTTTCCTCCCGGGGGATCTTCACTTTGGATTTGCTGAAAAGCATTGCTGGAAGGCTTTCGATCGCTAACGCCTTGATCGCTTTTGCGCCATGGTTGCTGCTTTCTCTCGCCCTGATCTTCTTGCAGGGCAACCGGGCGCGGCGGAGCCGTGAGCAGTTGCCGGTGCAGTTTCTCCATCGGCTGTTGTTGCCCATGCTCGTGGGTTACCTGCTGCTGGTGCCCTTGATGATCCGTGATGCGGTTGGATTTAACAGGACCATGGAGTCGGAAATTGCCAGCCAGGTAAAGCTATATCGCAAAGGCAGTAGTCAGTTGCTCGATCAGGTGGCCCCGCTCAGCTCGCCCTTGGCCGTGGCCCGGGTGTTGCAGCGCTATCCCAACATCGGCATTGCGGTGGGCCCCAACGAAACGGCGAGCCAGGTCAAGGACCAGCTGGCCCAGACCGTGCGCAATGGCGAGGCCCGCCTCAGGACTGGGCTCGATGACAAACGGCGCAGCACGATGGAGGGATTGTTCCAGCGCACCCTCGCCTCCACCTTTGTGGCCCTTGTGGCGGCTGCCGGCCTGGCGGGTCTTCGCCGTCAGAACCTGGCAGCCATCGGTGAATCGGGCCACAGGGTGGGTGAATACTTCGCCCAGGACCTGCTCAACGATCGGCCTGCGCCGGTGCGCCTCCGCGGTTCCTTCCATCCGACGGCTGTCGACAACCCCGCATTTCCCAAGGAGTGGGTGCAGAGCGAAGAGGCCGAACCGCCGCTTCCTTCGCGGGCGCGGCCCTGAGACCAGGGCCGCGCTCTGCGGCCTGATCCTCAGTCCTCCGGGTAGAGCAGGTCGGAGAGTTCTTCCGGATCCACGTCGTAGACCCGGGCCAGGGTGGTTTCGATGGCGCTGGTCACCACATCGGGCAGGAAGCGCATGGCATTGATGGCGTCATCGGCGATCTCGTCGGTGAGCAGCTTTTCGCCCCCGAGTTTCTCGTCGTTGATCACCGCCATCACCCAGCTCTGGTAGGAGGTCACCAGGTCGCTGAACTCGAGTTCTGGATCGTTTAGATCGAGGGCCATCTAGCTTCTCCTGCAGGTTGCATGCCTCTGCAGTTTGCCCCCCGCCGGGGAGGATGGCGGCATGAATGAGTTTCGATCAGCGCCGCCACACCCAGCCGGGAATGCTCTGGCGGTTCCTTCGGGCCGGGCGGGCGCCGGTGCAGGGGCCTCCGCCGGCGCCGTGCCTTCCCACGACAGCCTGCGGGCCAATCTGGCCGATTTCGCCCTGGCGGAGTTGGTGCGGCAGCACCGCAGCAGCTTTCCGCCGCTATGGACGATCGAGAGCTGGGCCAAGCTGTTGATCTGGCTGGCCCTGAACAGCGGCTGCGCGGGTGACACGGCCTCCCTGGAGGCCTTTGCAGCATCGCTGGGCCTGGAGCGCTCCGGCCATCTGCGGCGCCTGTTCTTCAGTAGGGAGTTCGAGGCCACCGGTCTGCGGCTACTGGCGGATCCGGCTGAAGGGCAGGTGCTGGTGGAGGGGGCTTTGTTCGCTGCAGGGGATGGATCCGAGTCCGATCTGGAGCCGGTGTCCGCCGCCCTCGATGCCGTGGGTCTCACCGCTCTGGTGGTTCCCGACCGGCAGCGCTGGCAGCGCCGCGATGGGGGGCTGGTGATTCCGTTCCGCTGAAGACGGCACGGTGCTTTTCATGGAGTCGGCTGATGCCGGCTGGCCGCTCACGATCACGGGGCGCTGGCCGGTGGATCTCGCCGCGGCTGAGGTGCAGGCCTCCCGCGAGCAGTTGATGCTGGAGTTGCTGCTGCTGGAATCCCGGTGGCCAGTCCTGCGGACCCAGGCGCGGCCCGATCCAGTTCCACTCCAGCTCGATCCCGCCCCGCTCCGGCCCCCTTCCAGCGTCTTCCTCCCTTTCCCCCATGCAGCTGATCGGCTCCTACCGCAACGCCGGCTACGCCGCCCTGGCCGATGGGGTGATGGCCTTCTTTGATCGGCGCGACGATCTGCGGCGGCCCGGCGTGGCCTTTGGGCCCGGCGGCGCTGGCGATCCCGCCAAGGTGTCCACCGATATCAGCCTGGTGGCGATCGATCGCAGCGATCCGGAGGCCTTCGCCCTGGCCGAGGTGATCCTGCGCGGTGTGACGGCCGGCCTGAACCGCTGGCTCGAGGAGCGGCCCCTGTTCCGCGACTGCTGCCCGGAGCAGGATCTGTTCGTGAATCCGATCTTCAACCTGCAGCGCTACGCCCCCGGCGAGGGATTCCACCGCTGGCACTGCGACTGGACCACCAGCGACGAGGCCACCGAGCCGATCCGCCGCGTGCTCGCCTGGATCCTCTACTGCAACGACGTGCCGGAAGGGGGCACGGAGTTCCACTGGCAAGGGCATCACGAGCCGGCCGAGCGGGGCAAGTTGGCGATCTTTCCGGCAGGCCTCTCCCACATTCATCGCGGCCGGGTATGCCATACCCACACCAAGACGATCGCCACCGGCTGGATCAATGCCGGCAGCCGCGAGGCTTACCTGGCCCGGTTGGCGGCCGGTTGAGGCGTGGCCCTGGCGGCTTCGGCTCCGCCGCCTGAGGCCACGATCAGCCCCTCCATTTCCTGCTGCAGGTCGGTGGTGAGGGTCGCCACGGCGCCGCGCCGGTCGGTGCGGTAGGCGGCCAGGCGGGGCCCTACTGCGATGGGCTCGCCGATGCGGATCTGGGCCCGGCGGCTCCCCAGGCGGGGGCGCCGTTCCGGATTGCCGCCCCGGATGCGGCAGAGGGTGTCCCAGAGGATCAGCAGGGTGTCGGCGAAGCGTTCCTGGCTGGGGTCGTCCTTCACATAGCTCCCACTCACCGCCACAAACGACTCCACCAGCCGCATGTGCCACAGCTGCTGGGCGGTTTGTTCCGCCAGCCGGCTGGCCAGGCCCCGATCCAAAGGGCTGGCGGGTGGTGTGCCGCTGCCGGCGGCGGGGTAGAGGCGGTCCCAGCCGGCCTGCTCTAGCCGCCGACAGCGCTCGTTCCCATCACCGCGCGCCTCCACCGCCAGGGCGCGCTCGGCCACCTGCAGGGCCGCCTCCATCAGCCGACTGAGCCGCGCGCCGAGCTCGGTGTTGGCGTCGGCCGGGGTCCCGTCCGGGGCCTTGGGCAGGGGCTGGTGGTAGGCGTCGCGGTAGAAGCGCTCCATCCGGGTGAGGATCACCTCGGCCAGGGCGAACAGGCGCCCGTAGAGCCGCTGCGGATCCAGGGAACGGTCGGCGGCAGGGGGCAGCCCCACCTCCGTTTCCAACTCGCGCAGCAGCCTTTCGATGGCCGGCCACACCGGAGCGGTGAAGCTGTATTGCAGGCCGATCGGCAGCAGGGTGGTGGCTTCGGCCCGGCCGGCCCGCTCCAGGTCGTCGGCGGTCCAGAGGGCCAGCTGGGCCACCCCCGGCTCCAGCGGACTGATCACCTCGTTGTGGCCATTGGTGGACCCCTCCGGCGCCACCGCAAAGGGATAGGGGCCATCCAGCAGCAGGGCGCGGGCGGTGCGCAGGGCCGGCAGGTCGAGCTTGCTGCGTTGGATTGAGCAGCCCCCCAGGCTGGAGAGCAGCCAGCCGATCGGGGCCCCGGCCCAGAGGGGGATGCCGCGGTCGTAGAGGAACTGGGCGTGGGGCCGGGGGTGAAAGCGGCGGCGCTGGCCCGCCTCGCTGCCGGGCCGGCCGGCCCGGGCCAGGTCGCACCAGAGCAGGTGGGCCAGCACGGCTGGATCATCCAGGCTCGGGTGGCGGAAGGCCAGCAGCAGCCGGCTGTTGCCGACCTGGAACGCCTCCATCGCCGCCTGCAGCCGCTCCATCCCCTCCACCCGCACGTTGCGTAGGCCGGCCCGCTGCAGCCACAGCGGCAGCAGCCGCCGGGCTCCGGCCAGCACCCGGCCGTCCAGCCGGGGTGGGATGAACTCCAAGGAGGTGGGGCTGGTCATGGATGCGGCGGATCGCTCGGGTGAATGGCGTTGGGGTCAGGTTGGCAAACGGTGGCAGGGCGCACCAGCTTCTGCCTGAGCGGGTTCTCGATCGCTGCCGCCAGGGCTGAAACCTTGAAGTTGTTGCGTTGCCGCCACTGAAACCTCTCGCTTCATTCGCTCCTGACGGGCAGGCTGCCCATGGGGCACCTAACCTGGAGGAGGCGATGGCAATCCCCTCCGCTTCTTCATGGCAGCTTCGTGATTCCCATCACCAATCAGCCCGGCTGCGGGGCGAGTCTCGGCCTGCTTCGATCCTGCCCTGAGTCCTGATGCTCCGCCACGTGCCGTTGCTGCGGAACGTAGCGGCTGCGGTCGGTATTGTGCTGCTGTTCTGGATCAGTCAGGCCGCCTCGGTCGATGGAGTGCCGCCGATCTGGTTGCCCACGGGCCTGGTCTGCGCCCTTGCGCTCCGCTGGGGTTGGTCCGTGATGCCGGGCCTCTGGCTGGGCTCTGTGTTGGGGGCGCTGCTGAACCAGGCGATGCCTAGCGCGCTCGCCATCGGCAGTTTGTTGTGTCTGGACCCATTCATGGTGCTGCTGGCTGCCCGCTGGCTGCACCAGCGCGATGTCTTCCATGCCCTGCCGAAGCTGCTGGTGTTCTTGTTCGCCTGCTGGCTCGGTGGGGTGCTGGCCACCGTGCTGGCCGGTGTGGTTCCTGGAGGTCTTGCTGGCATGCCCCCCGCCCTCAGTCGCATGGTTGGGCTGTTCACGATGGCCCCGCTGGTGCTGGCCGGCCTGGATGCCAGCCGCCGGGAGCAGCTCCAAGACTTCCGCCGTTGGGACTGGTGGCTGCTTCTGGCTGGTGTGCTCCTCAGCTGGTCCTTGATCCAGGGGGGGGCGATTCCTCTGTTGCGGCCTACGCCGATGGTGGTGATCCTGCCGCTCCTGGTGATGGCGGCCTTCAGGTTCCAGCCGCTCGGTGTTTCGGTGATTGTTTGCCTGCTCGCGGTTGTCGAGCTCTGGATTCCCTTCCACGTGGGAGCTGGCGGCGTTGAGCGCTTCAACGGGCTCGACCTGATGACCATGCAGCGGCTGGTCATCTATGTCCAATTCATCGCCCTGTTCGTTGTGGTGGCCAATCAGGAACGCCGCCGGCTGGTGGCCGGCCTTGAGGCCCAGGCCCTGCGGCTCGAACGCCAGGTGGAGGAGCGCACCCGTGCGCTCCAGGCGGCCAATGCCCGCCTGGAGCGCCTCAGTCACCGCGATGCCCTCACGGGGATCGCCAACCGCCGGCGCTTCGAGCAGGTGCTCCAGCGGGAGTGGGCCCGGGCCCGGCAGGGGGGCATTCCCTCACCGTGGTGGTCTTCGATGTGGACCACTTCAAGGCCTACAACGACCACTACGGCCACCCGGCCGGAGATCGGGTGCTACGCCGGGTGGCCCGCAGCCTCGCTGCCGGCCTCATCCCCGACGAGCGTCACCGCATCGCCCGCTACGGCGGTGAGGAATTCGTGCTGGTGCTCAGTGGCCTGGCGGAGGCGGCGGCGGTCGAGCTGGCCGAGACCCTACGCAGCGCCGTGGCCACGCTGGCCATTCCCCACGGGGTCGGCGGCTGCGAAGGGGTGGTCACCCTCAGTGGTGGGCTTGCCTCGTGCCTGGCCCAACCGGGCAGGGCCCCGAAGGAGGTGGTGGTCGCTGCCGACACCATGCTCTACGCGGCGAAGGCGGCCGGCCGCAACCGGCTCTGCGTGCATTCAGGCGCTCCGGTGAGCTGAGGTGCGCTCCGACACGCTCCCAAGGCCCTGGCCGCCATGTCTTGTGCAACACCGGTCGCTGTAGCGGCAGCGGTGCAGTCAGCGGCGCCTGGATAAGGTACAGAATCGCTGGTGAACCGTCGTTGATTGGAGCGAAGCCTGAAGTCCGTGCTCCGTTCCCAGTGCTCCGTCCGCGCTCCCTGCGTTGGCTGAGGCCGCTTCTCACTCCGTTCCGCGGCAGCCACCGCCGTCGGCTTCGCCTGGTGTTGAAGGTGGCGCTGGCGGTGCTGGCCCTCGTGCTGCTCAAGTTGCTGGTTCATTCGCTCGGCCTTGAGTGCATCAGCCTCAACCCCCTCTTCTCGGCCCTGGTGGCGGCCACCGTGTTCCTGCAGGGTTTTCTGCTGAATGGGGTGCTGAGTGATTTCAAGGAGAGCGAGAAACTGCCCTCCCAGCTCGCCACTGTTGCTGGAAAACCTCGCCCTAGAGATTGCGGCCGTGCCGAAGCACAACCCCACCGCCGAGGTGTCTGCAGAGGTGGCGGCGGTGCTGCGGCTCGCCTATGGCGTCCACACCTGGCTGCTGGGGGGGCTGGCCACCACCAGGCTGATCGCCCTCCATCGCGAGGTGCATGGTTCGGTGGTGCGCGTCACCGTGTTGCTCTCCTCCTCCACCCTGCAGGGGCGGCTGATGGGTCACATGGGCGATGTGCTCCAGATCATCAACCGCATCGAATCGATCCGCCAGACCCATTTTGTGCCGCTGGTCTACTGGCTGGCCAGCCTCGGCACCGGCCTGCTGTGCGTGGGCCTGATCATCACCCGCGCCGCCGCCCTCCATGAGGCGGTGTTCTTCCTGGCGGTGATCTCCTTCAACCTGATTTTTCTGCTACGCCTGATCCTCGATATCGACAATCCCTTCAGTTTTGCCGATGCCAATTCGATCGAATTTGTGAGCCTGAAGGTGCTGCACGAAGCCTGCCGCCGCATCCAGACCCTGTATCAGAGTTTTCCGGTCGCCAGGATGCGCTCTAACCAGCCGGCCTTGACCAGCCGGCTGTGACCTCTTTAATTGTGTTCGGCGACAGCCTCTGCGATGGGGGCAACGCCCATGCGCTCCGGGGGGATGCTGCCTTTCCGTGTCCGCCCCATTGGCGGGGCCGGCGCTGCGATGGTCCGGTGTGGGTGGAGCAGCTGGCTGGGCAGCTTGGCCTGCCTCCCCTGGTCCATTCCCTGGCCGGCGGCACCAACCATGCCTACGGCGGCGCCCGTTCCGGGGCGGGCCTCTCGCCAAAGGGAATGCCCAACCTGCTGGAGCAGGTGGCCGATCTGGCCCCATCCCTGGGGCCGGCAGGCCAGGGCGATTGCTGCACCCCGCCCGATCCCGAGGCCCTGGTGGTGCTGCGGGCCGGCGCCAACGATTACCTCGATGCACCCCCCTCATCCGCCGTCGGGGATGGGGTGAACCGGCACTTGCTCAGCGCCGTGGAGCGCCTGGCGGAGGCCGGTCTGCGGCGGTTCCTGGTGCCCAGTGAGCTGCCCTGGGGGTTCAGCCCGATCCAGCTGCCGGGGCTGGGGGAGGCGGAGCGCCGGGGCCTCAACGCCCTGATCTCCCGCCAGAACCTCGCGCTGCAGGAGGCCCTGCAGGACCTGGCGGCGCGGCGGGGGCTGGTGGTGGTGCAGCCGGATTTCCACGACCTGTTTCTGGCGGTACGGGCCGATCCGGCGGCCTATGGGTTCACGGAGATCGGGCGGCCGGTGCTGGAGCTCGATGGTGAGGGTGTGGTCCCGGTAGCGCCGGCTGCCGCCACCAGCCCGGCCTTGCCGGCTCCTGTTGCGGCCCCGGCCGGCTACCTCTGGTGGGACAGCTGGGCCCACCTCACCATGGCGTTTCATGCGCTGCTGGCGGAAGCGGCGCTGAAGGGGCTGCGGTCGGCGGGGCTTGGCGAACGCTGAGCCGCGATCAGGGGGGCTGAAGTCTGGGCCCTGCCTTTGAGACGATGGGGCCACTCCTGTAGCTCCGCCGTGCCTGAGGCCGCCCAACCCGCCGCCACCGCTGCCGCCGTGCGCGGGGACGCCAGCGCCCCCGCCCCGCCCGAGGCCGCCCTGCCCAAGACCTACGACCCGGCCGGCACCGAGGCCCGTTGGCAGGCCGCCTGGGAGGAAGCCGACGCCTTCCACCCGGATCCGGCAGCCCCCGGCGAACCGTTCAGCGTGGTGATCCCGCCGCCGAACGTCACCGGCAGCCTGCACATGGGCCACGCCTTCAACACGGCCCTGATCGACACGATCGTGCGCTTCCAGCGCCTGCAGGGCAAGAACGTGCTCTGCCTGCCCGGCACCGACCACGCCTCGATCGCGGTGCAGACGATCCTCGAGAAGCAGATCAAGGCGGAGGGTGCCACTAAGGACGACCTGGGCCGCGATGCCTTTTTTGAGCGCGCCTGGGCCTGGAAGGCTCAAAGCGGCGGCACGATCGTTGGCCAGCTGCGTCGCCTCGGCTACTCGGTGGACTGGAAGCGGGAGCGCTTCACCCTTGATCCGGGCCTCAACAAATCGGTGGTGGAGGCCTTCCTGCGCCTGCATGAGCAGGGGCTGATCTACCGGGGCGAATACCTGGTGAATTGGTGCCCCGCCTCCGGTTCAGCGGTGAGCGACCTGGAGGTGGAGATGAAGGAGGTGGAGGGGTCGTTGTGGCACCTGCGCTATCCGCTCACGCCGCTGGAGGGGGAGGCCGCAGCACCTGCCGCTGCCGCTGGGATCTCCGCCGCCGCCGCCGACTCCGCTGGCGAGGCTTCGATCAACGACCCAGGGGCTCTCGCAACCCCCATCGACCACCTGGTGGTGGCCACCACCCGCCCCGAAACGATGCTCGGCGACACCGGCGTGGCCGTGAATCCCAGCGACCCCCGCTACGCCCACCTGGTGGGCCGCAGCATCACCCTGCCCCTGGTGGGCCGCCAGATCCCGATCGTGGCCGATGCGCACGTGGATCCGGCCTTCGGAACGGGGTGCGTCAAGGTCACCCCCGCCCACGACCCCAATGACTTCGCCATCGGCCAACGCCACGGCTTGCCCCAGATCACGGTGATGGCCAAGGACGGCACGATGAACGAGGCGGCTGGCCGCTTTGCCGGCCTGGATCGCTTCGAGGCCCGCAAGGCCGTGGTGGAGGCCATGGAGGCCGAGGGGTTGCTGGTGAAGACCGAACCCCACCGCCACAGCGTGCCGTTCTCCGACCGGGGCAAGGTGCCGGTGGAGCCCCTGCTCTCCACCCAGTGGTTCGTGCGCACCGAACCCCTGGCCGAGCGCTGCCGCACCGCCCTCGACAACCCCGCCGGCCCTGAGCCCCGCTTTGTGCCGGAGCGCTGGAGCAAGGTCTATCGCGATTGGCTCACCGACATCCGCGACTGGTGCATCAGCCGCCAGCTCTGGTGGGGCCACCGCATCCCCGCCTGGTTCGTGGTGAGTGAAACGGGGGGGGTGATTACCGAGGCCACGCCCTATGTGGTGGCCCGCGACGAGGCGGAGGCGTGGGCGAAGGCTCTGGCGCAGTTCGGGTCGGCCCATGCGGCGGCGGGGCGGCCTCTGCAGCTTGAGCAGGACCCCGACGTGCTCGACACCTGGTTCTCCAGCGGCCTCTGGCCCTTCTCCACCCTCGGTTGGCCGGGAGAGGCCGGCCAGGAGCCCGCCGATCTGGCCACCTGGTATCCCACCAGCGTGCTGGTGACCGGCTTCGACATCATCTTCTTCTGGGTGGCCCGGATGACGATGCTGGCGGGCGCCTTCTTGCAGGAAGGCGAGACGCCGGTGGGTGGCCGCGACAGCTGGATGCCGTTCCGGGATGTCTACATCCACGGATTGGTGCGCGATGAAAACAACCGCAAGATGAGCAAATCGGCGGGCAACGGCATCGACCCGCTGCTGCTGATTGAGCGTTATGGCGCCGATGCCCTGCGCTTCGCCCTGGTGCGCGAGGTGGCCGGAGCCGGCCAGGACATCCGCCTCGACTACGACCGCACCTCCGACACCTCCGCCACGGTGGAGGCCGCCCGCAATTTCGCCAACAAGCTCTTCAACGCCACCCGTTTCGCCCTGATGAATCTGGGGGGAGAGACGCCGGCCTCCCTTGGCGAACCGGTGTTAGCCGAACTGGAGAGCGAAGACCGCTGGATCCTCTCGCGCCTGACCCGCACCAGCACCCAGGCCGCCGATCTGTATGGCAGCTATCGCCTCGGCGAGGCCGCCAAGTTGCTCTACGAATTCGCCTGGAACGACCTCTGCGACCAATACATCGAGTGGGCCAAACCCCGGCTCTTTGGTGATGATGCGGTCGCCCGCACCGCCGCTCGCCGGGTGCTGGCCCGCAGCCTCGAGGCCCTGCTGGTGATGCTCCATCCCCTCATGCCCCACCTCACCGAAGACCTCTGGCATGCCGTTACCGGGGCCGAGGCCAGTGCATTTCTGGCCCTACAGCGCTGGCCCCAGCCCGATCCGGCTTGGCTCGATGCCTCCCACGAAAGCGCCTTCCAGTTCGGCATCGACGCCGTGCGCGCCATCCGCAACCTGCGGGCCCTGTCGGGGGTGAAACCCTCCGAGAAGTTGCCGATCGGCATCCATACCCCGACCGCTGATCGCCAGGCGTTTGTGGTCGCCAACCAGGAGAAGATCGCCCGCCTGGTGGGTGCCTCGGCGCTGCATTGGGAGGTCGAGCCCACCGCTGGCCAGCTGCTGGGCATCGTGGATAGTGACGCCCAGGTGGGCCTCACCGTGCCCCAGCAGAGCCTCGATGCCCTGAAGGAGCGGTTGCAGAAGGATCTGGCCAAGGTCGATAAGGAGATTGCCGGCCTGCAGGGTCGCCTCGCCAACCCCAACTTCGCCGGCAAGGCGCCACCGGAGGTGGTGGCCGAATG
>Ga0114973_10002423_pt1 | contig 13545 bp, 18 predicted proteins | sample M_140807_MF_Meta_FD_87025 | JGI IMG/M metagenome (GOLD analysis project Ga0114973, IMG submission 87025) | Freshwater microbial communities from Lake Montjoie, Canada to study carbon cycling - M_140807_MF_MetaG | ecosystem: Environmental > Aquatic > Freshwater > Lake | place: Lake Montjoie... | reverse complement strand
GACCGAGGAATCTTAGGATTCAGAAAAAATGACTCAAGAAGTCCAAGCCCTAGCGGAAGTAGACTCCGCGCCAACCACGGATGTGACGGCCACACCTGAAGTTGCTGAAAGTACGCCGGAAGTCGCTGAGAATCAAGTCGAGCAAGCTGAAGAGAAAAAATACTCTCAGGCTGAAATTGACGCGATGATTGGCAAACGCCTTGCAAGAGAGCAACGTAAGTGGGAAAGAGAGCAAACGAATCGCCAGTCTGAACAACAGGTGATGAAATCTGCGCCAACTGCATCCGTTGACCAGTTTGAAAGCCCTGAAGCCTATGCGGAAGCATTGGCCTATCAAAGAGCCGAAGAATTGATCGCCAAACGTGAAGCAGCCAAGCAGCAATCGGCTGTTCTTGAGAGTTATCACGATCTTGAAGAAGAAGCTAGGACAAAGTACGACGATTTTGAACAAGTCGCCTACAACCCTAAACTTCCTATCACCAACGTGATGGCTGAAACGATCCAGTCTTCGGACATTGGGCCTGAGTTAGCGTACTACCTTGGCTCAAATCCAAAAGAAGCAGATCGTATCTCACGCATGACGCCACTCGGTCAGGCGAAAGAAATTGGGAAAATTGAGGCCAAATTGGTTTCAACGCCCCTGATTAAGAAAACAACATCTGCGCCAGCGCCGATTTCTCCTGTCACCGCACGCTCCGCTGGAGTGTCGGCTTATGACACTACTGATCCAAGGTCTACCAAGACCATGACGGATTCGCAGTGGATTGAGGCCGAACGCAAACGACAGATAAAGAAGTGGGAAGCGCAGAACCGCTAAAACTTTGACTTTTTTTAAAGGAATTTATCATGAGTAATTCAATCTTAACGATTGACATGATCACCCGTAAAGCTCTCGAAATTCTTGAGAACAACTTGGTGATCACCCGTAACGTGAACCGTCAGTACGACGACAGCTTTGCTGTTGAAGGTGCTAAGATTGGTTCAACTTTGCGTATCCGTTTACCTGACCGCGCTTTGGTAACTGACGGCGCCGCCTTGCAAGTGCAAGACGACAACGAGCAGTTCACCACATTGACTGTTGCTTCACAAAAGCACATCGGTGTTAACTTCACATCTGCTGAATTGACCATGCAATTGGACGACTTCGCAGAGCGTGTGTTAAAGCCTCGTATCAGCCAGTTGGCATCTTCTATTGATGCAGACGTGGCTAATTCGTACAAATACATTGGTAACACCGTTGGTACACCTGGCACTACGCCTTCTACTTCTTTGGTCTTGCTCCAAGCCCAGCAGAAGCTGAACGAAAACGCCGCTGTGATGAACCCCCGTTACGCTACTGTCAACCCCGCCGCTAACGCTGGTTTGGTTGAAGGCATGAAAGGTCTGTTTAATCCTACAGACACTGTGTCTAAGCAATTTAAAAACGGCATGATGGGCACTGGTGTTCTTGGTTTTGACGAGATCAACATGTCTCAGTCTATTAAGCAGTTTACAACCGGCTCTCGCGTTGCTACTGGCAACTCTGTAACCACTACTATAACTGCCGAAGGCGCGTCTAGCATTGCTTTGACTATTGGCTCTGGCTTGACAGTTAAAGCTGGTGACGTGTTTACTGTTGCGGGTGTTAACGCTGTGAACCCACAGACCCGTGAATCCACTGGTTCGTTGTTCCAGTTTGTAGCTTTGGCCGATGCAACTGCTGTTAGTACCGCAATTACTGTAACTGTTGCTCCTATCTACTCTGCCGCAAATGCTTTAGCTACTGTGGACGCCTTGCCTGCATCTGGCGCTGCTGTTGTGTTTGTGGGTGCTGCATCTAGCCAGTACGCTCAGAATTTGGTCTACCATAAAGACGCCATCACGTTTGCTACTGCTGACTTGTTGTTGCCCCAAGGCGTTGACATGGCGGCCCGTGCAGTTCACAACGGTATCTCTTTGCGTGTGGTTCGCCAGTACGACATCAACAACGACCGTATGCCTTGCCGTATTGACGTTTTGTACGGCTTTAACGCTATTCGTCCACAAATGGCCTGCCGTATTTGGGGCTAATTTTTAACATATTTTTAAGGAAATTATCATGGCTTTACCTAATGGCGCAGGCGGTTATCAAGTTGGTGCAGGCAACCGTCAAGAAACTATCATGGGCGCAATGGCCGCCCCTCAAACAGCTACGGCTACAGCAACCTTAACGGCAGCTCAAATTTGCAATCAGATGTTGGTGGCTAACCCCAGCACATCTGCTGCAACATACACGCTGCCTTTGGGAACTGCAATTGACACTGCTGTCCCTAACGCTACTGTTGGCAGTTATTTTGATTTGTCAGTTGTCAACATTGGCACTAGCTCTGGCGCGGTGACATTGGCTGTTAATACTGGTGTGACCGACGGCGGCAACGCTTTGGTTGCTATCGCTGTGACAACTAGCCAAATCTTCCGTTTCCGTAAGACCGGCGACGGCACTTACGTTGTGTATCGTTTGGGCTAAATAATGGGGGCTTCGGCCCTCATTTTTAAAGGAAATATCATGGCAAATACAAAACCTGTTGGCGTTGCTTTTAGCGACCCTGAACTAACTGCGGGCACTACCGTAAGTGGCGCGGTAATTGATAGCAGCGCAATCGGTTCAACAACACCATCTACAGTTGTTGGAACTACCGTTTACTCTACTACCGAAATTGGCTACACCGCGGCAGCCCAAGGTGCGGTAACACAGTTGACCAGCAAGTCCACAGGCGTGACGCTAAACAATAGCGCTGGCCGCATCACAATGAACAACGCTGCGTTGGCCGGAGCCACCGCCGTGTCGTTTATCTTGACCAATAGTTTAATTTCTATTAACGACACAATCATTGTGAACGTCTCTAGTAATACTACTGGTAGCACTGCTGGTGCTTACACCACTTACGTTTCGTATTTGGCTGCTGGCTCTGCTTTGATTACGTTGCGAAATTTGACTGCGGCAACTTCGTATTCCGAAGCTGTCATCATCAACTTTTCAATTATTCACGGCGCAAGCTAAATTAAAAGGGGGCTAATCACCCCCTTTATATTATGAACATTACACTTGTACATCCAGTTCATGGCGCTAAAGTCGCCACAATGGAACTTGAGATGGAAATGGATGAAAAAAATGGCTGGACACGTTACAATCCAGACACGCCTTCTGAACCTGAAGCGGCTCCTGTAAACGTGCTGGAAGTTAAACGCCGTAGAAAAGTGACTACCGAAGAGGTTTAAGCATGACAACGTACACCGCTGGCGAACAAATTAACCGGGCGCTTCGGCTCCTTGGCGTGCTTGCTGAAGGTGAAACGCCATCTGCGGCTACGTCACAAGACGCCTTAATGGCGCTCAACCAAATGATTGACAGTTGGAACACAGAACGTCTGTCTGTGTTTTCCACGCAAGATCAAGTCTTTACATGGCCTGCAAGTCTTATTAGCCGCACGCTTGGCCCATCGGGCAACTTTGTAGGCAATCGTCCTATCTTGCTTGACGATGCTACATATTTTAAAGCGCCTAATGGCGTGTCGTATGGCATTAAATTTATCAATCAACAGCAGTACGATGGTATTGCTGTTAAGACCGTAACATCTACATATCCACAAGTCATGTTTATTAACATGACGTTTCCTGATATTGAGATGTACGTCTATCCTCGTCCAACGCAAGATTTGGAATGGCACTTTATTTCAGTTGAAGAATTAGACCGCCCCGCCAACTTGTCCACGGTTTTGTATTACCCGCCTGGCTACCTGCGGGCGTTCACATACAACTTGGCCATGGAATTTGCCCCTGAGTTTGGCGTTGAGCCAAGCCCACAAGTGCAACGCATTGCCATGACTTCTAAACGTGACCTTAAACGCATTAACAACCCTGATGATGTAATGGCACTGCCTTACGCATTAGTTGCTAACCGCCAACGATTCAACATTTACGCAGGAAACTACTAACATGGCCACTATTGCAATTACCTCCCTCCCCGTTGCAACTGCTGCTGCCGTTGCTGATGTTTTGCCCATTGTGCAATCAGGCACAACCAAACAAGTCACCAACGCATTGCTGTTTACCAATTCAACATTGGTTGCGCCGGCGCTTGGCACTGTTGCAAGCGGCAACATTAGCGCTTGCACCAGCACAAGCATGGTGCTAACTACGCCAGTAATTGGTGTAGCTACAGGAACAAGTTTGACTGCTTCAGGCACAATTGTTTCAACTGGCACGGCTGGTGTAGGCTATGCCACAGGCGCTGGCGGTACTGTTACGCAAATAACAAGTCGCACTACGGGCGTAACGCTTAATAAAACATCTGGCGCAATTACGTTAGTTAGCGCAGCAGGCTCGGCAACAGCGGCAACATTCACCGTGACTAACAGCACCGTGGCGGCAACCGATGTGATTATCCTAAACCAAAAGTCAGGGACTGATCTGTATGATTTAATGGTTACAGCGGTGGCTGCTGGTAGTTTTAACATCACATTCCGCACTACTGGTGGAACAACAACTGAAACACCAGTATTTAACTTTGCGGTTATTAAAGCAGTTGCATCTTAATGAAAACGCCAATTCTTGGCTCTACTTATGTAGCGCGCTCTGTCAATGCGGCAGATGCGCGGATGGTTAATCTTTTTCCAGAAATTGTTCCCGAAGCCGGCAAAGAGCCTGCGTTTTTAAACCGCGCACCCGGTTTAAAGTTGCTCAATACCATTGGCACTGGCCCGATCCGTGGTCTGTGGGCTTTCTCGCCAAACGATGGTATTGGTTTTGTTGTGTCGGGCACTGAGCTTTACAAAATTAACAATTCTTATGTGGCCACGCTAATTGGCACGGTAGTCGGTACGGGCCCAGTCAGCATGGCCGACAACGGCACGCAGTTGTTTATTGCGGCCAATGGCCCTAGCTACATTTACAACAACACAACCAGCGCGTTTGGCCAGATCACTGACGTAGACTTTCCGGGCGCTGTAACGGTGTGCTATCTGGATGGCTACTTTGTATTCAACGAGCCAAACAGCCAAAAGATGTGGGTCACTGCTTTGCTTGACGGCACGTCCATTGACCCCTTGGAGTTTGCCAGTACAGAAGGCTCACCTGACGGGTTAGTGGCCGTGGCGTCCAACTTCCGCGAAGTGTGGGCGTTTGGTACAAACTCGATTGAAGTCTGGTATGACTCAGGCGCAACAGATTACCCTCTACAACGCATCCAAGGCGCGTTTAACGAGTTAGGCTGCGCCGCCCCTTACTCTGTGGCCAAGATGGACAACGGCCTGTTCTGGCTTGGCCGTGACCGCCGTGGCCAAGGCATTGTCTACCGCGCCAATGGCTACACCGGCGTGCGCATCTCAACCCATGCGGTTGAGTGGCAAATTCAACAGTACAGCGATTTATCGGACGCCATTGGTTACACATACCAACAAGACGGCCACAGCTTTTATGTACTGGTTTTTCCTAGCGCTAACACAACTTGGGTCTATGACGCGGCAACGCAGGCGTGGCATGAACGCGCAGGGTTTGCCAATGGTGATTTTACACGTCACCGTGGCAATTGCCAGATGGCGTTTAACAACAACATTGTCATTGGTGACTTTGAAAACGGCAACATATACTCCTTTGACTTAGATGACTTTAGCGACAACGGAAGCATCCAAAGATGGTTGCGTTCATGGCGCGCATTGCCTACTGGCACAAACACTCTTAAACGCACAACCCAACACACCATGCAACTTGATTGCGAATCTGGTGTAGGGTTAAATGCGTTTCCTGGCTATGACAGTGAAAACATAGATACTGAGTCTGGGTTAAATCTTGTTGCAGAATATGTGCAAACGTATCTGGCTACGCAATCGGGCGATACCTTGACCACTGAAGCTGGGGACGGTTTTGAGCCTCTGGGTCAGTACGATTTGTCAGATACTGACATTACGGGTTATGAAATTGTTACCAATGCCTACGATGCCACACCGGGATACGATCCTCAAGTCATGCTCCGTTTCTCAGACGACGGCGGCCACACTTGGTCAAACGAGCATTGGAAGTCCATGGGCAAAATCGGTGAGTATTACAATCGTGTAATCTGGCGTCGTTTGGGCATGACTGTTAAATTGCGTGACCGTGTGTATGAGTTGTCGGGTACTGACCCTGTGAAAATTACGATCATGGGCGCTGAACTCATTTTGAGTCCAACGAATGCCTAGCCCTAACGCTACACCAACGCCAATCACGCCCCCGCGAGTGCCGTTGATTGACCCTCGCACGGGTTTAATTGACCGCGCTTGGTACATGTTTTTCTTGTCGTTGTTTAATGCAGCGGGCGAAAGCGGTGACGTTAACCCAAATGTCGTGTCTTTGGTTGCGTCGTATGACGAGGCACTGCGTGCTGTCAATCAGGAATTACAGACCTTACCGCCATTTGTAAGCCTGCCGGCGCCCGACGTATTGACTGACTGCTGCTCTGCCTTAGAAGCTGAAATAGCTGAAATGCAAAAGCAGATTGAGGCTTTGGAGTTACAGCCTGTTGTGAGCGCCGCCGCCGCGTCAGGCGGCGCTGCTTTGTCGTCAACTGCGCCGGTGACTGTAGCGGCCAACTATACGATTGCCGACACAGACGCGTGGATCATTAACAACAAGACCGGCTCGGCCTTGACGCTGACGTTTCCTGCCGCTTCGGCATGGTCTGGCCGTGTTATCACGGTTAAGAACCTACAGGCTCAGTTGGTTAATTCAGCATCAAGCAACATTGTGCCGCGCGACAGCACATCAGCGGGCGCAGCAATTCTCTTGGCAGTTGTAGGAAATTGGGCGACAATGGTGTCTGACGGCACTAATTGGGTCATCATGCAAGCTGCCTCTAACAACAATCTGCTCTTGGAGTAAACCATGACTGTCACAGTAAAAGTTCTTGTACCGGCAAAATATGCCGAAGCATCGCAAACAACGCAGTACACCTCAACGGGTGTCACAACCATTATCGACAAGTTTACGGCCACCAACATTAGTGCGTCGGCTGCTACGATCTCTGTCAACTTGGTCACGCTTGCCGATACCGCTGGTAATACCAATTTGATTACTAAGACCAAATCGCTTCAAGCGTCTGAAGTCTATACGTTTCCTGAATTGGTTGGCCAAGTTCTTGGCGCTGGTGACTTTATCAGTACAATTGCAGGCACGGGTAGCGCGGTCAATATCCGCGTTTCTGGACGTCAGGTGACCTAATGATCAACCACCACTTTAGTGCAGGGGTTTACGCAAAGGAAACGCTGATACCAGCGGGCCATGTGCTTGTGCAGCATAAGCACAAGTTTAGCCATTTATCGATCCTTGCCAGTGGTTCTATTGAGTTAATGGTGGATGATGAGCGCAAGATTATTCATGCGCCAGCTTGTTTGACTATTGAGGCAAATAAACATCATGGCGTAAAATCGCTTACAGATGTTGTGTGGTATTGCATTCATGCAACCGAATGCACTGATATGGATGAAATTGATGAAGTTTTAATTGTGCCAAGCGATGTAGCGCACGCACAAGAACTGGCCCAGTGCCTACAGGAGAACTAATATGCCATGGTCATTTATTATCCCCGCTGCGGCTAGCCTACTTGGTGGCAGTATGCAAGCAAGCGCTGCCAAAAGCGCTGCCAACGCAACCGCCGCTTCTGCGGATAAAGCCACGGAACTACAGCGTGAGATGTTCCAGCAACAGCGGCAAGATCAAATGCCGTTTATGCAGGCTGGTCAAACTGCCTTAAACGCTTTAATACCTATGGCGACAAACTATCAAAAGTTTGGCATGGATCAATTTCAGCAAGATCCAGGCTACGGCTTTCGTTTGGCCGAAGGCCAGAAAGCGCTTGATCGTCAAGCGGCTGCTCGTGGTGGCTTAATTTCTGGCAGCGCTTTAAAGGCCGCACAGCGCTATGGCCAAGAAATGGGTTCGCAAGAGTACACAAACGCATTCAATCGTTACCAGACTGAGCGCAATGCTCAACTAAACCCCTTGCAATCATTGGCTGGTGTTGGTCAAACGTCTACAAATACATTAGGTCAAGCGGGTCAGAATTACGCATCAAATGTTGGCAACGCTTTAATGAATCAAGGCGCTAATGTGGGCAATGCTCGCATGGCCGGCGCTAATGCTTATGGGTCTGCTTTGTCGGGTATTGGTTCTGCTTACGGTAGGAACCCAGTCAGTTTTAGCAGTTTGTACGGCGGCGGCGGGTACTCGGGCGCGGGCCAAACAAACCCTATATCTGGCGAATACATGGGTTCGCTTGAATTTTAAAGGACAATCATGGCGTTAAATTTTGGTCTTTTAAATACAAACTTACCTGGCGAAATTGCGGGCAGCGTGCAACGCGGTCAAAACGAAGTTATGCAAACGCAAATGGCACAGCAACAGTTAAAAACTGGCGCTATGCAACAAGAAAACATGCAGATGCAGATGGAGCAGGCCAAACGCGAACGTGATTCTTTGGCTAAATTGCAAGCCACTTTTGTCGCCAATGGTAAGTCGCCTGACATGCGCACCAATTTTCAAGAGATGATGCAATCGGGCATTCCGCATTTTATGGACATTGGTCTTAAAGGTATGCAAGCCCTTGATCGCCAAGATCGTGTATCTAAAATTCTTAGCGGCGGTGAGGTTACTGGAATGCCCGCCACTATGCCTACTGGAATGCCCGCGCCATCCATAATGCGTCAACCTGCGGCGCCAACGCAAAACGCGCTGGGTACAGGCACTTACGGCATGGAGCCATCTAATGCGTTAGCGCCTACAGCGGGTGCGTACAAACCTACAATACCCCGCAATGCCATGGCGTTGCCTGCCGGTGAACAAGCGGCAATGGCAAATGAATATAGAATTATTGAGCAATTGCACATGGCTGGCGAACATGAGTTGGCTAAGTCACGCGAGCAACGATTAAAGCTAAAGTCCGAAGCAACTTCACCGCTTAATAAACTTATCGCAGAACAAGCTGCATTGCCTCCCGGCGATCCAATGCGCAAAATTTATGATGCGCGTATTCAAAAAGAAGCTACCCACGCGCCTCCAGTCAGTGTTACTGTCAGTACAGAGAAAAAATACGGCGAAGCGTTTGGCGGCAAACTGGCCGATGTAGATATTGGCAAAATGAATATCGCTGAAAAAGCACCTCAAATGGCTGACAGCGCTAATCGAATTATTGATTTGGTAAAACAAGGTAATGTGTTTACGGGCCCTATTGCAGACATTAAATTGAACATTGCTCGCGCATTGAACGTGGCGGGCGCCAGCAACGAAGAAAAGATTGCCAACACTGAAATGCTTATTGCCGGAACTGGTCAAAGTACCTTGGACGCTATTAAAGGCGCGGGTTTGGGGACTGGCCAAGGATTTACAGATAAAGACCTTAAATTCTTGCAAGGTGTTGCAGGCGGCACAATTGGCTTAACCCAGAAAACACTTATGGACTTGGCCACATTACAGCACCGCGTTGCCACAAGTAGCGCCGCAGCCTGGAACAAGCGGGTTAATGAAATACCAAAAGAAGTGGTGCAAGGTACAGGTTTATCAACTGCGCCAATTAAAGTTCCTGCGCTATCATCTATTATGGGCGGCGCGGCGCGCCCCGCAGGTGTTGGTACTAATTGGACATTTGAAAGCGACGCGGCAGGCAACAAAGCATGGGTTAGCCCAGATCGTAAATCATTTAAAGAGGCGCAATAATGGCTTTTGATCTTAGCACCGCCGCGCCAGTCGCAACTGGTGGATTTGATCTTAATACTGCAAAGCCAATACCAAGTGGTGGCATTCCCGGCCCTCGCCGGGCTTGGTCTGACGTGCCTAGTGAAGCCTTGGCCAATGTGGGCACAAGCGCGCAAAAGTTTTTTGGTGGTATTGCAGAAGCGGTTACAAGCCCTTTACAAACAGCCAAGGGCGTTCTTGATATTGGCGCTGGCGCGCTTCAAAACGTGCTACCTAAAAATGTTGTTGATTTTGTCAATCAATTTGACGCGCATCCAGAAGCCGCGCAACAGGCTGTTAAAGTTGCTAATGCTGTTGGCGGCATGTACAAAGAGCGCTATGGCAGTATTGAAGGCTTAAAAAATACGCTTGCTACTGATCCAGTAGGTGCGGCGGCTGACATGTCTACCTTGTTTTCCGGCGGCGCAGCGGCTACCACAAGAGTAGCGCCAGGCGTATCTAAGATTTTAAGCACGGCTGCCACAATAACTAACCCTTTAACGCCAGTGATTGCGGGCGTTACCAGAGCCGGCGCGCCTGTTGCATCTGCAATAGGTAAAACAGTAGAAGCGTTTAAAGGCGAATTGCCAACGCAAAAAGCCGCTAAGATTGCCCGCGAAGCCGCAGGCCCTGCGTTGGGGGATATTCGCGCTGCCGCCATAAATGCGCCTTCAAATCTTACCGCCGCACAAGCAATTTCAGGAGTTACTGAACGCGCGCCAGCCATGCAGGCTTTGGCTGCTGATGTTCAATCTACGCTTGCAGGATCGCAAAAGTTTTTTCCTAAACAAGAAGCTGCAATTCGTGGTCGTGAAGCCGCTATCCAAGCAGTTACGCCTGACCAAGTTGCCGCTGTTGCGGCCCGCACGCAAGCAACAACGCCGTTGTATGAACAAGCAAATAAAGCTGCCGCACAAATAAGCCCCGAATTGCAAAGCGTATTTGAGCGATTTCCCGCAGGAACGCTAGAAAAAGCCGCTGAAATTGCACGGATGGACAAACGGCCTTTTATTATTGGCGAAACTAAAATTGCGCAAGAAATTCCAACAGGACTTGTTACTGCGGGGGGTCAACCTTTTACAAAAATTGCCCCCGCTACAACTGCAACCATTTCTGGCGAATCATTGCATTACATTAAACGTGCGTTGTCCGATATTGCAAACGCGTCTCCTGCTACAGGCATTGGCAGAGATACGCAAGCTGCGGCTCGAAATGTATTAACTGATTATTTAAAAGTAGTTGAAAGTCCTGAAGTATTACCTGTCTATGGCGCGGCGCGGCAAACTTTTGCAAAAATGTCTGAACCTGTTAATCAAGCACAAGTTCTTAACGAAATGCTTTCTGTGCTTCAAAAACCCGGCGGCGGTGAGCGTGTTCAACCATTCTTAAATGCCCTTGGGCGTGGCGAGGAAGCGCTTTTAAAGCGTTCAACCGGCCAGCCTCGGTACACTGAGTTAGGTCAAGTATTAACTGAACCACAACTAGGCGCAGTGCAAAAAGTAGCCGGTGAAATGTCACGCGACGCGCAAATGGCTAGACAAGCTACCGCCGGTCAGAATGCACTAACAGAAATTCTTAGCCGCAATTCACAAAGCGCTAAAAAATTTATTCCTAACTTTATTGATGCTAAGGCGGCAATTGCACGCGAAACTACATCTTTGCTTGAAGGAAAAGTTAATGAAAAAACTATCCGTATTTTGACAGACGCTTTTGACAACGGGCAAAATTTATCTACGTTGTTAAACAAAATCCCTTTTAAAGATCGCAATGAAGTGTTGCGCGCTGTTGGCGACGCTCAAAGTCGGTTAAGCCCTGCTAAATTGACTGCGCTAGGCGTAAGCGCAAACGCGCTTGCACCATATAAAGTTGAACTTAACAACATGGCGCCTGGAAGACCGTAATGGACACGCAAGTTCTTTTTAACATTGCTGTCAGTTTGGCTGGCTTTTTAGGTGGCTGGGTGTTAAACAACATTTACCGTTCACTTGAGCGCTTAGACACTGACGTGCGTGCAATGCCTTTGAACTATGTCACCCGCGACGATTACCGCGCTGACATGCGTGACATCAAAGACATGCTTGGCAAAATCTTTGACAAACTTGATTCTAAAGTAGACAAATAATGGATATTTTATCTGGTGGTCTTTTAGGTTCTATCTTTGGTGGCGTGTTTCGCCTTGCACCAGAAGTCCTAAAATGGCTTGACAGAAAAAATGAGCGTGAGCATGAACTTAATATGTTTAAGTTCCAATGCGACTTGGAAGCCCAACGTGGCCAACAGAAGTTAGCAGAGATAGGCGCGGTCAGAGAAGCCGCAGTAGATGTGGGCGTGATGAATGCCTTTCAATCGGCCATAGAACAGCAGGCAACAATGGTAAAAGCGGCGGGTGGATGGGTAGCCTCACTTTCAGCTTCTGTGCGTCCTGTGGTCACTTATTGGGTTTTGTTTGTTTGGTCATTTATTCATGTGTGGTTTGCTTACAACGCATGGTTAGCTGGTGCGCCATCAGTAGAAGTATTTAAAACCATGATGACGCCTGACTTTTCTGCTTTGTTGGCAGGAACAATCAATTATTGGTTTCTTGACCGTACATTGTCTAAGCGTGGGCTATGAACTTAGAATTGGCCGCGGCTCTGTGTAGGCATTTTGAGGGATTCCCGAAAGGGGGCAAACCTTATATATGCCCCGCGGGAATTCCTACGATTGGTTACGGGTCAACTTACTATTCTGACGGGCGCAAAGTGACTTTGGAAGATGCGCCTATGGATGAGCCTACCGCAAGGGCGTTGTTAATGATAGAACTGGAACATACCTATTTGCCTGGTGTTCTGCGCCACTGCCCTATTCTTGCAACCGATGAACGCAAGTGCAACGCGGCCGTGGATTTTGTTTATAACCTCGGCATTGGGCGACTCCAGACATCCACTTTAAAGCGCAAAATTAACGCCCAAGATTGGGAAGGTGCTAAAGAGCAATTGATGCTTTGGAACAAAGGCGGTGGCAAAGTTTTGTTAGGGCTGACAAAGCGTAGACAAGCCGAGTGCGCCTTGTTAAATTAAACTGTAACAATTCTTGTATAAGGTGTTGAAATGGCTAACATTCCTACACCAGAACATGCCGAATACTTTGCACAAAGTGTTAAAAAGTGGCAACAAATGCTAAGTCTTGGCGACTGGCGCATTGAGAAAGGCGTAAAGCCTGCAAAAAATGCCATGGCCTCTGTTGAGTTTAATGAGGCAGCAAGGCTTGCAACGTATCGTTTGGGTGACTTTGGTGCAGAAAAGATCACCCCAGAATCTTTAGACCAGACTGCTTTGCATGAGCTGCTTCATGTATTCCTACACGATCTTATGACTGTGGCTCAAGACCCCAAATCATCTCAAGATGAGATAGAGATGCAAGAGCATAGAGTTATAAATCTGCTAGAAAACTTACTTTCTAAGGATTCCAATGGGTAGTTCTAACCAAACGTGTAGCGATGCCGAGTTTATACAACTGTGGGGTCAACATGAATCTGCCACAAGAGTTGCTGAACATCTTGGCATAAGTATTAGAGCCACTCATCTGCGTAGAAGGTGGATTGAAGAGCATTATAAAATGACACTTCCCGCAAAAGACTTTCGTGGTGTTAAATACGATAAAACCAAGCCTAAATCCTTTTCTCCTTTAAAACAGGTAGAACTTGGTATGTTGGATGGGACTGTGATTGTTTTCTCAGATGCTCACTTCATACCTGGTCAACGAACTACAGCCTTTAAAGGGCTTCTATGGGCTATAGAACAGTTTAAACCCAAGGCGGTGATATGTAACGGGGATGCGTTTGAT
>Ga0114973_10002422_pt1 | contig 13549 bp, 7 predicted proteins | sample M_140807_MF_Meta_FD_87025 | JGI IMG/M metagenome (GOLD analysis project Ga0114973, IMG submission 87025) | Freshwater microbial communities from Lake Montjoie, Canada to study carbon cycling - M_140807_MF_MetaG | ecosystem: Environmental > Aquatic > Freshwater > Lake | place: Lake Montjoie... | reverse complement strand
CTGCGGGGAACCTTAACGATTGAGGCGCCTGAAGGGGTGATCGATCAAACCCCGATTTTTTCGGCTGGGGGTAGCCTAAGCGCTCGCGCCTCGTCGATTGACCAAGGCGGGCGGTTATCAGCGCCCTTTGGTTCAATTGAATTGATCGCTGGATCGCAACTACGTCTGAGGGCGGGTAGTGTGACCTCGGTTGCGGGCGAGGGGCAGCTCTTACTTGGTTCAGTTGTGAATGGCCGGGACTGGAGTTACGACTTTGGGACTTCGGGGCTTCGCTTTAGCAATTCGCCCAACGACACGGCATTCGTCTACGAGCGCAGCCTTCCTGCCAAGGCGATGCGCTTGGAGGCGCCACGCCTGGCAATCGACTCGGGGGCAAAGGTTAGTCTTGCTGGGGGGGGGCAACTCTCGTCGAGTGAATTTGTTCCGGGACCCAGTGGGTTAACCGATCCGCTCTCAAAATCTGGCGTGTATGCGATTTTGCCTTCGTACGGGGCAAGCGTCGCAAGTGCCGACTGGGACCTTGCGACGGCAAAAACCGTGACCGACCCGAGAAGCGGCAGTTTGCGTATTGGAGATGTGGTTTGGTTGTCGGGCTTTGGCGACTTGGCTGTCGGCTATTACACGCTCCTGCCCGCGCGCTATGCCCTTCTGCCAGGGGCGTATTCAATCGCCCAATCGGGCTCGCTGGGAAGCACCGCGCGTGATCTTTCGACGACGGTTAATCGGGTCAATCTCGACGGTAGCCTTACCGTGGCTGGGTATCGTGCTGGCATGGAACGCCTGCTGGACGGAAAGACCGAGGGCAAGATGAATGGCGCGAGGGCAATCGATTCCCAATGGAGCGGCTTTACATTGACTTCGAGGGATTTGGTGCTCAAGAGCGCTGAATTCCGGCTGTACGACGCTTCGACATTTTTTGCGACACTTCCCCGGACAGAACTACCCTCGGACGCCGGGCATCTGAAACTCTCCGCTACAACGTCGCTTTCGCTCAATGGCCAGTTCAGTTTGATGGGCTCGCCCAATGGGCATGGTGGGTTGGTGGACATTGTTGGGCCGCGCATTCGCGTTGTATCGGCCCTGCCGACGCAACCAGCAGCCGGTGTGATTGATCTTCTCGCAGACCAAATCACCGCAATGAAAGCAACCAGCGTATCGATCGGCGGCGAGCGTACCGAGAAGGATGGGTCGACTTTGATGGACGTCCGCTCTCGGTCGGTGACCATCGCAAACGATCCTCAGCACCCAATAGAAGCACCGGAACTGGTGATCGCCGGCCGTGATGTTGTGCAAATTGACGAATCGGCCGTGCTCAGATCAACAGCCGATTCAAGTCTTGGTGACACTCGGGTACCGGTGTCGATTCAGATCGCTGGCACAGGTGCCCTCGCCGACGGTGCACTCGTTCGCCTTACGAGTCAGGCGAACGCAGAGGTGGTTCGTCAACAACCTGCCGGCTTGAAAGGCAAGCTGACGATTGCCACCGGTGCGACCTTGGCGGCCAGCGGGGGATTATCGATCGATGCGACTGCTGACCTGAAACTGCGGGCGGACCTAAATCCCCCTGATGGGTCAAGCCTGTCGGTTGCGGCACCACGAATCAGTATTGGACAAACTGTCCCGGTTGGAGTTTCTGGCGTGGTGATTGAGGGCGGAGCGTTGGAACGGCTTGGTAGTCTGGCTTCGGTCGATTTGCGCAGTTACGCAACGATTGATTTTTATGGATCTGGCGTCCTCGGCGGCAATGCCTTATCGCGACTGAGCTTACGTGCCAAGGCTTTTCAGCGCCGGGACGGTGTGGGTGAGAATTCGAACGTGCGGCTCTCGGCTGGGATCATTCGATTGTCCGGAGTGGGAGCAGCGACTCTCGATCAAGGGGTCCCTGCCGGGGTATTCCAAACCGGATCTCGGTTTGATCTGGTGGCCCGCGACGCAGTTGAGTTCGCGAATGGCGCTTTGGCGATTCGGGGGTTTGAAGCCACCAAGATCGAGGCGAATGGGGGGTTTCGGGCGACGGGTTCGAGCGGTAGCTTGAGCACCTCGGGCGCTTTGGCGATCTCTGCTCCGCTATTCTTCGCAGATCAAGGTTCGAACTTGGCGGTGACTGCAGCGCGTAATCTGGGGCTGGCCACGCTGACAAACAACCCCGTCAATTTAGCGGGCACCAGAATCCCCGACCTTGGCGGGCAACTTCTCTTTAGTGCCGGTGGTGACCTAGAGTCCGCCGCCAATATTGCATTGCCATCGGGCCGCCTGAGCCTCAGCGGTAGAACGGTTAACGTGACCGGGGGGCGTTTGAGTGTTGCTGGTGTGCCAGTCGCCTTTGGCAGTACGCGGATTGGTTCTCCGGGCGGCACGCTGACGCTGGCCAGCAAAGGCGGCGATTTGACCGTCGCTGCGAACGCAACTTTGGACGTGGGTGCGGTTGAAGCCGATGGTGGCGAGCTTGTCCTTTCAGCGCCGATGGGCCAGCTGAGGGTCGACGGCCAGCTCAAGGGGGCTGCGGAACTTTCTAATAATGGGAATTCAGTCGCGCAAAGCCGCGTCACGATTGATGTGGGCCAAGTGGGTGATGCGGGGCTGCTCGGACGTCTGGCGGCGCGCATGGGCGCCGCCGGTTTTACGGATGGCTTTGATTTGCGTGCTCGATCGGGCAACTTGAATCTCGGTCAGAATGAAAAGATTCGGGCCCGTAAGGTCACGATCGCAGCCGATAACGGCAATCTGCGGATCGATGGCGGCATTGACGCCTCTGGGGCGCGCGCTGGTGAGATTGGTTTGTATGCTGCGGAACGGACCCTGGGAAATGGCCGAATTGAACTTGGCGCGACTGCGCGCTTAGTCGCCGACGTAAGCTCAACTGCGACTGACGCTGGAGTGGGGAACGCCAATTCAACAACGGCTGTGGATGGCGGACGGATTTTCTTGGGCGTTGGGCGCGAGGACGGCACGATGCCAGTCGCCATTGATGGGGGCAGTAGCATCCTGATCCAACCCGGCGCGATGTTCAGTGCCGCCGGAATTGGCCAAGGGCAGAGTGGGAGCCTTGTGTTGCGCGCCCCACGGGTCGGTACGACTTCAGCGACTGCGCGAGATGTGGCGGTGACCATGCGTGGCGCCGTGATTAGGGGCATCACTGAGACGGTGGTTGAGGCAAATCAGGTCTACCTCTTGGAGAGTGGAGCCACGTTGTCAGCGAGAAGCGATTCGAAAAAGAATCTCGATGTCCGTTCGGGCGGCAAGATGGCAACGGACGTGGCGAACTTTGCACCGTCGGGCGCCAAAGTCCTTGAACGGCTGGGTTCGGACAAGTCGATTGTGCTGCGACCCGGCGTCGAAGTCCGCTCGGCGGGCAGTCTCACCGTCTCGGTCAACGAAGAAACTTCTAAACGCGCGGTTGATCGGGGCTGGAACCTCAATACTTGGCGGATGGCAGGGCAGCCCGGCACGTTGACTCTGCGCGCGGCTGGGGATCTGACTCTAAAGGGCTCGATCAGTGATGGCTACGTTAAGCCATCCACGAATCTGGCCATGCCGGCGTGGCAGTTGGACTCCGCAGGGGGCGATTCTTGGGGTTACCGGCTAGTTGCTGGATCTGATTTGAAAGCGGCACAACCCACGACTCTGTCGGCTGCTCGCGGTGCAGATCTCCGCGTGGGCTTTGTCCGTTCGGTTGCGGTCGATGAGGCTGGTGAGCCGTTGGCGTCGTTTGACCCGCCGGTCGCCCTTGTACGCAGTGGCACTGGCCGTATTGAACTTTCCGCTTCGCGCGATGTAGTGCTTGGATCTTCAGTTCGAAAATCGCCTACTGATGGGGCGTCAGACGTCCGACTAGGGGCAACTGTCTATACTGGGGGCCGTGCGGTTTCCGCCCCATCGGGCGGTTCATCGCCAACGTACCAAACCGACTCCGCCTGGGGTGATATCACGACCGTGCGGGCGCCTATCGGCCGTGATGGCGGATCGATCGAAATTGTTGCCGGGCGAGATGTGCTGGGCTCACCCCAGCCACGCCTTGCCACCAATGCGCTGGTGCGTCAGGACGGATCTGGACTGAATACGGCCTGGTGGATGAGCGCCGACCAGATGCGCGACGGCGTCGCCACTTTGGGGGGCGGTGATCTAAGCATAGTCGCCAAGGCTGGGAGTATTCGCGATCTCTCCGCGAGTGTTGCGACCAGCGCGTTCTCTACCAGGGACACGCAGGGGCGTTTGACCCTCAGCGAATTTGGTGGCGGTCGACTGCAACTCAGCGCGGCAAAGGACATTGCCGGCGGGACTTTTTACGTCCAGAGGGGCTTCGGGGAGATTCGCGCAGGTGGTTCGCTTACGTTGGGTAGTCCGAGTGTCTTCGACTTGTTTATTGGCGACTTCGGCGCTTATCGGGCCCGTAGCCCTTTACTTGCACTGGGCACTGCACGCTGGGACGTGGTGGCCAGTGACGAGTTGCGTCTTGAGTCGATTTACAACCCCACCATCACCCCCGGCGGAAATTGGAACGCCGAAGATTCCAACGCGTTTTTAACCTATGGTTCGGACTCTGCAGTGCGATTACGCGCTCTGGGTGGAGGAATTACTCTCACCAATGATGACCGGCTAATTGAGCAGGCGATCAATGGTCAACCACTGCCAAATCCCTCGGGCGTCGATCCGAAACGGTTGTTCCGGCTGATGCCCGGGCGCCTGACCGCTGCCGCTCTCGGTGGCGATTTGGAGATCTTGCGTGGTTTTGCGATGGCTCCTGGGGCTGCGGCCCAACTTAATTTGTTGGCGCGCGGGTCGGTCAAGTTCCGGAATCTGGACAGCGAGACGAGCGGGGTTGTGCAGATCGACGCTGACCCTGCGCAACTGCCAAGTTTTTTGGCGACTCGGGCCTTAAATGACAGCGACTACAAGTTGCTCAGAGGCGAAATCCAAGGGCTATTGGGTCACAACGGCTCGAACCTGCAAGCCGGGTCGAAAGAGCCGATGCGTGTGATCGCCTTGGAGGGGGACATCAGCGGCGATTCTGTTCCGGCGGCAACGCTGGATCTGATCCGGCGCGCAGAAATAATCGCGGGCCGCGACATTCTCGACCTTGGTTTTAGAATTCAGCAAAACAACCCCGCGGATGTCACAGAGATCCGCGCGACCCGGGACTTTGTCGACTCAACGATTAGCAATTTACAAGCGCCAACCCATGTCGCCCATGTGATCACTGGTCCAGGACGGGTCGCCATCAGCGCGGGGAGAAATGTCGATCTTGGCAACAGCGTCGGTCTGGTCAGTCGAGGCAACCTGGATAACCCGTACCTCCCTGAGGGGGGGGTAAGCCTTCAGGTCGTGGCTGGGGTCGCGGCGGCACCGTCAGGTTCTGTCGTCCTCGACGCATCTGGCCCCTCGGCGGTGCGCGCCGAGGCGTTCTTTAATCAACTCGTGGCAGCCGCAAAGGAGTCCGACCTGAGCGACTTCGATGGTCTGATTGCCACCCTGTTCCCAACGACTTCCGCCAGGGGCAATATCGACTTGACTGGCAGCCAGGTGAAAACCGAGCAGGGCGGGTCGGTGGATTTGTTCGCGCCGGCTGGGTCGATCAATGTCAGTTTGGTTCGGGTGCCTGACTTTATCGCCGCCAAAAAACCCTCGGAACTTGGTGTCATTACAGTCCGCGGGGGCGCTGTTCGTGCACTGGTGCGCGATGATTTTTTGGTCAATACCGGACGGGTCTTTACGCTTCGCGGTGGTGACATTACCTTGGTCTCTCAATTCGGAAATATTGATGCAGGCCGTGGCGCCAAAACGGCCACTTCGGCTCCGCCGCCCCTGTTGACGACCGACCAAAACGGCAATACGAGGCTCGATATTTCGGGTTCAATCGCAGGTTCTGGGATCGCTACCCTGCAGACTCAGGAAAATCAGTCGCCAAGCAACGTCTATCCGGTGGCTCCACGCGGTATTTTCGATGCGGGTGATGCCGGCGTGCGCTCTACCGGTACGGTTCAGATCACTGCACAGACGGTTCTCAACGCTGGCAACATCAGCGCGGCTGGAGGCGTCACTGGAGCACCCCCGGTGGCTGCACCATCGTTAGGTGGATTGGCGCTGCCCGCCAGTACAACCCCCAAAGCTGAGGGTTCTGGCAAGAGTGCAGCGCCCGAACAGCGATTGCTCGCCCTTGATGTCGAGGTACTTTGTTTTGGTGAGGGCGAAGAAGCTGTCGGAGCGGGGGGATCAAAACCCCGGTCCGACGACGGCTGCAAGCGCAAGAAAAACGACCCTGCCCAAGTTTCAGAGTTGGCGCCTATCATCAATTCGCAATCCAAGCTGTGATTTGATTCGGCTTTTCGCAAGGTACACCCATGTTGATTTTTTTTCAGGTTGTAGTTCGGTGTCTGATGGTTGCCGCTTTGGTCCTGCCGGGCCTGGTGCGGGCGGCCGAAGCTGAAAAGCGTCGTATGGTGTTTGACACCACGGCGCAGGGCGCCGATCTCAAAGAAGCGGTCAACCAGTTGCCGGTGCTGGTGCGCCTGCACAGCGGGAATTTTGATTTTTCAAAAGCCGCCCCGGATGGGTCCGACTTAAGGTTCCTGGCCGCGGACGGCAAAACGCCACTGCGGTTTCATCTTGAAAGTTTCGATGTCGCCAATGAACTTGGCGTCGCCTGGGTTCAGTTCCCCAAGATTGCAGCCAATGCGACGAGCGATTCACTCTGGGTGCAATGGGGCGATGCCAAGGCGGCTGGCGTTGCTGACGCTAAGGGTACGTATGAGGCCTCCCAACTGATGGTCCTGCATTTTTCGGCTGACGGGGTCGTACGCGATGCAACTACACGCCTGGGCGACACATCAGGCTCGGCTGATTCAGGTCTCAAGCCCCTTGCCGCCGGTGCGATGGGTGCTGGAGCCAGTTTTCAGGCGGGGACTGGCCTGACGATTGCCGCTAACCCTGCCCTCAGTCTACGTCTGGCAGACGGCTTCACGTTCAGCGCCTGGGTTCGTCCAGCAGCCCTCGAAGACGGTGGCCTTCTTCTGATCGGGCCTCGCTCGGGCGGGCTGGCGATCGATCTGGTCGCTGGGGTCCCCATATTTCGAATCGGTGCAGCGACGGTCAAAGCCTCGGCGGCTCTCAAGCCCGGCGTTTGGCAACACCTGGCTGTGATTGTGGCGGCGGGCCAGGTCACGATTTTTGTGGATGGTAATGTAGCGGGTGCAGGGGCCGTTACGCCGATCGAAGTGGCTGGCGATGTGGTCGTCGGTGCGGGGCTGCGCGCCGACCTCGATGAAGTGGCTCTCGCAAACGTTGCCCGAAGCGCTGATTACGTTCGGGCGCTCTCGGCCTCTCAAGGTGCGGAATCTCTCATGCTGGCGCTCGCAGACGACGAGGAGGAAGAGGCAGGCGCGTCGTATATGGCGATCTTGCTCGGCGCAGTCACGATCGACGGCTGGGTCGTGATTGGAATTTTGATGGTGATGTTTGTTGTCAGCGTGTGGGTGATGATTTCCAAGTCCATCAGCCTGCGCGCGGCCCAACGAGCAAATGCTCGTTTTTTGGGGCTCTTTAGGGCCCAAACCTCGGCTTTGCTCGACCCAGCTAACAGTCAGGTGGCTGCTCTCGCCGCAGATTCCTCGCTGCTCGCATCCTCAAACTATCAGCTCTACACCGCTGGTTTGGCGGAAATCAAGACTCGCCTTGAAAACCTCGATCGGCTCGGCAAATCTCGTGTCCTGAGCGCGGCGATGTTGGATGCCGTTCGCGCATCACTTGACGCGACGATTGTGCGTGCGAATCAGCGCTTCAATAGTGGAATCGTTCTGCTAACGATTGCGATTTCGGGGGGGCCATTTCTGGGCCTGTTGGGAACGGTGGTTGGCGTGATGATTACCTTCGCGGCGATCGCGGCCAGCGGTGACGTAAACGTCAACTCGATTGCGCCTGGGATAGCCGCGGCGTTGGTCGCGACGGTTGCAGGGCTTGCAGTCGCGATCCCAGCACTTTTTGGCTACAACTGGCTGGCCATTCAGATCAAGAATGTCTCGTCTGACACACAAGTCTTCGCGGACGAACTGCTGACACTGACCGCCGAGCGCTGGACCGACTGAAGACTCCCCATGCAGGTTCAAGCCGATAACCAGCCCTACGACGATATTAACGTCACGCCCATGCTCGATTTGGCCTATGTGCTACTCGTTATTTTTATCATTATGACGACGGCATCCGTTCAGGGGGTTCGGGTTGAAGCCCCGAAGGCCAAGACCACGGGTAATCTCGCAGGCAAGAGAGTCAAGGCCGTGACGGTGTCGCAGGCGGGAGACCTGTATCTCGACGCTTACCCGGTTACGCCGGAGCAACTGGAGGAACGCCTGCTCCAACTCAAGGCGGCCAACCCTGCGCAGCCGATCGTGGTCAAGGGCGATGCCCACGCACAGTATGCGCGGGTGATGCTGGTACTCGAAATTCTCAAGCGTACTGACATCAGCAATATTGGCCTGGTGACCAGCAGGGTGATATGAAGGTTCAAGACGAGTCGAAGCCCTACGACACAATCAACGTCACGCCAATGTTGGACTTGGCGTACGTCTTGCTGGTTATTTTTATTGTCATGACGACTGCTTCGGTGTCGGGCATCAAAATCGATCTGCCCAAGCCTAGCAACAAGCCCAGTTTGTCGCCGCCCAAAGAGATGCGGATCGTGCGCATCCTGCCGGATGGTGGCCTGATGCTAAACGGTGCAAGTATCGCGATGACGGAACTGGAGTCCCGGCTCGCGGCGGCGGTGTCTCGCGACCGCGAAATGCCCCTGATGGTGCAGGGCGATCCGCAGGCGCAGTACTTTGCCGTGATTGAGATCATCGACCTGGCGGGCAGATTAGGGATTGCCAATGTCGGTCTGATCACTGCCAAGATTGGAACCTGACATGGGCTCAGGTGGCTCTGGAGCCTTGCGCCGGTTTGGGATGCCGCTTGCGATCGTGCTTGGCGTCATGCTGTTCGCGCTCCTGGGTTGGTTGCTTTGGGTCAAGCTTCAAGCTAAATCCGACGGGCCACCGAAGCCCCCTAAAATTTCGCTGATCCCGGTCGCTCCCCCGCCGCCGCCGCCGCCGCCCCCGAAAGAAGAGAAGCGCCCTGAGCCGCCTAAAGAACAGCAGGACATGAAGGCACCCCAGCCGGTCGAGCAAAAGGCGCCTGCCCCTGCCCCAAGTCCGGACCTAAAAATGGAAGGCGCCGCAGGGGATGGACCCAGCGCGTTTTCGTCGGGTCGGGTCACGAATGAAAATCAGATTCCTGCGACTAAGGGCGGCGGCGGCGGTGGAGGTGGCGGAGTTGCCATCGAGGTTAAGCCGGAGCGCCCCGTCGAGCCACCCAAGCCGGAACCGAAGATTGAAGCGCCCAAGCCCAGAAATCCTCTTGAAAAATCGGGCCTATTTAACCCTCTGGCCAATTACGCAAGAGTCTTGAAGCTCGAGGCGCAGAAGCACTTCAACCAGACCCGAGCGTTGCGTCAGCGTCCCTACCGGGTTGAGGTGCTGCTTTGGATCGCAGAGGATGGCCGGCCGACTCGGGCGGAGCTCGTGGCGGGGTCGGGTGATGAGGAGATCGACGGCCTGTTGCGCGAGGCCCTGGCGACATTACCGCGCTTTACTGAGATGCCGCCTGCCGAGATCCAGCTACCAATCCGATTGGCGATAACAGCCAGCGGCCGTAATTAGTCCAACCTATTTAATTCGTCGAAAGCTTATGCAACGCACCCTTACCCAACTCGTGATGGTTTTAGCGATCGGTGCGGGGGTCGCCCCCCCTGTGAGCGCTCAGACTGCAGAGAGCGACCAACAGTTGCGGGCAACTGTGCTCCGACTGATCGATTCACTGGTCGATGCCGGCATTCTGACCCGTGCGAAGGCCGATGAGCTGATCCGCGCTTCTGCGACGCCTCCCTCGGCAGCGACTGTGGCTCAAGCGAACTCAGGCGCATCCGCATCTCCAGCGCCCACGGCCGGTCCTGAACTCGGTGCAGATGGCAAACGCATCGTTCGAGTGCCCTACGTGCCGGACTCACTCAAACGGGAAATGCGAGATTCCATCCGTCAGGATGTTCTGGCTCAGGCCCGTACCGAGCGGTGGGGTGAGGCTGGTGCGTTACCGGACTGGTTGTCGCGTATCAAGATCGATGGCGATGTTCGGGTTCGAGCCGATGCAACTTGGCTTTCCACGGACAACACGGCTCCTAGCCTGCTGGCTGAAAATGCATCGACCACTGGGTTCACGCGGGCCGCCGATATCATTTCACAGCGCTCCAGTACCGGTGCTTATAACTTTAATACGCAGGAAGACACCGACAGGACCCGGCTTCGCATGCGGCTCAATGTGGACGCATCGGTCACGGATGAACTCAAGGCCGGGGTGCGTTTGTCAACCGGCAACACCACCGATCGGGTGTCAACGAATCAAACGCTCGGGCAGAATTTCAATAAATACAGTCTGGTGCTTGATCGGGTTTTTTTAAAGTGGAATCCGGCAGGGAGCGAGCACAGCTATCTGGCTGGTCGTATGCCGAATCCTTTTTTTGGGACTGACCTCGTCTGGGACCCTGACCTTAATTTCGAGGGGTTAGCCGCGATGTCAGACATCCGCGTCGGCCTCCGAGAACGGGTGTTCACCACGGTGGGTTGGTTTCCGTTATCGACCGCCGCCCCCGGAGCGACGCAGTCACGTGATCTGATCGGCGCGCAGGCGGGGTACGACTGGCGTTTTGGTTACACCGCTGCCAATCGCGTCCGAGTTGGACTCGGCTTTTATAATTATCGAAACCTCGCTGGCGTTCGGGAAAGTGAAAGCGACTTTCTGACGAGAAAATCTGACTATGTGTCACGCAGTGAATACCCCAGTGGTTTGCGCCAGCGTGGTAACACGCTGTTCCGACTGAACGCGCCTTCCGACACCGCTGCTCAGTATGGATTGGCTTCTGAATTTCGGACCCTTAACCTGACTGCGGTGCTGGATCTCGTGGACGCCGCCCCGGTTCCGATGACCTTAACTGGCGACGTGATTCATAATCTCGATTTCGATCTGGGTTCGAGCCATCGCCGCCCCGAGCAGGGTGTGAGTGACGGTAAGGGGCACGGGTACATGCTTGGTCTCCACGTCGGCAAGCGCAGCGTCGCCAACCGCGGAGATTGGTCCACATCGATCGCGTACCGCTACCTCGGTAGCGACGCCACGCTCGACGCGTTTGCTGATTCGGATTTTGGGCTGGGAGGAACCAATAACAAGGGGACCGTACTGACCCTTAATTATGGCCTCGACCGCAATGTGTGGGTCACAGCGCGCTGGTTGTCATCGAACCTGATTGACCCGATGACCCCACGCTCCGTCCCGTCGGCCGTCACACCAGCCGCAACGACGCCACCCGGTAGATTTTCGGTGGACGTGTTGCATTTCGACCTGAACGCTCGTTTCTAATGAGTTGCCGCATCCTTCAATCGATGGCCTTTGCGCTTCTGATGGCATCGGCGACTTTAAACGTGTTTGCAGCTGACAAGCCCAAAGCGGAGGCGGAGCGCGCTCGTCGTGCCGAAATCCTGCAGCGCAAGTTTCAGGAAGAAAAGAGGGCGCTTGAGTCGCAACTGGAGGCCGCCCGCCGCGAGACGGAGACCGAGGCCGCGGCCGCCCAGCAGGCTAAGAGTTCGTTAGGTCGTGTACAGCTCGAACTGGGCAAGCTGCGTGGTTCGCTCAGTAGCTCCAATGCTGCGCAGGCTGCCCTTCGTGCTGACCTCGCCGCTGGCACGGCCGCGCTAGCGGAGTTGCAGGCACAAATCGCCTCAGAGCGCGAGCAATGGCGGCTTAATGCGGCCCGGGCCGAGCAGGAGCGCTCACGGGTCGAAGCCGCGCGCGTGCGCCTCGAAGAAAATCTCTCACAGCTCGAATTGATGCTCGCCGACGCCCGGGCGCGGCACGAGGCAAGGGAGCGACAATTGGGTGAGCGGCTTAGCCAGACGCAGGCTTTACTGGCTCGCTCCGAGTCGGTGCGCGGCGCGCTCGAGAGGTCTCTGGCTGAGCGAACCCGTGCGCTCATAGCGAGCGATGCCAACCGTCAGGGGCTTGAAAAAACCGCCCGTGAATTGCTGGTACGCTTTCAGACGGAGGGTCAGCTTAACAGTGACCCCGTTTTCCAGTTCAGGCGGGTCTCGATTGACAATGACGTTGAAGCGTATCGCGAAGTGATCGACGGTTTTATGGTTAATCCGGAATCGCTGCCCCCGCGTTAGCGCTGGCCGAATGGTCGAAATTTTAAATTTGAGAACTGACTTTGGTGTGTTGCGCGCAAGATGGTCTGAAATTGCAGCGGGCTCGTGGATTTACCCTGCTCGAGCTCCTGGTGGTGGTTGTCATCATTGGCCTTTTGGTCGCTTATGTGGGACCGAAGTATTTCGGTCAGATCGGCAAATCTGAAACCGTCGCGGCGCGGGCCCAAATCGAAGCCTTTGAAAAAGCGCTAGACACTTTCCGGCTTGACGTTGGTCGCTACCCATCGACCGAGGAGGGCCTTAACGCGTTGGTTGTGCGACCAGAATCTGCGAGCGCCTGGAGCGGCCCCTACCTGAAAAAGGGGGTCCCGAATGACCCCTGGGGCCGGCCATATACTTACCGAACACCGGGCTCGAAGCCTGGGAGTGACTACGACATCATTTCACTGGGTAAAGATGGCCAGCCGGGCGGTACCGCTGAACGTGCGGATGTCCGTAATTGACGGGTGGTGATCGCGCCCCGAATCAGACGTTGTCATGAAGCGGTTTGAAATCAGGGTGCTGAACGCCGATGCATCCGTCCAGACCTTGGTCATCGACGCTCTCGATGAGTCGGATGCCCGGCTTCAGGTGGGTCGGCAGGGACTGACGGTCGTGCGCTTGAAGTCCTTGGGGGCGATGGGTTCAATTGGTTCCTTGGGAGGTGGCGCGCGACCTCGATTTACTTTGGTGTTGTTCGCCCAAGAACTATTGGTCCTTCTTGAGGCGGGTCTGAGCATTGTCGAATCGCTCGAAGCCCTGTGCGATCAAGCCGCAGCCCCATCGGTCCGTTCGGTTCTGGGGCGTCTGCTCGGCGCTGTGCGAGAGGGGCGTCGGTTTTCAGCTGCGTTGGCAGCGCAGCGTGAGGTGTTCCCGCCTCTTTTTATCGGCGTGGTCCAGGCCTCGGAGGGGACGAGCGATTTGCCACAAGCGTTGCGGCGTTTTCTGGAGTATCGACGGCGGGTGGATGCGGTGCGTAACAAGGTGAGTAGTGCCGCCATTTATCCGACGATTTTGATGGGCGTTGGTGCATTGGTGACGCTTTTTCTCGTGGGCTATGTGGTGCCGCGTTTTGCCGAGGTTTATGAAGGCTCTGGGCGCGAACTGCCGCTGGTGTCCCAGGTGATGTTGGAGCTTGGTCGGTTTGCGTCGGCCCATCTGATCGAGTTGTTGCTAGCGACCCTGACGACGGTCGTTTTGCTCGGGTTATTGGCGCGAAGGTTGTGGCGTTCGGGTGCGATTGCCCGGGCGTTTGGCGCAATCCCCGGCTTGGGTGAGCGGTTACGGGT
>Ga0114973_10002421_pt1 | contig 13550 bp, 14 predicted proteins | sample M_140807_MF_Meta_FD_87025 | JGI IMG/M metagenome (GOLD analysis project Ga0114973, IMG submission 87025) | Freshwater microbial communities from Lake Montjoie, Canada to study carbon cycling - M_140807_MF_MetaG | ecosystem: Environmental > Aquatic > Freshwater > Lake | place: Lake Montjoie... | reverse complement strand
TGATTCAATGACAAAAACAGAAGCGTCAAAATTTATGTCAATGATTCATTCTGATGTTGATATTATTGAATTTTCTAATCCTGTTCGTTCAGGTGAAGCGTATTGGGATGAGGAATACGAAGAGGATGACGAAGATGAAAAAGATATCGAATATGAGATGGATGATGATAATATGTCCGAGGTTAATTGTAATAAGTAATTAAAATTTTATTTTATAGAAAAGAATTAAAAATTTATAACTTTCTATATTTATAGTTTCTATTTTTGAAAATACTATTTTAGTATTTTCTTTGTCTCTCTCTCTCTGAAAAAAAATAATAAATAATAAATAATAAATAATAAATATACCATGGTAATTATAAAAATCTAATAAAAATTATAATCATAATGATGTAAAATTATTTGCATAATTTGGTTCCAATATTTTAAAAATTATGCAATTTTGCATAATTTGGTTCCATTTTTGGAACCAAATTAAAATTATAATATAAATATATATCATAATTTTAATAATATGACCATACATAGATGTGAAATTTGTAATAAAGTTTTTAGTAGAAAAAGTACACTTGATAATCATTTATTTCGTAAAAATCCATGTAAATTAAATGATAATATTGAGAATAAATGTTTACATTGTAATAAAAAATATTCAAATGTAACAAATCTAAATAAACATCTTAAAATATGTTCAAAAAAATTAATTAATGATATTACACAAAAACAAATAGAAGAACTTAAAAAAATGTTTGAAAAGAAATTTGAAGAACAACAAAAAAACAATGAAGAACAACAAAAAAATAATGAAGAATTAAAGAAAAAAGTAGAAGAATTATCACATTTAACAGAAATTAATAAAAATATAACTGTTAATGATAATAGTACAACAAATAACACTACAAATAATAATGTATATAACATATTTTCAGTTGGTAAAGAGGATTTGTCAAGATTAAGTAAAGAAGAAATTATTAAAATTTGTACCAGTGGAACTTATTATCCATTGGTTGCAGCGGAAATAATACACTGTAATGAAAAATATCCAGAATTTCAAAATATCTTAATATCAAATTTAAGAAGTAATGATGGTCTTATTAGAATTAATGATAAATGGGAAAGTAAAACACAAGATGAAATTTTATCCGCTTTACTTAGAGTGGATAAAACTCATGTATCGTCACTAATTAAAGATCTTAAAATTGATGATAAATTTCAAGTTAAATTAGAATCAACTAAAGATGAAATTGATACGAATCAAAGTAAAGAGCATCAGAAAGAAAAAATTAAAAGAAAATTATATAATGCATCTAAAATGATTATTAAAAATAAAAAAAATTTGGAAAAATCATTAGATATTTAATTATTTTTTAAAATCAATAAATTTATTTTTATTCAATCGTCCTTCTTCCATAAGTGCTAATATTTCATTTTTAGTAGGAATAGAAAATATCATATTAGTTATTCTTGTAAAAATATATGGTATGAAGTATATCATTTTATATATATAGAGATATTTATTTATATAAGTATGAATAAATAAAATGACAGATATTTTTAGTTCTACTGATAATATAGATAACAATTTTAATAGACCAAATTTATCTAATCAATTTAATAATATGATGAAATTTCAAATGATAAATAATGCATTAAAATTTATATCATTTAAATCAGGAAATCCCAGTATTGATTTATTTATAAATGGAATATTTCATACAATAATATTTACATATGTAACATATTTAATATCTAATTTATCACAGATATCATATTCAGTAAAGATTGTATTAACACCTATATTATTAAAAATTAATATTATATCTAATTATATATGGTATCGTATTTTTGGTAAAACAAAAATATTTGAGAAAGTAGTAGATATACCATATATAACAGAAAATAAGCAAATTAATGAATTATACAAGGCGGTATATTGGTATTTAACGAATACGAATAATATTGATTATATTAACGAACCATATTTACAATATTCATGTGATCAGAAGGCGATAATAAGTGGAAACAATGATATTAATAAAATTATTAATCAGTATAGAGAGAAGTCAATAATATTTAAAAATGTAGAGATTATATATTCGTATTATACAGAAATTATAACAGTGTATACGGATAAGGATAGAAAGAAAGAAAATTACACTATAAAAATAAAGACAAGACAAAATGAGAATACGATGATAGATATATTAGAAGAATTTTGTAAACATTGTATAACAGAGTATAAGACATTTTTAACAGGTACAGTATGGATACAACAAATATATACAAATAATAATTCAGTGTGGAAAGCATCACCGTCTAATAATCATAGACAATTAGATACAATAATATTAAAGAATGATTTAAAAAACAGAATTAAGAATGATGTACAATTATTTTTAAATTCTGAAGAATGGTATCAACATAGAGACATATCATATACAAGAGGTTATTTATTTTATGGTCAACCAGGAACAGGTAAAACAAGTTTAATCAAAGGATTATCATTATTTAGTAAGAGACATATACATTATTTAATGTTAAATGAGGTAGAAAGTGATACACAATTAGTAGAGTTAATTAATTCTATTAATTACAAGGAAACAATATTAGTCATAGAGGATATAGATGCAATGATAAATGTAGTTAAATCAAGAAATGATGATGATAAAAAATCATATGAAGAATATAAGAAAGAGAAAGAAATGGAGAATGTAAATCAGAAATTTACGATAAATGAATGGGAGAAATTAGAATCAGAAAAAAGTAAAAAATCATCTGTAACATTATCAGGATTATTGAATGTAATAGACGGTGTATTTTCCTGTCATGGAAGAATATTAATAATGACAACAAATCATCCAGAAATATTGGATAATGCATTAATAAGACCAGGAAGAATAGATTGTAAATATTTGTTTGATAATTGTGATAAGAAACAAATAGGAGAATTATATGAGATGTTTTTTAATAAAACGTTAGATGAAGAAAATATAAAACAGTTAGAAAATATTAAAACAATGAAATATTCACCTGCACATATAACATCTATATTTTTAAGATATAGAGATAATCCAAATAATGCATTATTGCATTTAGATAATTATGAATAAAAATTACATATATCGTAATGATATCGTATTTAAATTTAAATCCAATATCATCTATTGATAATCCAGATGCGTATAATTTAGTGGTTAAAAGAGAAAGTGATATAAATAATTTAAATATTATAGGAATAATAGTTGGTATTTTATTAGGTGTAATTGATGTAAATTATATAAATAAATTACAAATTACGAATGAAAAATTATTAATTGGGTTACATACAATTAAATTAGTAATTTATGTTACATTACTAGGATTAGCAGGAACAACATATTCAGATTATTATAAATTAATAGAAGTAGAATTAAAATCAAATACAGAAAAGACATCTACAAATATGGTAAATGATTCTGCAAAATGGAAAATTGCAATAAAACCACTAGTACCATTTTTATGTGCACTATGTATTAACACATTAATAATAATAATAACAAATATAGAAAAAATAATGCCTACATCATATAATAAATTAAAGTCTGATTCTGAAGAATTATCAGATTCAATATAGAATAATTTTTTTATCATTAAGATAATTAAAAAAATTATTCTGAGGTTTAATAAGAGTAGTATTATAAAATTTTAAATTATGTAATTTGATAAAAGTGTAAAGAAAAGCGATATTAGATAATTTCATTATATATTAAATAAGAGGAAATTAATAAATAAATATAATGTAAAATGTCAACAATAGATTTTATAAAAAAGAATTCAAGTAATTTTGTAGAACAAGAATTATGGGAAGAAGAAATTATAAATAAGAATTATTATGATATAATTGAAATGAATAATAATGAATACAATAATTTTTCAAAAAATTCATTAAATGAAGGAGAAGAAGAATATGAATTTAAATTAGAAAGAATAAAAAACGAAGTATTTTATTATAATTGTACTATTGATAAATTAAAATTAGATACAATAAATACAATATCAATAAAAATTAAATTAAAAGAAAATCATGATTTTCATAAACTATATTTATTAACAATGATGATACAAATATATTTAAAAATAAATCGCGATAATGTATATTTAGCATATTCAAATATATTAGATATGTGTATTCAATCATATTTTAAAAATAAACAAAATGTAAATATTGAATTTGATGAAAATAATGATAAATATATTATTATACCAATAGTTAATTATAATTATTTAAAATATGGGTATCCTTATAAAAAACAAAAAATTAATATAACATTATATAATGAATTTCATACATTAGTTTATAATATAAATTTTATTGAAGATGTCAGTATTATATTTAGTGGTAGAAGATATAATAATTTTAATGAGATATTAATTAAACAAGATCAGTATAATCATATGGATGTAGATACAAATATAGTAACGTATAATAAATCAGGAAATATAATATGTGGATTATGTGTATTAAGTACCTTTATAGGATTTACAATAATAAAAAAATTTGGCGAATCAATTAATGAAATGTCAATACAAAATATAAATGAATATTTAGATAATCAAGTACAAATAAATAGTGTATCAATACAGCATGGTAGTAAAGAACCTTGGATTTATAATCTAGATTATATGAAAAAAATTAAATTATTTGGATTAAATATATATTTACTACCATTATTTCCAGAGTATTGTAATTTTAATAATATATTATATCATATGAAACATACAGATTCATATTTTAATGAATATATAGAAGCGATAAAAGTAAAAATAGTACTAGAAAATGATATTGATGAATATGATTTATATATTAATTTTTATGGAAAACCAGGTGATTTTTGAAATAATTGAAAAATATTTTGATAGTAATATTTGTATTATTACTATCAAAATGGATAGAATACATAATATTTGTAAACCCGACGATATCGAAGTAGTTATATTTCATCATCCATGTATGGATGGATTTGCATCAGCATTTGTAGCACAATTATATCTTAATAAAAATAATAAAGATATTAAATTAATTCCAAAATCATTAGATGGTAAACCAATTAATATAGAAGATATCAAATATAAAAATGTATTAATGGTTGATATTGTATGTGAAAATTTTTCAGAAATTAATGAAAATGCAAATTCATTAATTATATTAGATCATCATAAAACGAATGAAATTAAATTAAAAAATATAGATTATGCATATTTTGATATGAATAAATCAGGTGTAGGTATTGCATGGGAATATTTTTATGAATTTGAAAACAACAAAAATACCATACCTTTATTTTTAGATTGTATTCAGGATAGGGATATATGGACATGGAAGATAGAAAAATCTAGAAATTTTTGTGATGCAATATATGAATTAGTTGATTTTTCTGATTTTAAATTTAAGATATTTTATAATTTATATGATGATGAAGAAAAAGAATTTGAAAAATATTATAATATTGGAAAATTATTAAATGAAATTAAACTAAAAAATATTAAATCATTAGTAAAGTATCATAGTAATAAATATACAATTACAATTAATGAGATAAATTATGAAGTATACATTTATAATATTACATCAAATATTATAAGTGATTTAGGAAATTATGTTATGGATAATTTAGATTGTGATTTTGTAATATTATGGAGTTATAATCATAATGAAGAACAATATAGTTATTCATTAAGAAGTAAAGATGATAAAACAGATGTTGGAGCAATAGCAAAAATATTTAATGGTGGTGGACATAGAAATGCATCAGGATTAAGGAATGATAAAAATCCAAAAGAATTATTTAATTATAAAAAAATTAATTTATAAAAATATTATATGTGTTATAACAAAGAAGTTTCAATAACTACATACATTATTGGTATTATAGGTTGTATAAATTTATATTTTAATTTAAATTTAAAAATTGAAGCAATATTATTAGCATATGTTATTCAAATGCAATTAGTTGAATATTATATATGGGATAATATATCGTGTAATGAAACAAATATAATTACAAGTAAAATTGGATCAATTATAAATCACACAGAACCAATTATATTATGGATATCAATATTATTATTATCAACAAAAGTTTTACCTAGATGGGTTAATATATTAATGGTATTATTTGTAATAATAACAGTATTTTATACATTGGATGTATTTCCAAATGAGTGTACTAAAGTAACAAAAAAATCATCACCACATTTATATTGGAAATGGAATGATAAAGAAAATGTAGGATATATATATTATATAATATTTATATTAACACTCGATATATTAATGATTACTGGATTAGAACATGGATATCATTTTGCAATTATAACAACAATATCATATATAATATCAATAATAATATATAAGAAAAATAAATCTGTTGGTTCAATGTGGTGTTTTATTGCTGCATTTATACCATATATTATACCAATTGTATATCAAATTAAATTATAAATAAAAATTGAATATAATTTTTAATAAAATAGGTTTTAATATTATTAAAGTACAACAGAATGAACACATTGATAGAGACTTTAAGTGTTTTTAGGCAAAATTTGAAGATCCCCGCTGAGAGTTATTCTCACGGGGCATTATTGTTCACGGGGAGAGGAAACAAACAATGTTTTAAAGGACCTTAGCGTAGGATATAATCATACAAGATGTTATCATATTAATTGTACAACTCATGCAGAAATAGATGCAATTGATAAATTAAAGACGAGAGAAAAGAAAAAGAAATTATTTGAGATTAATATATTAGTAATTCGAGTTAATAATTCTGGTAATCTTTGTTCGTCGGAACCGTGTTCTAAGTGTATTTTATATATGAAAACTCATGCAGTAAAGAAAGGATACAAAATTAAGAAAATTTTTTATTCAACATCAAGGGGAACTATAGAGAACAAACTTTTGAATTTAATTTAATATATAAATAAAATTGAAATTATTAATTTTTATATACAATAATTTTATTATTATACTTTATCAATATGCAATTTTCATATACACCTTTAATGTCACAATATGAAGTGGTATTAGTACCATCATATTTAGTTTCACATGTTAAATCAATTATTCAACAATATTCTTTTCAACCACAAGGATATATTCCAAGTTTAGAATCAATGGGAAGTAATCAACATGGTCTTCATGATCTACTAAAATCAGCGGTATCTATAAGTAATCCAGTTGTTCCAATGAATATGCCACATTCTGTGCAACAATTAATACAACAACCAGTTCAACAACCAATTCAACAACCAGTTCAACAACCAATACAACAATTAATACAACAACCAGTTCAACAACCAGTTCAACAACCAATTCAACAACCAATTCAACAACCAGTTCAACAATTAGTAAAACAACCAGTACAAGAGTTATCAAAAAAAATAGAAATTAATAAAAATCAGACAAGATTTAGTGATCATACAGTATGTCTTAATTGGATGACAGGTAAATGTACTGATTCTAGGTGTATCTATGATCATTTTTATTCTTCTATTTTCAAGACACAATTATGTAAATTTTGGGAATCTGGAACTTGTAAATATAAGATAGAAGAATGTAGATATGCACATGGAAAAAATGATATATTTAATATGAAAAACGAATATAATAATTATTATAAAGAATCATCATATTCAAAAGATTTGTATCCAAAGAGAAGTAGAAGTAGAAGCAGAGAAAGATCTTTTACTTCAAAACCATCGTATTACGTTGATAAATCACCTGATAAAAATCTAAATTATTTTAAAAAGTAAAATTATTTATAATATAATATTGTACAATTATAGTATAAATTATAATAATAAAAGAAGTGAAACAATTAAAGAATATTTTTATCATATGCAGGTGGTGCTGAAGGCAATGGATGTTGTAAAGGTATAATGTATGCAGGTGGTGCGGAAGGTAATGGTTCTGATAATGTGATTGGATATGGAATTGGAGGATATATATTATACGGTTGATTAATTTGATAACCATAACTATACTCATATTGAGGTTTTAATGATTGATGTGTTTCATCAGTAATAATAACTGCATTTAATTGTTGAGGATATTCTATATTTTTATTTCTACAACAACAACATTTTATACCATAACAATATAAAATACAAATAATCGCAATAATTAAAAAAATAATTGAACCACCAATAACACCAACAATTAGTGATAAATTAAATCCTTTATATGATCCAAATGGAGAAAAATTACCATAAATATATAATTGTTGACAAGTATTATCTAAAACAATTGGAGTAATATAAGTATTTGGTTTAAGTATATTACAAGATGAATCCGAATATTGGGTATATGAAGATAATGTTGTTATACTATTAATATTATTATCAGTAGAATAACATTTACCAATTGGTGTAATCCATGATATACAATTATTTTTACAATATAAATCTGAACAAACAGTCATAGAAATAAACTGAGATGATGAAGAAATTAAAAAAGTAGATAATAACAATAATAAAAAATTAGGCATTTTTAATTATTATAATAACAGATATTTATCTTAAAATTTAAATTTTTTGATTGTGTTTTCTAAAGTAAAAATATCTGACCACATATTTTGTAATATTAGTTTTTTATAATTATTATGATTATAAATAAAATATTGTTTTGTACTAGGATTAATTTCTAAAATAGTTTTAGATTTTATTTCGGATTTATTTAGATTTTGTTTTTCTTTAATATAATCTAAATAATCTTGAATATCATTATTTTCTAATATATAGTGCATTTTTTCATCTGCATAAAAAAAATCATTATTATCTTGAACAAGAGGATCAACTGGTTTAATAAAAAAATTCATATTATATTTTTAAAATATATATATATATGTTATGGAATATAAAAATTTATATTTAAAATATAAATTTAAAGGAGGTATAGAATTATATAATGAAGACGTACATAATCAATTATTAAATAAATGGATGAAATATTATATTGGAACAAAATCACCTACTGTTATATTACGTATTGGTACAATGGGATCTGGAAAAACATCAGCGGTTAATTCATTTATTGATAATTATTTAGGATATAATAGTAATTTATTTTCAATTATAGACTTAGATAAAATTATAGTAACAAGTGGTTATATGAATTCACCAGATGATTGGTGGAATGCACAAGTAACAATTAATGGATATAAAATAGTTGAAGATATAATAAATGAATCTATTTTATTAAAACGTCACTTATCAACTGAAAGTACAGGAAAGTTTCTATGTCCATCTAAAAAAATTATAAGAAAAGCGATGCACAATGGTTATAATATAATTGGAATTTGTCCATTCGTACCATATTTTATAATTAAAGGAAGAATAATTAAGAGAGCAGAAGAAGAAGGTAGAAATGTATCATTAGACGAATTATCAAGTAATGTAATAAATATGTTACCAAAATTACTTGATATTGCAGTTGAATGTGATATATTTTATGTATTAGATAATACAGTATCATATAATGAAACTCCAAAAATATTAACAGAAATTAATTATTCAGCTAAATCATATGATGATAAAAAATGTTGTGAATGGAAGATAAATACAGTAACAATTAATAATTTAATTAGTTTATTATATGATAATATTAATAAATATGATAATAATGAACAATATATCTATAATATAGAACTAACATTTTTAAAAAAATTAATAGAACTACAATAATTTAATAAATCTAAAAAAACAATTATTTATTTAACATATTTTTAATATTATCGATTGCAGATTTAGATAATAAGGAAGGAAGTTCAGTAATATAATTTTTATATAAGTCATAAAAACCAGTATTTGCCTGCGTCAATTAAGATAAAAGTTAATATTTTTATAATGAAAATAAAAGAAAAATTTAGTATATCATAGTTAATATTGTATCATAATAATATGGATAATATATTATTATATATTAGAAAAGAAGTAAATGAAAATGAGTATAGAACTCCATTAACACCGCATGATTTAGCAAATCTGATAAAACAGGGATGGACAGTTTATGTAGAATCATCTGATAATAGAATCTACAAAGATGATGAATATAGTAAAATTGGATGTATAGTTACTAAAAATAAATGGTATAATAATGAATATAATAAAGGAATAATAGTAGGATTAAAAGAATTAACAAATTTAGATAAATTATATAATCATATTCATATATATTTTTCTCATTCTTATAAGAATCAAATAAATTCAAAATATATATTAGAAAGATTTAAAGAAAGTAATAGTATATTATATGATTTTGAATTTTTTATAGATGATAATAATAAAAGGTTAATAACATTCGGATATTATGCAGGATATGTGGGATGTTGTTTAGGAATACTACAATATTTTACAAAAAAGAGAACAAAAGAAAATATAAAAAATTTAAAACCATGGAAATTAAAAATAGATGTAATAAATGATATTAAAAATATATATGAAAAAAATATATTAGTAGCAGTAATAGGTGCGAATGGAAGATGTGGAAGTAGTGTATGTAAAGTATTAGATATGTTAGAAATATCGTATGTAAAATATAATAGAAATGATAAAAAAACAAGATTAGAATATTATGATATAATATATAACTGTATTACACTAGATGTAGAATTAAATGAAACATGGATAGATATGAATACATTTTTTATAAAACCAATAACAATAGTAGATATAAGTTGTGATAATAGTAAAATAAATAATCCGATAAAATTAAATAACCAATCAACATCATGGAAAGAACCAGTAATAACATATAATTCAAATATAGATATAATTTCCATAGATAACTTACCTTCATTATTACCTAAAGAAAGTTCAGATGATTTTTCAATGATATTTTATCAGTTATTAATTACTTTTAACATTAAAACAAATAAAATTTGGGAAAACAATAAAAATATATTTTTAAAAATAAAAGAATATATATAATATGATAAAAAAAATAATAGTTATATTATCATATTTATTTAAAAACAATATAGAAAAATCAATAGGAGAAAATATAACAAAAATAGAGTGTAAATATTGTGAATTAGCATTTAAACCAGTAAATAAAATAGAAGTATGTAAAATAAATGATATGTTATTTACAATAAAAATACGCGATGAATTATAAAATATATAATTAATATATTTTATAATATAAAAATTAATGTGGTAATAATGAAATAATAAATTAAAAATACAAAATATGTTATTATTAAAAAATATATTATTATTAGTTCAAAGTTTGTATATTGTATCAAGTGAATATATAAAATATAAATTTTGGATAAATAATTATATAACAGCATTTAAAAATGTAACATCACGTTTAAGTGAATTAAATATGTTATATACTAAAATGTTACAATGGATAATAAATGAAAATATCTTGGAAAATAAAGAGATAAAAGATATATTAAAAACATATTCAGATAATGTAAAATATAATAATTTAGATATAAATTATATATCATTGTTCAAATTATTAAATAATAAAGATATAAAATTAGTGTCATTAGAACCAATTAAATCAGGTACAGTATCATTAATATACAAAGGATTATTAAATGATCAAGAAATTGCAATTAAAGTAATGAGAAATAATATAAGAGAAAGATTAATAGAATCGATAGAATATTTTATATTTTTAGGAAAAATATGTAAATATATCCCATACATTAAAGAATTTAATATTGATTCAATGATAAAAGATAATAAACAAAAAATAATGTCACAATTAGACTTTAATAAAGAAATATATAATATAGAAATTTTTTATGAGAATTTTAAAGAAAATAATAATATTATAATACCAAAAGTCTATAAAGATTATTCAATAGATAATGAAAATATAATTGTTATGGATTATATAGAAGGGGATAGTGTATATTTAATAGATATTGATGATAAAAAAATATATATTAAAATGTTATATGAATTTATATTTGAATCATTACTAAATTATAGAATAATACATGGAGATTTACATCCTGGAAATATATTATTTAGAAAAAAGGATAATAAATATGAATTAGGTATAATTGATTTTGGTATAATAGATCAGTTTACGGAAGACGAGCAACAAATGATAACTATATTTTTTAAAAGATTAGTTTCACAAAAATTTGATATATTATTTGAATATATATTAGATACACTAGTAGTATCAACAAATAATAATAATGATATATCTAATTTACCTAAAAAAGAAATAATAAATAAATTATTAATTGCACAAAATAAGTATGAAATATTAAAGAAGAAAGTAAAAGCAAAAGATATTTATTATATAAATGAAATATTAAAAGTATATAATTTAAAGTTATCATTAGGATTTTCAAAAGTATTTTTATTTTTAGGATCTATGTATTCATTATTACACATATTACAAGAAAAAATAAATGGGGAATTATTTGAAGAATCATTTAAAGAGTATGCTAATAAGCACATATTTGTATATATAAATTTTATGGAATAATTAATTTATTAATTATTATTATATATGAGTAATTTAGAAGATCATATAGAATCAATAAATGGATTTAATGTATTAACAATAACTGTTCCACCAAATAATTCAGTAATAATTGAACCAAGTAATATGATACACATGAATGGTAAATTAGTAGTAGAACCAATAGTACAATCAAAACATGACACTTATTTATCTAAATTAGGAACAGGATTAAAACGAGCAATAACTGGAAATTCATTTTTTGACAATCAAATATCAAATCATACAAATGAAAATTTAGAAATAAGTATTGGATCATTATTTGTAGGAGGTATACTAAAAATAGAAGTAAAAGAAGATGAAGTATGGAGATTTACACCATCATCATTTTTAGCATGTTCAAATAATTTAGTAGTATCTGGTAATGTAAATATATTAAAAAATTTTAAAGGTGCACTAGGTGGACAATCATTATTATATACAGAAGTATCGTTAAAAAATGGAAATTCAGGAACAGTGTGGATAAGTTCATATGGAGGAATACAAAAACATGAATTAAAAATGGGAGAAAACTCTGAAAAATTATATATAAATGATGGAAATTTTTTAGGAATGTTATCATTAAAAGATAAAATAAATTATTGGGATAAATTTGTGAATGTAGGATCAGCAAATGGATTTCTGAAAGGATTGCTAACAAAAACAGCATTATTATTAAAAATCGAAGATAAGAAATTATCTAATGAAAATAATGATAAAAAATGTATTATATATACACAATCATTAAATATTAGAAATTTAAATAATCATATTTCAGGAATAGCGATAGCGGCGGCAGCATCAAGTGGTAGTGGAATACAAATAGGATTCTCCGGAGGTAATAAAGATAAATATATTAAATATGAAAAAAAATATAATAATTTATTATTAGAATGATAACTATTTATTTCTTTTATTTATAACATAATAAAAGAAATAACAAAATAATATATAGAATATATTATATATAGAATATATGGATAAAATAATTAATAATTATGGTTACATAATTATATATATTTCAGTATTATTAATA
>Ga0114973_10002418_pt1 | contig 13560 bp, 12 predicted proteins | sample M_140807_MF_Meta_FD_87025 | JGI IMG/M metagenome (GOLD analysis project Ga0114973, IMG submission 87025) | Freshwater microbial communities from Lake Montjoie, Canada to study carbon cycling - M_140807_MF_MetaG | ecosystem: Environmental > Aquatic > Freshwater > Lake | place: Lake Montjoie... | reverse complement strand
CATCCGGTGGGCCAGCCCCGGAAAGCTGAGCAGGCCATCGGCGATGTCGGCGGGGGGGACGCCCAGGCCCCGGACCGCAGCGTAGGCTGCCGCTGCGTTCTGCCAGTTGTGGCGGCCAGGAAGTGAGCGCGCACGGTTGAGGTCGGCGACCTGCACCGCCCTGTCCCCGGTGGCGTCATACAACTGGCCCTGCAGGGCGTAGACGCCCCGGCCGATAGATTTGGAGGCGGAGACCGGCATGATGGTCCGGCGGTTCGCCGACTTCGCCTCGGTACAGATCCTCTGCCCCCAAGGATCGTCGACCCCGATGACCGAGGTGTCCCCCGGGCCCTGGTTCAGGAGGATCCGACGCTTGGCGGCCACGTAGCCCTCCATGCCCCCATGGCGGTCCAGGTGATCCGGCGAGATGTTGAGCAGGACGGCAACGTCCGGCTTCAGGCTCGAGGTGAGGTCGAGCTGGTAGGAGGAGAGCTCCAAGACGTAGACCGCGCCGCCGTGCATGTCGGGCAGGTCCAGGACCCCCACCCCGATATTGCCGCCGATGCGGGTATCCCGGCCCGCCTGGGCGCAGACATGGCCGATCAGGGCCGTGGTGGTCGATTTTCCGTTGGTGCCGGTGATGGCAACGATGTGCGGGCGCTTGTGCGCAGGGGCCAGGTTGACGCTGCGGGCGAAGAGCTCGACATCACCAAGGATTTCGACCCCGGCCTGTCGGGCCATCTGAACGGTCCAGTGGGGCTCAGGATGGGTCAGCGGCACGCCCGGCGAAAGCATAAGGGCGTCGAACTGGGACCATTCGGCGACCGAGAGATCGACAATCTGGAACCCTTCCGCCTGCGCTGCGGCCAGGCCCTGGGCGCGCTCATCCCAAACCGCCACCTCCGCGCCTCCGGCCAGGAGGGCGCGCGCGGCGGCCAGTCCGGTCCGGGCCAGCCCGAAGACCGCGACGGTCTTGCCTTCGAAGCCGCGAACCGGGACCAAGCGACCTCCCCTATCTCAGCTTCAGCGTCGCGAGGCCAAGGATGGCCAGCATGACGGAGATGATCCAGAAGCGGATGACAATGGTCGGTTCCGACCATCCCAGCTTCTCGAAGTGGTGGTGGATCGGCGCCATCAGGAAAATGCGCTTTCCGGTCCGCTTGAAGTAGGCCACCTGGATCATCACCGAGAGGGTCTCGGCCACGAACAGGCCGCCGATCAGGGCCAGGACGACCTCGTGCTTGGTGGCGACGGCGATGGCGCCGAGGGCCCCGCCCAGGGCGAGGGAGCCGGTGTCGCCCATGAAGATGCGGGCGGGCGGGGCGTTGTACCAGAGGAAGCCCAGCCCCGCGCCGATCATCGCCCCGCAGAAGACCGCTATCTCGCCGACGCCGGGAACGAGGTGGAGTTGGAGGTAGGAGGCAAAGACGGCGTTGCCGACCAGATAGGCAATGAGTCCGAAGGCCGCCGCCGCGATCATGACCGGGACCGTCGCCAGGCCGTCCAGGCCATCGGTGAAGTTCACCGCATTTGCGGCACCGACGATCACGAAGGCCCCGAAGGCCAGGTAGAACCATCCGAGGTTGATCAGGAAGTCCTTCAGGACCGGGACCGCCACGCTCGTATAGAGCCCGGAGTCTCCAGCTGTGCTGCGCCCCCAGAGTACCATCATCAGGACTGCGGATCCCGCCAGAAGGGCCTCGACAACGAGGCGGAGGCGTCCAGAGACGCCGGCCGAGCTCTGTCGGGTGACCTTGGCGTAGTCATCCAGGAAGCCCAGGACGCCGAAGCCGGCGGTCACCAGGAGGACGGCCCAGACGTAGACATTTTTGAGGTCGCACCAAAGGAGGGCACCCGTGAACAGGCCGGCGAGGATCATCACCCCACCCATGGTGGGGGTGCCGGACTTCTCGATGATGTGGCGCTCGATACCATCGCTCCGGATGGGCTGACCCTTGCCCTGCCGGGCCTGCATCCAGCGGATGAACCGCGATCCCATGAGGACGACCACGAGTTGGGCCGTGAACAGCGCCATCCCGGTCCGGAAGGTCAGGTATTTCATGAGGTTGAGCAGGGGATGATGCCCCCCCGCTGCCGCCACCTGCTCGTATAGCCAGTACAGCATCAGCCCGCCCCCCCGGCCGAGCGATCCAGGGCCCGAAGCGCACCCGCGACCAGGCCCGCCCGCGACCCATTCGATCCCTTGACCATGACCAGATCGCCTTGCCCGACAGCTGCGGAGATCATGGGCGCCAGTTCCAACGCCTCCACCGCGTAACCTCCGCGCCGAGTCGAAGGAAGGGCGTCCCAGAGGGATTTCATCAGGGGTCCGGCGCAGAAGACCAGGTCAATGCCCGCGTCGGCGATGGGCCGTGCAAGGTCGGCATGGAACCGGGCACCCTCGTCGCCAAGCTCGAGCATGTCTGTGAGGGCAAGGAAACGCCGCCCCAGTGCCCTGCGGACGCCCAGCGAGCCGATGGTCGCGGCCATGGAGATGGGATTGGCGTTGTAGCTCTCGTCGATCAGGGTGAAATCGCCCCTTACGCTGCGGATGAGGCTTTCGGCGCCGCGTCCGGGCAGGGCCTCGAAGGCCGAAAGGGCGGCAAGGCCGTCCTGCTGCGAGACGTCCAGCGCCTCGAGCAGTAGCATCACGGCCATGGCGTTGAGGCCCCAATGGGCGCCGGTCTGAGACAGGGTCAGGTCCACGGGACGCCCGTCGATCTCACCCCGGATGACGCCGCGACCAGCCTCGACCCCGAAGTCGGTGAGACGGGCGTCAGCCCCTTCCGCCCAGCCGAAGCTGCGCACGACAAGGCCGCGCGCCCGGGCCCGGGCGGCCAGGCAGCCGAACCAGCGGTTGTCGGCGTTCAACACCGCCACGGCCCCCGGGACTGCGCCGTCGAAGATCTCAGCCTTCGCCCGGGCGACCCCGGTCTCGCCATCGGGGAAGTTCTCGACATGGACGGGACCGACGGTAGTGACAGCCACCACATGGGGGCGGACCAGTCCGGACAGGGGCGTGATCTCGTCGGCATGGTTCATGCCGATCTCGAAGACTGCGCGCTCAGTGTCGGCGGGCATCCGGGCCAGGGTCAGGGGGACCCCGAGGTGGTTGTTGTAACTCTTGACCGAAGCATGGGCGCGTCCAGCCCGGGCCAGGCCCGCCGCCACGGCCTGGGTGACGCTGGTCTTTCCCACCGAACCGGTGATCGCCGCCCGCCGGGCCTGGGAAGCCCGCTCGCGGGCGGCGATGCCCAGGGCCTGGAGCGCAAGGAAGGTGTCGGGGACCAGGACGTGGGGTGCGTCGACGGGTCGTGAGGCCAGAACCCCCGCCGCCCCGGACGCCATGGCCTGCGCAACGAACTCGTGGCCGTCACGGGCTCCGCCCAGGGCGATGAAGAGGTCGCCAGGCTCAAGGCTGCGGGTGTCGATGGAGACGCCGTGCGCCTGGAAGGCCCGGGAGGCGCGGCCGCCGGTCGCCTTTGCCAGGTTGGCGGCGGTCCAGAGCGAGCGTCGGGTCATCAGGTCGTCTCTAGGGCTGAAAGGGTTTCTGCGACGTCATCGAAGGGAAGCGTGACACCGGCAACGACCTGCCCCTGCTCATGCCCCTTGCCCGCCACAACCAGTACGTCCCCCGCGGACAGGCTGGCGACGGCGGTACGGATCGCCTCGCGGCGGTCGCCGATCTCCTTCAGGTCCGGATGGCCGGCCCGAACCTCGGCGCGGATGGCGGCCGGATCCTCGCTGCGGGGATTGTCATCGGTGACGATGGCCAGATCGGCCAGGCGGCCGGCAACCTCGCCCATCAGGGGACGCTTGGTGCGGTCCCGGTCGCCGCCGGCCCCGAAGACCACCACCAGACGCCCCGAGGCGTGGGGGCGCAGGGCCTGGAGCACGGTCTCGAGCCCGTCAGGGGTGTGGGCATAGTCCACATAGGCCTCGGCGCCGGAGGCCGAGGTCCCCACTTTCTGGAGGCGGCCCGGGGCGCCGGTCAGGCCTTCAAGGGCCCCGAAGACGGTTTCAGGCGCTTCACCGACGGCCAGGCTGAGGCCCGCGGCGGCAAGGGCGTTCAGGGCCTGGAAGGCGCCCGCCAGGGGTAGGTCCACCCGCCAGGTGCGCCCGGCGTGCGCGATGTCGAGGACCTGCCCGCCGGGTCGCGCCTGGCGGCTAGCCAGCCTGAGGTCCCGCCCCCCGACGCCAAAGGTGATCAGGTCGGCCCCAGCCAGGACGGCGGCGGCGGCGAAGGCCGGGAAGGCCGGGGAGTCGGCATTGAGGACCGCAGGGGCACCTCGGGGCAGAAGCGTGTCGAACAGCCTCAGCTTGGCCGCCTGATAGCTGGCCATGTCGCCATGATAGTCCAGGTGGTCCTGGGTCAGGTTGAGGAAGGCGGCGGCGGCGAGGCGAACGCCGTCGAGGCGGCGCTGGTCGATCCCGTGCGAGGAGGCCTCGAGGGCGAGGTCGTCTACGCCCCTTCCTGCCAGCTCCGCCATCAGGGCGGCGACGTCGCCGGCGTCCGGCGTGGTCAGGCCGGCAGGCGTCAGGACCACGTCCTCCTGGCCCGGAGCGGAGATGCGCACGCCAAGGGTGCCCATGCTGGCGGCGGGTCGCCCGCCGGCGGCGGCGATCTGGCGCCGGAACCCGGCCACCGAGGTCTTGCCATTGGTCCCGGTCACAGCGACCACGACGCCGGGCTGGCGGCCGTGGAAGGCGGCGGCGGCAAGGGCGTAGGCCCTGCGGGGATCCTCGCTGACGATCATCGGGACACCGAGGCCCGGCAGGTCCCGGCCGCAGAGCACCGAGGCAGCACCGGCGGTAACAGCCAGGGGCGCGAAGTCGGCCCCATCCCTGGCGACACCGGGAAGGGCGGCGAACAGGACCCCCGGGCCGACCCTGCGGCTGTCGGACGTCACGCCGGTGATCTCCGGATCTTCCGGCAGGTCCCGATGAAGGATCTGGGACAGACGCATGACGATCAGCGCTCGCCGCTCGCGGCGGCCACGACGACGGGAGCGGGCGCAGCGGCCACCTGCTCGAAGCGACGCTGGATACCGAGGAAGGGGGCGATGCGGTCAATGACCTTGCCCGCCACAGGCGCTGCAGTGAGGCCACCGACCCGCCCGCCGGACTCCGCGTCCGCGATCGGCTCATCGATGATCACCAGAACCATGTAGCGGTCATCGGTCAGGGCCCCATCGGTGGGGAAGACGGACGCGAAGGACGCCAGGACCTTGTCCTTGACGTAGCGGCCGCCGATGACCTTTTCCGCCGAACCCGTCTTGCCGCCGACGCGCAGGCCCGCCGCATTCGCCCGACGTCCGGAGCCTTCCAGGACGTTGCTCCGCATCAGGTCGAGCATCTCGCGGGAGGTTTCCTCGCTGATCACCCGGCGACCCTCGGGCCGGGCGCCGGCCCGCATGGGCTGCAGGGTCAGGGGCACATAGCGTCCACCGTTCATGATGGAGCCTATGCCGGCAGCCAGGGCGGCCGGGCTCACCGAGATGGCGTGGCCGAAGGAGGCCGAGGCGATGGTGTTGGGGTTCCACTCCCGCGGCACCATTGGCCGGGCGCTCTCCGCGAGTTCGATGGGCGCGGTATGGAGCAGGCCGAAGGCGTCGAAATAGCGGGTCATAGAGGGCCCGCCGACCTGAAGGGCGATCTGGCTGGCGCCGATGTTCGACGACTTCAGGAAGACGTCTCTGGCGGTCATGTTGTGGCCAACGGCGTGGAGGTCGCGGATCACGCGCGATCCCAGCTTCACGCCCTGGGTCGTATTCAGGACGGTATTCGGCGTGATCTTGTGAGTATCGAGGCCGATGGCCAGGGTGAAGACCTTGAAGGTCGAGCCCATCTCGTAGACCGAGGCCACCGCCCGGTTGCGAAGCTGGTCCGGAGAGGACGTTCCCGCGTGGTTAGGATCGAAGTTCGGCCAGGAAGACATGGCCAGGACCTCGCCGGTCTGGACATTGGTGATCAGGCCAACGGCGCCCTTGGCCTGCAAGCGCGTCGCCGCAGCGTTCAGCTCCTCGTCGAGGGCCGCCTGGACGCGGACGTCGATGGAAAGGGGTGTTGGCTGCTGGTCGCCTGCCCCAGCACGGACGCGAGTGTTGAAGGCGCCTTCAGCGCCCGCGAGGCCCTCACCGCCGGTGTCTGAGAAGCCGATCAGGTGGGCTGCGGAATCCCCCAGGGGATAGACCCGACGGGGCTCCCGCTCAAACGACAGACCCGGAAGGCCGAGGTCGTGGATGCGGTCCCGGTCTCGGGGCGAGAGCGGCCCGGCAAGGAAGGTCCGGCGCGACCCGTTCAGGGCCTTGTCGATGCGCGCGACCGGCAGGCCTGGCAGGGTGACGATCAGGCCCCGGCGGACCTCCGCCTTGTCCCAGACCTCATGGGGGTCGAGATAGAGGGTGAAAAAGGGCAGGTCAGCCGCGAGCAGAGACCCGCGTCGGTCCACCAGGGGTGCCCGTCCAGGACCTGCGCCCCCTATGGCAAGGCCGGCGCCATCGGGGCCCTGGAACAGGGCCCGACGGGTGGCTCCAACCGCCAGGAAGGCGAACCCCATCACGAAGAGCGCCAGGACCACCAGGATCCGGATGCGGGTATCATCCTCGGCCCGGCCAGAGGTGCGGGTTTTCTCGAAGGCCCGCTCCAGACCCCAGAGCCGGTCCTTGATCCAGCGCCAGCCGGGCGTCGCAAGTCCCGTGTGGATTAGGCTCATGGCTTAGGTTCCGGGGCGGGGGGCGCGGCAGGTTCGACTTCGGCCACAGAGGAGGTCTCGGTCTGCGCCGGGAGCGGCACCGCAGCCACGGGCGCGGCGGCGGCGTGGACAGATGGCCCGGGAGACTGAAGGGCGTCACTGAGCCCTTCCGGGGTGATCTCATGGCCAGGGGATGCTGGACTGAGACCGCCGTAGGAGCGGGCCATGGCGGAAAGCCGCTCGGGACGCTCCAGGTGGGCGACCTCGACCTCGAGCAGGACGATCCGGTCACGCTCCTGGGCGATCTTCCGCTCCACCGTCGCGATCTGGCCCCGCTCCCGCCCAGCGAGGGTCTTGGCGAGGTAGACCCCGAGGATGAGGGCGACCAGGAAGAAGAAGAGAAGGACGTCAATGGCCCTGAAGCCCAGGAGGCGGCGATCCAGGAAGGTCATGCCGCCACCGTCCAGACGGGGGCCGACGTGCGCTCAGCGGCCCGCAGGCGCGCTGACCGCGCGCGCGGATTGGCTGCGGCCTCCGCGTCGCCGGCTGCCGTCGATCGCACTGAAAGCAGGGCGAAGCTGGGATCCGCGCCCCGCGGCGCTTCGGGGGCATGCCGCGAGGTTCCCGGTGTGCGGCCAGAGCGCGGGCCCAGGAACCCCTTCACGATCCGGTCCTCGAGGGAATGGAAGGTGACCACGGCCAGGCGTCCGCCGGGCCGAAGCGCGCGCTCGGCGGCGGCAAGGCCGGCCTCGAGCTCGGCCAGTTCGTCGTTCACGGCAATCCTCAGGGCCTGGAAGGCGCGGGTCGCCGGATGAACCCGGGCGCCCCTGCGCCCGCCGAGAACACGCTCGATCAGGCTGGCGAGGTCCGTGGTGCGGGTGAAAGCCCGCTCGGCGCGACGGCGGGCGATGGCAGCGGCAATCCGGCGGGACTGGCGTTCCTCGCCATAGACCCAGAGCAGGCGCGCCAGTTCAGCGGGTTCAGCGGTATTGACCAGGTCGGCCGCCGTGGGGCCATCCGCGCCCATGCGCATGTCTAGCGGGCCGTCGCGGAGGAAGGAAAAGCCGCGCTCGGCCTCGTCGAGCTGCATCGAGGACACGCCAAGGTCCAGCGCCACCCCGTCGACCGAGGCTTCGCCCAGCAGGTCCGCCATGGACGAGAAGGGCGCAAGGACGAGCCGGAACCGGGCCCCAAGCCCGTCGGCGAAACGCGTTGTCGTCGGGTCCCTGTCGAAGCCCGTGACCTGGGCGCCAGCGTCGAGGAAGGCGCGACTATAGCCGCCGGCCCCGAAGGTCCCATCCACCACGTGCCGCCCGGGTGCCGGACCGATGGCGGCGATCACCTCGTCGAGCAGTACGGGCTTGTGGGGAGATGTCATCCCGCCAGCCCCGACCTCTGGGCCCGCTGGGCACCGCGAAGCTGGGCCAGCCCCTCGCGGGCCAGCTCCCTCTGGGCAGCACGGTGGGCCTGGAAGGCATCGCGCTCCCAGATCTGGAACCGGTCGCCCAGCCCGACCACCACCACCCAGTCGGTCAGCCCGAAGGCGTCGCACAGGGTCTCGGGAAGGGTGATGCGCCCGGCTGTATCGAAGTTCAGGCGCGCCATGCCGCCGAGCACCGAGGTCTCCAGGGCCGAACGCAGGGGATCGCCGAAATCCAGCTCCTCGATCACACCCAGGTAGCGGTCGAACAGGATCTGACCACCGCCTTCGATGCAGTCGGCCTCGATGGAGGGAAAGCAGACCACCCCGTCGAAGGGACCGGCCACGGCGGCGCGGAACTCCTGCGGCACGACAATGCGCCGCTTGGCGTCCAGCTGCTTTTCGAACGTCGAGATGAACATCCCGCAGCGTCCCATCCTGCAGCCCTTCAGGCTGCGCCCATGCCGATCCCGGAATGACGCCGACCGCGACGGAAGCTGCGGGGGGAGGTGCCTGTCCAGGGTTCAAATGGGCTATCATGGGATCAAATGGGAAACAATGACTCTGACTTCCAGTCCTCAGTACTTTCAGCCCATTTTGATTCAAATATGGTTAATTTCCACAGGCTCTCCACAGGTCATACAGAGAACTGTGCCTCTGAATGCCCCGGGTTTGAGGCCACCTGTTGATAAGCGTGAATTTCGGGGGTGATGGAAACCAGACGGCCTGTAAGCCGGGTTCTGTGCCGCCCGCCAAGGCGGGCGCGGCGATCATTCCTCTGGACCGCCCATTGCTGGACGGTTCTCGCGACCTACCCGAACCCCCAGGCCTGCGACGGCCCTGCCGGATCGCTCCGGCGCGAGGTCCCTATTCGGTCTTGCTCCTGGCGGGGCTTGCCATGCCGTCCCCATTGCTGGGTCCGCGGTGCGCTCTTACCGCACCCTTTCACCCTTGCCCCGGCCGCAACCGGGGTGGTCTGCTCTCTGTGGCGCTATCCCTGGGGTCGCCCCCGGCGGGCGTTACCCGCCGCCATGTCGTAGTGGAGCCCGGACTTTCCTCCCCTGCCCCGAGGGGCAGGAGCGACCGCCCGGCCGTCTGGTTCCGTTTGCAGCAGTGGCCCTCCGCGCGGCCGGCGTCAATCCGCCAGTCGGGCGAAGACCAGCTGGTCCCAGGCCTGGCCCTTCCAGTATCCCCTGCGGGCGAGGACGCCTTCCTGTTGAAAATCCATCCGCCTGAGCAGGGTGCAGGACCGCGCATTGCCCACAGTCACCATGGCCTCCAGGCGGAGCAGGCCCAGGTCGCCAAAGCCCCGGGCGATGATGGCCGGCAGGACGGCGCTCATCACCCCCTGCCCCCACTGGTCCCGGGCCAGGTCGTAGGCGATCTCGCCCCAGCGCCCCCGGCTGCGTTCGATCCGGTTGAAGCCCACCGTACCGATCAGCCGCCCGGAGCCCGGCCTGCGGATGCCCCAGCGGACGCCGATCTCCTGGGCCGCCTGCGCCTCGGCCCAGTCGATGATGTCCAGGGCCTCGAACTCGGTCTCGAGGGGCTCAATGTCCATGAAGGCACAGACCTCGGGGTCGGAGAACAGCCGCAGGAGGTCCGGCGCGTCGGCCTCGGACAGGGCCCGCAGCTCGAAGCCCTCGACCCGGGGGGGATCGGCGATCATGCCCCGGACAGGCGCAGCAGGGCGATCAGCCGGGCCCGGGTCAGGCCATCGGCCACCCCGTCGAACCGGCTCTGCACCCAGTGCCGCTGGAAGGCTGTGACCACATCAGTCGTGGCGGCGTCGAAGGTTCCGCTGGGCGCGCAGTCGTAGCCGAGCCGGGTCAGGCCGGCCTGCAAGGCGAAGACGGCGGCTCCCGCCTCCCCCTCGGCCAGGGGCGCACCCGGCGCCGGCGGGGGCTCGACCCACAGGCCGTGGCCCGCCTCGGCCAGTCGCTTCCAGGGAAACCGCTCGCCCGGGTCCGGCTTGCGCGCCGGGGCGACATCAGAGTGGCCGACAATGTCGCCGTCGGCGATGGTCCAGCGGCTGCGGATGTCGCCCACCAGGGCAATAACGGCGGCCACCTGCAGCTCCGGGAAGTCGCGATAGCCGAACGCGTGGCCAGGATTGACGATCTCGATCCCGATCGAGCGGCTGTTGATGTCGCCCTGGCCCTTCCAGGAGGCGACGCCCGCGTGCCAGGCGCGGCGGGCCTCGTCCACCAGCCGGAAGACCCGGCCGTCTTCCTCGATCATGTAGTGGGCGCTGACCCGGCTGCCTGGCGTGGGGTTACGCAGTTGCGCCAAGGCCGCCTCGCCCGTCTGCATGCCGGTGTAGTGCAGGACGATCATGTCCGGCGGCGCGGTACGGGCGTCGAAGTTCGGCGAGGGCGCTTCGATCATGTCCATGGGCAGGTCCATGGGCAAAGGCTAGCCCTGTCCGCGTCCGAAGACGAGGGCCAGGCGGGCCAGTTGGTTGAAGCGGAAGGCGGTGACCAGGACGCCGGCCATGGCGAGGGCGGCGCCGACAGCCATGCGCAGGTCCACCACATCTCCGGTGAAGATCATCCCCAGCGCTATGGTGAAGATGGGGGTCATCAGGGTCAGGGGCGAAACCAGGGTCGCCTCATAGCGCTGGATCAGGGTGTAGTAGAGGGTGTGGGCCAGCACCGAGACGACGAGGCCCGAGAACAGGACCGCCGCCGCCAGGGCCCAGGGATTGGCGGCCACCACCGCAGCCTGCCCGGTCTCCAGGGTCAGGGTGAAGGCCAGGGTGGGAATGACCGAGGTCAGACCGACCCAGGCCTGGAACTGCAGGGGTTTGACGCCCTCGATCCGCTTCATCAGCACCGCACCGAAGGAGCCGATGACCGCGGAGGCGACCACGAACAGGAGGCCTGCAGACACGTGCAGTCCCGCAGGATTCCACATCACCAGGATCACACCCGCCAGGGTCATGCCGGTGCCCGCCAGCCGGCGGGCGTCGAGGCGCTCCTTCAGGAGGAACCAGGAAAGGACGGCCGTCACCGGCACGCCCAGTTGGCTAACGATGGCCACCGCCGAGGGGCTGGCTGTCTGCAAGGCGAAGAAGACCAGGGCGAAGGTGCCGCAGCCCATGCACAGGCCCACCAGGATCATCCGCCAGAGCGGCCGGGGGGCATTTCGCAGCCAGGGCCAGACCACCGCCAGGACGACGGCGAAGCGCAGGGCCGCGTAGAACATGGGCGGGGCGCCCAGGTTGGTGATCACGAGCTTGGAGATGATCGAGTTGGCTGCCCAGATCAGGCAGACCAGCGTCATCAGGCCAAAGTCGCGCGGGGTCATGGCCGGGCTTTCGCCCGCTTCGGGGCCGAGGGCAATGCCTTTCAGGACGCCTGCCAGAGCTTGTCAGCCCGGCGCTGAAGGGACAGGCTCGGCAAAACGGAGGCGCACATGACCGGACCCTTTCTCGGCCCTGACGTAAAGGACCTGGGCGCGGCCTGGATCGACCCCTCGGCCCGTCTGTACGGGGCGGTGGAAATCCACACGGGGGCCTCGGTCTGGTGCAATGTGGTGGTGCGCGCCGAAAGCGACCGGGTGGTGATCGGCCCCCGGGCCAACATCCAGGACTTCGTGATGATCCACGTGGGCGCCGGGACCGGGACCTTCGTGGGCGCGGACTGCTCGATCACCCACCATGTCACCCTGCATGGCTGCGAGATCGGTGAGGCCTGCCTGATCGGCATCGGCGCCACCATCATGGACGGCTGCCGGATCGGCGCCGGCTCCATTGTGGCGGGTGGCACCTTCCTCAAGGAGGGGACGGTGATCCCACCCGGCTCCATCGTCATGGGATCACCCGGCGCGGTGACCCGCACCCGCGACAACACCCTGGCCAACCGGATGAACGCCTTCCTCTACCGGCGGAATGCGGAAGCCTATGCGGCCGGAGACTACCGCCTCTGGTCCACCGAAGGCTTCCGCGCCGAGATGGCCGCCGAGCGCGCGCGCCTGGCGGCCGAGGTTCAGGCTGCCGCGCCGAGCGACAGGACCTCGTAACGCGCCAGGTGATGGTCGGTGGAGCCGAAGAGGCCCTCGATCATGGTGGCGCGCTTGAAGTAGTGGCCGATGGCCATCTCGTCGGTCACGCCCATGCCGCCGTGCAGCTGGACGGCATTCTGACCCACGAACTTGCAGGCCTTGCCGATCTGCACCTTGGCGGCCGAGGCGGCCTTGGCCCGCTCGGCGTCGCCGTCAGACAGGCGGATGGTGGCCATGTAGGTCATGGAGATCGACTGCTCGAGCTGGATGAACATATCGACCATGCGATGCTGCAGGACCTGGAAGGAGGAGATCGGCACGCCGAACTGCTTGCGCTGCTTGGTGTACTCCACCGTGCCCTCCTGCAGGCGGCGCAGGAGGCCGCAGGCCTCGGCGCAGGTGGCGGCGATGGCTTCGTCCATCACCTTCTCGACCAGGGGCAGGGCTTCGCCCTCGCCACCGATCCGGGCCTCGGCGCCCAGGGCGACGTTCTCGAAATAGACCTCAGAGGCGCGGAACCCGTCCACCGTCGGATAGTCGCGGGTGGTCACGCCCTTGGCCGACTTCGGCACGATGAAGACCGAGATCCCGCCGGCATCGCGCTGGCCGCCGCCCGTGCGGGCGGTGACGACCAGGTGCGTGGCGTAGGGTGCGCCGGTCACCACGGCCTTGTGACCGTCGAGCACGTAGCCGGCACCGTCCTTGCGGGCAGTCGTCTTCAGGTCGCGGATATTGTAGCGGCCCTGCGGCTCGGCATAGGCAAAGGCGAAGATGGCCTTGCCGGCGATGATCTGGCCGATCATCTCCTCGGCACCGGCCGGGGCACCGTGCTTCAGGAAGCCGCCGCCGATGACCACCGTGCCGAGGTAGGGCTCGACCACGAGGGCCTTACCCAGCTCTTCCATGACCACCATGTTCTCGGTGTAGCCGCCGCCCAGGCCGCCCTGAGCCTCGGGGAAGGCTGCGCCCAGGATGCCAAGCTCGTCGGCAAAGGCGCTCCAGACGTCAGGCCGCCAGAAGGGCTCGCGCCCCAGGCCCGCCCGACGCTGGTCGAAGCTGTAATTATCGCCAAGGTAGCTCGCGATCGTATCGCGAAGCATCGACTGTTCTTCGGTGAAGCTGAAATCCATGTGTGTCCCGCCCGGGGGCCGCAGCCCCTGCTGAATGTTCCGAGAATGCCTTAGATGCCCAATACCATCTTGGAGATGATGTTACGCTGGATCTCGTTGGAACCGCCATAGATCGAGGTCTTGCGGCCGTTGAAGTAGTCGCCGGCGAGGTCCAGGGAGTGCTGGGGCCCGATGCCGGAGTTGTGGCCTGCCTCGCCAAGGAAGGGGGCACCGTAGTGGCCGGCGGCCTCCAGGGCCAGGTCCTGAAGGCGCTGCTGGATTTCGGTGCCCTTGATCTTGAGGATCGAGCTTTCCGGGCCGGGGCCCTTGCCGCTGGACTCGCCAGCCAGGGT
>Ga0114973_10002417_pt1 | contig 13561 bp, 4 predicted proteins | sample M_140807_MF_Meta_FD_87025 | JGI IMG/M metagenome (GOLD analysis project Ga0114973, IMG submission 87025) | Freshwater microbial communities from Lake Montjoie, Canada to study carbon cycling - M_140807_MF_MetaG | ecosystem: Environmental > Aquatic > Freshwater > Lake | place: Lake Montjoie... | reverse complement strand
GGCCGAGCCATACTGCAGCGTGCCGCTCGAAACGCGGATCGTGCCGCTGCCGAGGGCACCCAGCGACGAGAAGTTCAAGACGCCCTGCTGAACGACCGTGCCGGCGGTCCAGGTGTTGCTCCCCGATGCAGGCGCGAGCGTGAGGGTGCCGAGGCCCTGCTTGTAGAACGTCGCACCCGCGGTGCTGCCAAACGCGGTCGCGAACGTCACGTTGTTGCCGTTGGTGTTGATGTTGACGCTCGCCCCAGTCACCTGGGTCTTCGCCGAGATGTCCTGCGTGTTCCCCGAGGCATACTGCAGGATGCCCGTTGAGGAAAACTGGATCGTGCCCGAGTTGGTGAGGGCGTTGGGACCGAAGATCAACGTGCCCTGATTGACGTTCGTCAGACCCGTGAAGCCGTTTGACCCGGACAGGTACCAGGTGGCGTTGCCGCCCTTCCTGATCGAGGTCTGGTTGAGGGGACTGTTGTCGACGATGCTTCCGGCAATCTCGCCGAACGTGCTCGCCGTGCCAGTGAGCGAGAGCTGCTTCGAGCCGGCGCCCGAGGCGGTGAAGTTGCTCGTAAACGTAAGGGTTCCCGTCACGGACAGGTTGTTGATCGTGGCCCCGTTGGTAGTGCCCTGAAGGTCGATCACCTTGTTCGTGGTCTCCCCGGGGCCGGTGTAGGTCAGCTGGTTGGTAGAGGTGTTGCCGCTCGAGCCGATCTTGATCGTGGTGCCCGAGCCAAGCGGGCTGGCCGCACCGGCAGTACCGATTTTTGCGGTGATCAGCTCGTAGGTCACGCTGGTGGTGTTGCCTTGCACCGAGACGCCGCCGCTGAAGGTGCTGGCCGTGTTCGAAAGCGTGAGAGCGCCCTTGCCTGAGCCGCCAAACACGACGTTCACCGGCGAGCTGCCATCCGTGCCGTCGGTGATCAGGCCACTCACGCTGTAGCTGCCAAGGAAGGTGCTTCCGCTGTTTTGATAGGAGATCGTCTTGGCTCCGCCGTTCGCGGCCGACACGTTGCCGGACATGGTGAGCGTGGTGTCGGCAGTTGGGGCTACGGTGATCGTGGCGGTGCCGGTGGTTGCGGCGATCAGGATCCCCTTGTCGGTGGCAATCGAGCCGCCCGTGTATCGGATGCCGCTCGCGCTCGCGGAGCCATTGCCCATCGTGATCGTGCCGCTCGTGCCGAGGACACTATTGGCTCCGGAGTTGCCGACGGCTGAGGTGCCGATGGCTAGCGTGCCTCGCTGAATCCACGTGCCGCCGCTGAAGCTGTTGTTGGCGTTAGAGGCCGTGCCCGTGGCGCCGCTGGCGTAGTTCAGGGCGAGTTGGCCAGTTCCGCTGATCGTGCCCGTGAGGGTGAATAAGTTCGCCGAGTTGCCTTGCGTCACAAGCAACTGCGTTGCGTTCAGGACGAGGTTGTTACTGATCACGAGGTTCGGCCTGGTGTAACTACCCGATGGCTGGTTCACGGCCAGCGTGGCCGTGCCGCCGGCGACGGTGAAGTCGAGCGGGTTGCCGGAAATCGTGTACGTCGGGGCGGCGCCGATCGCATTGCTGAGGCCGGTGAACGTGAGACCACTCAAGACGAACGTGCCTGTATCGTTGTTGGAGGTCACCTGGGCGCCCAAGTTTTGGGTTCCGGTGAACACCAGCGAGTTCGAGGAGGAACTCACCGGAGTCGACGGCGCCCAGTTGCTGCCGGTGGACCAGCTCGTCGACCCGCTTGCTGAGGTGTAGGTGAAAATCGCCGCTTGGGTGGGAATGGCTGCGAAGCATGCGACGACCGCCCACGCGGCGGCGACCCGTCGAGCGAACGAGCGGCTGGAAATCCGGGAGCCAAGGGACCAAAAGGACGAAGCGTTCATGCGTTCACCTGGAGCAGAAAATCGGGCCATGAGCGAGTACACGTTTGGAAACCTTTCCCCGACGATGCGATTCGCCGCCATGCCGCGGCACAGCCCGCACTCTACGCCTGCTCGAACGCCCCGCAACGCGAAAACCGGGAAATGTGACGAATCGGGCATGGGTAGGGACGAATCGGGCAAACCCATTGGCCACCTGGCCAGGGTGGGCAGGATCGAGACGAATCAGGAGAGGGGTCCAAGCGACATTCGTCTCGTTCCACGACCGCACCCACCGCACCGACGGGCTGTGAGCCGCGTAGACCACGCGTAGACTCTGCGATGGCGGTCCGGCTGTCGCCCGGACACGCGCAGACTGCGGGACTGGAGGCCCGTCCATGTCGTCGCCGACCTCGTGGCTCCGCCGGTGGGCTCGTCCCGTCAGGACCCGTTCTGACGCGGCGGCCTCACGCCGCCGTCGCGCTCGCCTTCAGTTCGAAGCGTGCGAGCAACGCGCCATGCTGGCGGCCGTTCTCCCTGCCGTCGCGACCGACACGGGCGTGATGACGCCGTCGTATGTCGTGCCCAACGCCGCGTTCGTGCAGCAGAGCGGCGAAACCGTCACCACGATCAACGACACCTCCGGGTCGATCGCCACGGTTCAGACAGCGATCAACTCAGCCCGCACCGCCAACGCGTCGCGGCTGATCGTCGTCAACCTCAAGGCCAGCACGCGATACACGGTCACCAGCACTCCACTGACGCTTGGATCGAACGTCTGCCTCACGGGCAACGGCAGCACGATCGCAGCAGGTGCGTCGGCATCGGCCACGAGCTTGGTGCGAATCTCCGCCGGCTCGCGGAACGTGGCCGTGAGTCGGCTCACACTCGACGGCGGCTTGGCCGCGCTCAACGGGCTCGAAGCACCGGGTGTCAGCCGGGTGAACGTGGATCAGGTCACGGTGCAATCGGCTGGACAGGACGGCATCTTCCTTCAGGGCCTCGGAAGCACCTCTTATGACAGCGAGATCACCGTCACCCGCTGTGAGGCGGCTAACTCTGTGGGGGCGGGCATCCACATCGTCGATGCCACCCAAGCCGTGGTGCTCGACGTCTCGGCCTACGGCAACGCCCGTGGCGTCTCCCTGGAGACGAGCGCGGATTCCCTGATCGCCAACAACCGGGCGAGTTTCAACACCACCGCGGGCATTGCGCTTTCCGCCACCACCCGCTGCAAGGTTGTCGGCAACCTCTGCGTGGCCAATACGGTGGGCATCGCGAACGCTGGCACGACCACCTCCAGCACCTACAACTTCTTCGTCAACAACGACTTCCGCACCGGGGCCACGGGCTTCTCGATGGCCGGCCAGGCCAATGTGCTCTACGGCAACACGTTTACCGCCGACGTGACCACGCCACTCTCGATCGCAAGCGGTTCGGGGGCCAACCGGATCATCTCGACCGGCCCGGCTCTCACCGGTTCCGGCCAGGAGATCTTCCATCCGCCAACGGCGGCCAACCCGCACACCCAGGCGGTGATGTCAACGGCCGGCCGCGTGGATGTGGTCACCGCCGCCACCACGCTCTCCGGCGTGCAGGCGGCCTACGACGCAGCCCGTGCCGCCAACGCTACCGCGGTGATCGTGCTCCACCTCACCGCCAGCCGGATCACCGGCGACGCGACGTGCGTGCTCGGGTCGCGGACCTGCGTGCTGATCGACGGCACGATCGCCCTGGCGGCGGGCGTCACGGCCTTCTCGGCATCGGGCGATGGGTTTCTCTCCGTGTCGGGGGGGGTGATCGACGGTGGCAGCACGACCGGCCGCCCCGGCCTCTCCTTCGAAAACTGTTCGCGGGTGGTGGTCGAACAGGTCACGCTTCGCAACTTCGGCGCTAAGGCCACTCGCGTGACGAACTCCGACGTCATCGCTTTCAGTGGATGCACCACGCCCTGCATCGTCGCGGGCACCACGATCGACGGCGGCGCCGCCCGCGGGATCTGGACCAAGGGCAACTCCATCAGCAGTACCGGCGGATTCATTTTCGCGGGCAACACGATTACCAACTGCAACATGGACGGCATCGACTTCGACGTCACCACGTCCAACTCGCTTGCCTATGCCAACACGTCTCGGAGCAACATCCGCTACGGGGTGTTCGTCGAGGAGGGGGCGAGTCTCAACACGGTGTTCGCCAACACTTGCAGTTCCAATGAGATCGGTATCAACGTGTATGCCTCAGTGACGGGCACCACGATCCGCAACAGCCTCGTCGCCAACGTCTGCGACGCAAATCAACGGGGAATCCGCTTCGGTGCAGCCACCGGCTTGGAAACCAGCCACAACTTCGCCTTCAACAACACGCTCACCAATTCCACCTCGAAGGGCCTCGACGCCCAAAGTGTGGGCACGGAGAACTACTGCTCGCAGCAGTACTTCAGTGCCAACGCTGCCACCATCGGCGGCACCACCGGGGCCGTGTTTTTCAACTCCGCATCGTTTGCGGCCACGGCCGCCGCCGCGACGACCGTGATGACACCGTCGTCGCCCGGCACCTCATCCACGCCAGTCGGTAGCGTGGCGATCACGTTCTCCAAGCCGGTCACGGGATTCGGATTGGGCGACCTGACGTTGACGAGGGGTGGTTCGCCCGTGTCGCTCGCCAGCGCCACGCTCACGTCGACCGACGGCCGGCGGTTCACGCTGGGCAGCCTCGGAACGGCGACGGCGACCGACGGGGCCTACACGCTGTCGTTCAACGCGACAGGGTCGGGCGTCGTCGATGCCGCTGGGCAATCGCTGACGCAGAACGCCACGGCCGCCTGGACGCTCGACACGAGCATCTCGGTCCCTGCCGGACAGACCGTGGTCGATACGACGGTCCGCACCGGCTCGGCACAGGTTGTCAAACGCGGAGCCGGCACGTTGGTGCTGACCGTCGCCGCCTCGTTCACTGGCGGCACGGTGGTCGAGGCGGGCACCCTCATCATTCGCCAGGCGAATGCGATTGGTGTCGGCTCACTCACGGTTCGGGCCGGAGCGATCGTGCGGCTCGACATCGGAACGGATCGAGTGGCCGTGACGGCGCTGGCGATTGACGCGGCTGGCCTCCTCGACGTCGATGCGGGAGGCGTCAGCGTCGCCGCTGGCGGGCTAACGCATGCGACGTTTCGGGAGCGACTCTCCGCCGGCCGCAATGGCGGCGGCTGGAATGGCAGTTCGGGCATTGTCTCGACGTTCGCCGCCGATGAGGTCGCCGCTGGCATACCACGTGCGGTCGGCTGGTTTGACGACGGTGCGGAGCCACTGACGTTCGCCTTTGCGGCCCCCGGGGACACGAATCTCGATGGGCTGGTCGATGTCCTCGACGCCGCCACCTTCATCAGTTCTGGGGCGTATGACGCCGCGATCGACTCAGGCTGGATGAAAGGGGATTTCAACGATGACGGCATCGTCGACGTCCTCGACGCCGCCGACCTCATCGGCGGGGGACTCTACGACGCTGGGAGCTACCTGCCATCGGCGTCAGCCGTCGCCCGTCGGAAGTGGATTCTCTGACTCGGGGCCCGTTGTCGCGGCGACCTGCAACCGCCTTCAGCGGGCCTTGCGGGCGACCGACCTGGCTGGCACCGCCCGAAGGAGTCCGAGATCGAACGCCCGTGCGACGGCCTGAGTCCGGTCGTTGACTTCAAGTTTTTCGATCACCGCTGCGACATGGGCCTTGGCGGTGCGGGTCGAGATTCCCAGCAGCCGGCCGATCTCGTTGTTCGTGAAGCCCTCCCGCATCAACCCGAGGACCTCGATCTCGCGGGGCGACAGGGATGACGAGAAGGCCGGCGCGGCGAGATGCTCGGCCACATCTGCCGACACCGCCCGTCGGCCCGCATGCACGTCGTGGATTGCCTTGACGAGTTCCTCGTGCCGCACGGTCTTCGTGATGTAGCCGCAGGCGCCGGCCTTCATCGACTGGGCGATGTCCTCTGGTGCCTCGGAGGATGTGAGCATCAGCACGCAGGCGGCGGGATCGAGTTGCCGGAGCCGTCGCAGTGTCTCGATGCCGTCGATCCCGTGCATGGTCACGTCGAGCAGGCAGACGTCGGGCTTCTGCGAGCGCCACAGCTCAACCGCCGTTTCGCCATCGTCGGCCTGCGCAACCACCAGGAAATCGGGTTCCGTCTCAAGGAGATTCGCCAGCCCAGCCCGCATCAGCGGGTGGTCGTCCACCAGCAGGAGGCGGATGCGGGGGACGTTTGCCATGGCACCGCGGCATTTTACGGAAGCGGATCGCACAACCATGTTCCTCCACGCCCCCAGTATCGCATATTGGCCAGCCGGCCAATGGAAAAGGGCGGCCCGGGAAGGTTGAGTAAGGGAGTGCGGATGTCACATGCCGGATCATCATGGGGCAGGAGATTGGCTCTGGTGGTTCAGGCCATGAAACAGTGCAGTTTGAGATCCGGGCGGGCCCGCGGCCTCTTCCGGATCGGGAGTCTCGCCGCGTTCGCCCTGGCCGGTGCCACTCTTCCGGGGCAACCGGCGGCCGGCTCGACTTTTCACGTGTCGCCGGAGGGAAGCGACGCTGCTGCAGGCGACGAGTTGCATCCGTTTCGCACGGTCCAACGAGCGGCCGAGGCTGCCCAGCCGGGCGACGTCGTGCTCGTGTCGCCCGGCGTCTACCGCGAGCGAGTGGCGCCGCCACGGGGTGGTGAGGCAGCACGACAGATCGTGTTTCGCTCGAAGGTGCGTCACGCAGCTGTCCTCAAGGGTTCCGACGTATGGGAGCCGACGTGGGAGGCGCACGGCCAGCAGATCTGGTCGGGTGTGGTCGCGGAGGATCTGTTCACGGACACGACCCACGTCGATGGCGCCAACCCTTTTGCCATCCCACTCGCCTCGACCCCATGGGGGCGTGAGGGGTTCCCCGAGTACGAGCGGCATCGCCGCGGCGAACGCGGCGGCAACCCCGCTGCAGACCCGACGATCGTTTACACCCTCGGCCAGGTGTTCGTCGATGGCGCGATGTACCGCCAGGTACCGATTCGTGCCGAGCTCGATGATGCAGCCGGCACTTGGTTCTACGACTCCAGCGCACACCGGCTCTACCTGCGATTCCCTGCAGGCGGTCCGCAGGGCCACGTGGTCGAGCTCACAACCCGCCGCAGGATTTTCGCTCCGCACGACCGCGGCCTGGGTCACATCCAGGTCGAGGGCTTCGTGATGGAGCACTGCGGCAACCAGTATCCGACCGATTTCTGGGTGCAGTCGAGCCCGCAGTGGCAGCAGGCTGGCGCCCTCGGCACCCGAGGTGGCCACCACTGGACGATCCGCGACAACGTCGTGCGGCTCGCGCAGGGCGTCGGCCTCGATCTCGGCGTGGAGGGCCATCCCGATGCCGATCTCGAGTTTGGGGGCCGCAAGCGGCCCTCATCCGCCGGCCACCATGTCGTCGAGGACAACGTGATCGCCCACAACGGCGGCGCGGGCACCGCCGGCTATCTGGCCCGGGGTGTTGTCCTTCGGCGAAATGTCGTGGTCGGCAACAACCTGCTGCGTTTTTACGGAAAGAAGCGGTGGGAGAGCGGTGGCATCAAGCTCCACTCACCACATGAGTCGCTGATCGAGGCCAATGTGATCGTCGACAACCATTCCTGCGCCGGCCTCTGGTTCGATCAGGGTGCGGGCAATCGGACGCGAATCGAGGCGAACGTGATCATCGGTCACCACACCGGCCTCGACGTCGAGATCGGCCGCGGGCGAGACGCCGTCGCGGCCCGAAACGTGATCGTCGACAACGCCGTGGGGATCGCCTTCCGTGAGTCGGGCGGGGTGCGCGTGGTCGACAATCTGATCGTGTCGATGACGGGCACGGCGGTAAAGAATGCGCACGATCCGAAACGGCCCGGCGACTGGACATCCGGCCCGATCGATCTGGTTGGAAACATCATCGCCGGGACGACTCTTGTGTCGGTGGTGCCTCCGGGACAATCACGGAGCGAGGCCCGCCGATTCGACGGCAACGCCTATGCCGTGGTGGGCGACGATGACCACCCGTTCGCCGTTGCCGGAACGGGCCGCCTCGCCTTCAGCGAGTGGCAGAAGTACTGGCATGATCACAATGGTGGTCAGGACTGCGACCGACACAGCATCGTGGCGACAGGATTCGCCTGCTCGCTGGACCGGGTCTCAGGGATGCTCGCGGTGAAGCCGGGGTTTGATCCCGCGGCACTGCGTCGGGCATCGGGCATTGCGGATGCTGGTGAGGCAGGGCCGTGCGAGCGACTTGGCGCAGGCGGTGGAAATCTCAGGCTCTGGGCAGAGGACGTCGTCGTCGGCCTGCCGGAGCCGTGGGCCGTGACCCCGGGTTTGACCGCGTCGGCGGGCGGCCCCATAGTGGGTCCAGGTGCGACCCAGTGACGAATGCGCGTCGTGCCTGCTCCTGAAGGCGGGTGGGCGACACGGCATGAAGTGCAGCCGGCGACATGGGATGCTGCTTTTTCGCCTGCTCACCGCAGCCTGCGTGTTCACGGCAATCGTCGCGGCGGCGGATGAGTCGGTACTCGGGCCGACCGACGTCGCCAGGGTGCTCTCGCGCATGCATTCCCTGGGGAGCGAGCGGCCTGAGATCTGCATTCGGGGCGTGGTCACGCTGGCCGTGGCTGACCGCGTAGACTTCGCCGTCCAGGATGCCACGGGGGGCATCTGGGTGACCGCGGCTGACATCGCCGACGCGTCGCTGCGGTCTGCGCTGAAGTGCGGACACGAGGTCGAGGTCAGGGGCCTACTCGACCGGGGCGGCTTCGCGCCGCTGCTCGTGGCGCGAGATCTTCGGGTTCTTGGCGATGCGCAACTTCCTGAGCCGCTCCAGGGGGACGTGATGCGGCTGTTCATCGGTGCTGACAACTGCCGCCGCGTCGAACTGGCGGGGGTCGTGCAGGGATATCGCGCCGATCAGGGCCGGCAGGTCGCGAGCCTCGTCGTCGAGGTGGCCGGGCGGCGGATGGTGGTGCAGATGCCGAAACCATCGCGCGGCATGGGCCGCCGCGAGCTCGTCGATTCCGAGGTCCGGATGGTTGGGGTCGTAGGAGCGATTCGCAACACCCGCGGCGAGTTTCTGCACCCGACGCTCTGGATCGCGAGGCCGGACGACATCACGGTCGTGGAGCCTCCAACCGCCGACCCGTTTGACGCGCTTCTCGTTCCGCTCGATGAAGTCGGCCGGTTCCGCATCGAGCCGCCAACGGGCCACCGCATGCAGACCGAGGGAGTCGTTACCTGCGCCCTTCCCGGGCGGCGTTTTTACCTGCAGGAGGGACTGACCGGGATCCGCGTGCAGGCCGTTTCATCGGGCACTCTGGCAGTGGGTGACCGGGTCGGAGTGGCGGGCTTTATCGAGATGAGCCGTCAGACCGCGGGTATCACCGAGGCCACTGTCCGCAAGATCGGAACAGGCGTCGTGCCCGAGCCTCAGCAGATCACACCCGACGAGGTGGCAATGCTCAACACCGACGCCCGCCGGCGGGGCTTGATCGCGTCCCCGAGCAACTTCGACGGCTGCCTCGTCACCTTCCCCGCGAAGCTCATCGAGGTGCATGAGGTGAAGCCGGGGACCGGGCGGCTCGTGCTGTCGTCGGGGCTCTCCACCCTCTCGGCCTCTTTCGACGGTGTGGCCTTTGCCCCGCTTGGCAGGCTCCAGACCGGGAGCGAACTGCAGGTGCGGGGGGTGATGGAGGTGCAACTGCTCGGTGACGAGGGGCTACGATCGGTCGCCAGCGACCCCGTGGTGCAGCAACTGGCGCTGTTGCTCCGCAGCGTCGAGGACGTTCGGGTGATCCGCACGCCATCATGGTGGACGCCGGCTCGGCTCGCGGCGCTGCTGGCGGGCGTGTTGACGGTGCTCGCTGGTGCACTGGCGTGGGTCTGGCTCCTCCGCCGGGAGGTGGCAATCCAGGCTCAGCAGTTGGCCCGTGAAATCAGCACGCGACGTGACGCCGCCGTGGAGTTTCAGGCGGCGCTCCGCGAGCGGAATCGCCTGGCTGCAAACCTGCACGACACGCTCCTGCAAACCCTCACCGGCATCCATTTTCAGCTGGCGGCCTGCCGCTCGCGCGGCCGCCGAGCGCCGGTCGACATTGCGGAGCCGCTCGACGTGGCCCAGCGGATGGTTGATCACGCGACCCAGGAGCTTCGTGGGTCGGTGTGGGCGCTCCGCACGATGCCGCTGGTTGGCCACTCGTTTCGGGAGTCACTCGAGTCGCTGATTTCGCACCTTGGCAAGCAGCGACGCGAGCGGATCACGGCCCGGGTGGAGGGAACGCCCTTCGATGTGCCGAATTTCGTGGCGGGCAACTTGCTGCTCGTCATCCAGGAGGCGATCCACAACGCCATGCACCACGCACAGGCAGAGACCATCGATGTTTCGGTGGTGTTTGACGCCGCCACCGGTTCGATCACCGCGGAGGTGCGGGATAGCGGCCTCGGCTTCGACCGTGCCACGGCGGCGGGCCCCGCCCAGGGCCACTTTGGCCTTCAGGGCATGCGGGAGCGGATGGAGCGTCTCAACGGCCACCTTTCGATCGAGAGCCGGCCTGGCGGCGGCACAACCGTGCGGGCGCAAGCGTTTAAGCGCGATTACGATGCCGAACTCGACGCAGCCGGCGGTTCCGAGCCTGTTTCGGCCGCTTGACCAGACCCGGAGATGCTCTGGCCACCTGGCCAATGGTCGTATTCCACGGGTTTTCGCTAAGAATGGGGGAGGGGAGGGCCGTTTCGCACACGGACTCAGACCCGCTTTCCCGCCGGAACCACCCCAGGACCGTTTTCGATGAGCTCCTCGCTTTTCCCTCACCGAACAGTTGCTCGCCGCCCCCTTTGGGCGCGGTTTCTCGACCTGGCCCCGTGCGTGCTCGCGGTCGGCGTCTGGCTGGCGGCCCATCCCGTCGCAGCCGCAACCTACACCTACGCAAACGTGAGCGGCGGGACGACGCAGTGGTCAGCAGGGACAGACTGGAACGCGGTTCCGGTGAGTAGCCCGTCGACGTCGCTTCTGTTCACCGGGACACAGGCCGTCAGCGCCGCCACGATTTCCAACAACGACATCTCCGGGACGTTTGCACTCACCGGCGCCACCGTCACGGTCACCGGCACGACCGGCTCGACGTACGCGATCACCGGCAATGCGCTCGCGTTCAGTTCCACCAGTGGCACGGCGACGTTTCTGATCAATCCGGCCGGCACCAAGCCGACGGTGCAGATCAATAACCCCCTGGTCGTGAATACCGGAGTGCTCCTGATCTCAAACAACAACTCGAACTCCACGTTCTACAACGTGAACGGGGTGGTGAGCGGCACGGGAATGTTGGCGCTCAAGTCGAGCGGAACCGGCGGCTACAACAACGCGAACGCGGCGTCCGGCGTTGGCGGGCTGAACTCCTCCAACAGCTTTAGCGGTGGGTTCTGGTTTCAGCAGGGCACGCTCTACACGGGTTCGAGTGCCATTTCGTCGGTCGTCGGGATGACCGGCCAAAACAGCATGCTGGGTTCCGCCGGTTCCATCACGCTCGGCACGACCGGTACCAGTGCCACCCTCCGACTGACACCGACTGCGAGTGGCACGACCGACCGGACGATCATCGTTGGCGGAACCGGCGGTGCGACGATCTACATGAATCCCGTCAACTCTGGCACCACGACCTTCGGCATGGGGGCGATCACGTCGGGCACCGGGGGTGACCGCCGCGTCGTGTTTAACACTGCGGGCAGCAACACCGACGTCTTCTCGGTTGCTGGCGTCGTCTCGGACAACGCCGACGGAAGCAAACTCGCCGTCAACGTTGCCGGATCGGGCAACGGCACCGTGATCCTCTCCAACACGGCCAACTCCTTCAGCGGCGGCTTGTCGATCCAGGGCAACATTACCGGGCGAACGTATGACGTTTCCGTGCCGCGGATTGGCCTCACTGGATCGAACAGCCCGCTCGGCACATCTGGCACGATCGGACTTGGCGGGAGCAATGGCTTTGCGATGCTCACCTGGACGGGCACCGCGAACGAAACCACCGACAAGGTGATCAACTTGATCGCCACGGCAACATCAGGCGTTGCTGCCATCGAAAACAACGGCACCGGCGTGCTGACGTTCGCGAGCGACGTTGTCGTGACCGGTGCCACCGGCAAGAGTTTCAACTTCTACGGCACCGGCACGACGAACTTCGCGGGCCGCATCAGCGACTACGGATCAGGCGCTGCCACGAGCATTCGCAAGGGTAGCAACGGCACGCTGATCCTCTCCGGGTCGAACACCTACACAGGCAACACCGACGTCAATCAGGGCACGCTGCAGTTCACCGCCGGCGCCCTCGACAGTTCGGCGGCGATTCTGTTTTCGAACGTCGGCATCCTCCAATACGCGACCGGCAACACGCAGGACGTGTCGGGCAAGATTCAGTTCACGACCGGGTCTGCCGCGGCGACGATCAACACAAACGGAAACGACGTCACGTTCGCAACAGCCATCGCCGCCGGAGCTGCCGGGTCCGGCACGGCCAACACGTTCTACAAGTCGGGCCTGGGCACGCTGACGCTCGCTCCGGGCTCGGGGAGCAATGGCTGGGCCAACGGCACCGTCGTCCAGCAGGGCGTGCTGAACTTCGCCTCCGTGGGAGCCCTCGGAGGCGGTACGATTCGCGTCTCCAGCGGAACGCTCCAGTACGGCTCCGGCGTCACCGACGACATCTCCAGCCGGTTTACGCTCACTGCCGGCAGCTACGGAGCGATCGACACCAATGGCAACAGCGTCACGTTCGCCAGTCCGGTGGTCGCCACGGGCACCGGCAACGGCGGCCTGATCAAGGCTAACGCCGGCACACTCACGCTGACGGCGTCAGCGAGCTACACGCTCGGCACGACCGTGAACGGTGGGACGCTCGCCCTTGGCAGCAGCGCGTCGCTCGCGAGTTCGTCGTTTGTTTCGGTGGCGACCGGGGCTACGTTCGACGTCCGGTCGGTCCCTGGGGGCTTCGCGGTAGCCCCAACCCAATCGGTCGCCGGGCTTGGCACCGTCGCCGGCTCGATGAGCTTGGGCGGGGGTGCCACCGTCGCCCCGGGAACGGCCCCCGGCACGAGCATCGGCACGCTGTCGGTCTCGCAGGGAGTCACCTGGGGTTCAAGCGGCAACTACAACTGGCAGATGCTCAGCGGCACGGGTACCGCTGGTACCGCGACCTCGTGGGACGTGCTGACCGTCGGCGGCACGCTGACGATCGCCGCCACTCCCGCGGATCCGTTCAAAATCAATCTCTGGACCCTCACAAGCACCAGCACGGCTGGGGACGTCAGCGGCACGGCCGCCAACTTCGATCCCGCCCAGAACTACACCTGGAAGATCGCCGGTGCCTCGGGCGGAGTGAGCGGCTTCGCCGCCAATAAGTTCCTCATCAACACGTCGGCCAACAATGGCACCGGTGGATTTGCCAACGGCCTTGCCGGCGGCACGTTCAGCATTGCGCAGGCGGGCACCGCGATCAATCTGGTGTTCACGGCAGCCGCTCCTTCGGTGATCACGATCAACGTCGCCAGCGGCACCCAGACCCAAACCCAGGCCGGCCATCCGACGCTCTCCGGTTCGATTCCGGTGGTGAAGACCGGCGCCGGCACGCTGGTGATCACCGCCGCCAACACGCTCACCGGTTCCACGAGCGTGCAGCAGGGCACGCTGCAGCTGGCCAACGCCGCAG
>Ga0114973_10002415_pt1 | contig 13567 bp, 13 predicted proteins | sample M_140807_MF_Meta_FD_87025 | JGI IMG/M metagenome (GOLD analysis project Ga0114973, IMG submission 87025) | Freshwater microbial communities from Lake Montjoie, Canada to study carbon cycling - M_140807_MF_MetaG | ecosystem: Environmental > Aquatic > Freshwater > Lake | place: Lake Montjoie... | reverse complement strand
TATTTCGATAACTTTGACAAAACTAAACATATTATCGAGCCGTTTTTTATTCCTACCGAGTGGTTTAAGATTAGGGCTTTTGACTGGGGATATTCTAAACCTTTTTGTGTTCTTTGGGGTGCGGTGTCGGATGGATCGCTTGTTGATTGTGGCGGTATAAAACGAAGCTTTCCAAGAGGTGCGATTATTATATATCGTGAGTTTTATGGTTGCACTGGCAAATCAAACGAAGGGCTTAAAATGCATGCTGGAGATATCGCTAAGAATACAAAAGCAATGCAACAAAGCGAAAGAATGAATGATATGGTTGCAGATCCTGCAATTTTTGATGTCTCAAGTGGTGAAAGTATAGCCGATCAAATGGCAAAAGACAAAATACATTGGAGACCAGCGGACAATAAAAGAGTGGCGGGCTGGCAACAAATAAGAGCAAGATTCAGCGGAGAAGATGGTAGACCTTTATTGTATTTTACGAACACTTGCAAAAATTTGATTAGAACATTGCCAATAATGCAATATGACAATAGTAAACCCGAAGATTTAAATAGCGACTTAGAAGATCATGCGGTCGATACTTTACGATATCTTTGTATGTCTCGCCCTATTGTTGTTGAAATTCCTAAAACTCAAATGGCACTTGAAGAACAATGGTATAGAGATTTTAACCCTAAGAATTATTCAAATAATAGAAAATAATATGGCATCAAATATAAAAGTAATGGGGATCGGCGGGGATATATCTTTCGTAGGTCTATGTAAGAATGGTCATCCAATAGGAGAGTTATTTTATGAAGAACCAATACAAAAAGCATCTTTTAATAACACTATCAAGAATCATAATATTTTGCCAGATGGTAAATGTTCAGAGTGTGGGGTATTAGTATTTTACACTAATGAGGGTAATATAGGTCAGTTTAATGGTTTAGATTGTAAAGATGAGGATATTGAAAGATTGAGATTACACGGTCTTTTTTGGTCTTTAAAAAAAGGAAATATTATTTGGGAAAAATTATTTCTTGAAGGTCAAAAAGATATAGGGAATAATGAGTTTATGATATTATGTAATCCAATTAAAGCTAGGATTATTCATAAAAATAATTTAGAAAAGATGAGGGAAGAGCATTTGATAGAATTAGATGAATTAGTTAATATCGGAAAGATAATAAAAAGAACTTGACAAATAAAATTATTTAACAAAAATTTAATTTGAAAGGCTTGCATGCGTTAACACATTACAAATTATTAGATTTATCGTAAATGCAAGCTAATATTCAAGTTGAAAAAAAAGAAGATTTAACGCACTCTAAGGGAGATGCTGGATTAGTAGAGATTTGGACAAAAGAAATTGAAAATGCTATTAATTATGAAAAAGAATGGCATGATGAAGCTAATGCTAACTTTACAATATACAATAACGAAGGGCAAAGCAAAGATAGATACAATGTTTTTTGGTCTAACACTCAAACACTCCGCCCACTTTTATTCTCAAAACTTCCTAAAACAAACATTACTCAACGATTTTTAGATACCAGCGAAATTAACCGCATTGCTTCTGAGATGATGGAACGAGCAATTGATTTATCTTTAAAAGATTCAGACGCTGAAACGGCAATTAATAAATCCCGTGATGATTTTTTAATTGGCGGTCGCGGTGTAGGTCGTGTTTGTTATGATCCTGAAAACGAAGTCGAGTTAGAAGATGGCTCAATAGAAATGGATGATTCTGAAAAGAAATGTCGCATTGAATATGTTGATTGGAAAGATTTTACAATGTCAACAGATAAAGAATGGTGTAATGTTCAGTGGATAGCTTTTAGACATTATAAAAATCGCAATGAGTTAATCGAAGATTTTGGAGAAAAAAAAGCTAATGCAGTTGAGTTAAATGCTACTAGATTAAATAATAATAAAAACAAAAATAACGAAAATGAATTATTTAAAATGGCTGAAGTCTGGGAAGTTTGGGACAAAAAAAACAAATCAGTTTTATTTCTTACAATTGGCGGTGGCGGTGTTTTATTATCAAATGAAGAAGATCCTTATAAATTAAGAAATTTTTTTCCGATTAAATCACCTCTTGGCTCTAATTCAAACCCCATTGATTTAAGACCGATACCGCTTTATAGACAATACAAAACACAAGCTGAAGAACTTAACATAATCGACACTCGCATTCGTTCATTAGTAGAGCAATGCAAGGTAACTGGAATTTATTCATCTATTGCTGAAGCTTCTGATATGGAAGGTTTATTCAATGGTGATGATGGCTCTTTTACTCCTATGCTTTCAACTGGGAATCAAAAAGTTCAAGATTTAATAATGTTTAAGCCACTTGGCGAAATCATTGCGACAATTTCACAACTTAACGATAGAAAAGACCGTGTTATTTTCTCAATTAGAGACATTACAGGAATTTCTGATATTGTGCGAGGCATTACTACCGCTTCAGAAACTGCCACCGCTCAACAAATGAAGGGAAACTTTGCAATTAGCAGAATCCAACCTTTACAAAAAGAACTAGAATATTGGGTTAGAGATTTAATTAGATTACTTTGTGAATTAACCGTTGAAAATTACACAATTAAAGAGCTGATAGAAATGACTCAACTTAAAATTGTTGACATTAAAGCAATTGAAAGAGCTGAACAACTAAAATTAGATTTCTTATTAAACGAAGCTAAAAGTTTAACTGATCCCAATAATCCTGAAGAAGTTGCTAGGTTAGAACAAATGAATGAGCAAGCTAAAGAACAATTCAAAAAAACAATGAAAAAGCCTTTAGAGGATTTAAAAGGCTATGCTATTACACCAGAGCAAATTCCAGAATTAGAAAAATTAATTAAAAATGATAAATTAAGAACTTTTGCAATTGATGTCGAAACTGATTCAACAATAAAAATTGACCAGCAGCAAGAAAAAGCTGATAGAATAGAATATATTCGCTCAATTAGTGAGTTTTCAAATTCATTTTATCCGATGGTTCAAGCTGGAATTATTACTCCAGATGCATTTAAACAGTTTATGCTTTTTATTTCTAAGCCATTTAAAGTTGGTAGAATGGTTGAGGAGTCTTTAGTTGCTCAAGAAGAGCAAGAAGAAAAAGGACCAAGTGCAGAAGAAATGCTCGCTCAAGCTGAGATTCAAATTAAACAACAAGAATTACAACTTAAAGCTCAAAAACAAGAAATTGATGCACAATTTACACAACAAGAATTAGATATTAAAAAAGCAACATTGTTGCAACAGCAAGCAATTCATCAAGATAATTTAGAGTTTGAAGATTCTAACAAAGCGGCTGATAGAGAACATCAATTAGTAAAAGATATTACAGGTGCAAGAACGGCTTTGATGAATTCTCAAGCAATGGCACAAACTGAAAATTTAAATCAAACTATAAGAGAATCTAACAAACAAACTTTTATTTAGGAGGGCTATGAAAAAATCTACAAAAAAAGGTGGTAAAAAAGGTGGAAAAGGTTATTAAATAATAATTTAATAATAATTTTCTTTAAAAATAAAATTTAATCAATTATGAAAAAAGGTTTATACGCTAAAAAAACTGCCAAAAAATAAACATGTCAAAAAAAACTGTAAGCTTAAGTCTAAGCAAAGGCGATAAATCTCCTTCGGGTGGATTAACCGCAAAGGGCAGAGCAAAATATAATAATGCTACTGGAAGCAATTTAAAGCCACCAGTTAGTGCAAAGCAAGCAAAAAAAAGCCCTACCGATGCGAATCGTAGGAAATCTTTTTGCGCCAGAATGTCTGGAGTTGAAGGACCAATGAAAAAAAACGGCAAGCCTACAAGAAAGGCGTTAGCTTTAAAAAAATGGGATTGTTAAATGACTACTAAAAGACTAACTTATGTTGACGGTGAGGCTCACTGGGTAACAATTGAAGATTATTCAACGGGTACATCAAAAAGAAATGTCCTTGGAAAAGATCCGACAATTGACCAATACATTAGTGATAAAGGTGGTATTCAAAGCCACTTAGACAATAAAGTTTACACAAATAAACAAGATTATTTATCTTCTATTAAAAAAGCTGGTTGCCACATTAAAGATTATTAAAAAAATATTTGACTATTATTTATTAATTTGTATTCTGTTTTTATAATATATATTTTATTAACAAAAAAATAATTTATGAACGATATTTTAAGAGAAAAATTACTAGAAAGTGTTGGAAAAATTGAAGATGCAAAAAATCCAATTGAAGAAATAAAGGAAGAAGTAAAGGAAGAAGTGGAGCAAAAAATTGAGGATAATACACAAGAAGAATTAGAGCCAACTGAAAATACACAAGAAGAATCAGAGGAATTAGAAAAATTAGAAGAAGAGATAAAAGAGAATATTGACAAGGGTATTGACCTAAAAAAAACTCTTAGCGGGCAACCACGAGAGTTTAGGGAAGCCGTTGAATTAATAAAAGACCCCGAAACACAAGCTAGAGTTATAGAGGCAGGCAAAATATTGCGTGCTAGAGAAGACCAAGTTAGACTTGAATTAGGAAATACAAAAAAAGAGATGGCTAATTTTAAAAGCTTTGACGAGTCTTTTAAAAAAAATCCACTTCAAACAATCAAAGATTTAGCAAAATTTGCTAATATTGATTTAAACAATCTAATAGAACCTGTTCAAGATGAGTACGATTATCGCACTCCTGAAGAGATAGCTAGAGACAACCATTACAAAAATATTGAGTTTAGACTCGCCCAGATTGAAAGACAGAAACAAGAAGAAATTACCAATGTAAATGCAAGAGAAATCGAGCAATTTAAGTCGGCTAAAGATAGTAACGGTGAGATTAAATATCCTCACTTTGAAAGAGTTAGAGGAAATATGGCGACTTTTTATATTGAAGGACATCCGCTATATAATCCTGATTTAACTCTTGAAAAAGCCTATCAAAAAGCAATAATGCTTGATGATGAGCTTGTAGAATTGAGAGATATTGAAATTGCTAGAAAAACCACGGAAAAGCGAAAAGAGGAATTAGAAAAAGCCAAAAGGCTTAAAAAATTCTCGGGAAGAACTTCAAGTGTGAATGTTGCCCCCGCTAGTCCAAGAGCTTTACTTGAAGATATTGTTTCTAAACATTTTGCTGGAGCGTTGTAAAAAACTAATATTTATAAAAATTTTTTATAACTTTAATTATTTAAATAATGCCTAATCCAAATTCAAACATAGGTCAATTACTCACTACTACACTGGACAATTATGCTCCAACTATTATTGATAATGTGACCAATAACCATCCTTTACTCGAAAAATTAAAATCTAAAGGAAATATCATAAAAAAATCAGGTGGTGCTACTTTTCAAAAAAAGATTAGTTATGCAACTAACGGGACTGTTCAATATCAAGGCGAGTATGACACTTACAATACAACTCCTCAAGATGTAATTTCTACCGCAACTTTCGCTCAAAAAATCCTTACTGGTACTGTTACCATGACTGATTTAGAGTATGCACAAAATGCTGGTAAAGAACAAATTGTCGACTTGTTGGCTGAAAAAATGAAAGTTCTTCAAGCTTCATTGTCAAATCAAGTTGGAACTTCAATCTATGCTGATGGAACTGGTTCTGGCGGTAAAGATATTGGCGGTTTACAATTGTTAATTTCTGATGCTCCAACTTCAGGAACAGTAGGGCAAATTAACAGAGCTAATTATTCTTTCTGGCAAAATAAATTATATGATTTTTCAGTTGAATCAGTAACGGCTTCTGCTACCACTATTTTGCAAGCTTTTAATGCTTTATATTTAAGATGCCAAGCTCAAATGGGCGAACTTCCTGATATGATTGCCGCCGATAGTGTATATTTTAGCTTTTTTGAAACTGCAACTCAAACAATTCAAAGAATTAGTTCTGATAAAATTGGAGCGATGGGTTTTGATAATTTAAAATATAAATCAAGCGATGTATTCTATGATCCTGAATGCCCTGCTTCTCATGCATATTTTATTAATACAAATCACATTTTCCTAGAATATTTAGGTAAATCTTTGTTTACTACTGGAGAAGCGACTCGTCCTTACAATCAACCAGCTTATGTAATTCCAATGACTATGATCGGAAACATGACTATTGATAATGCAAGAGTTCACGGTGTAATGCACGCTTAATTAATAATTTAAATAAAATATAAAAATATGTCTAATTTTGTTCCTAACAATGGCTTTGTAATTCCACAAGCTATTGCCGATACTTCAACAGTTCAACTCTTGCCATTAGGCACTAAAGTTAAGGCTGATGACGTTGCATCTACTAATTACGGTGAAGGTGAATTTATTTACTTAAAAGGTGTTGCTTCAACCGCTATTGGTTCTTGTGTCCTTTTTAACCAAGATGATTTCTCAACTTCGTTATTAGCCGCTAATGATATTGGTGAGGTTGCTTTTGCAATGTCCGCCAATGTTGCCTCTAGCTTTGGTTGGTATCAAATCTACGGTAAAGCTGTAGGTAAAGTTCTTGCTGGTTTTGCAGATAATGCAAATTGCTATGGGACTGCTACTGCTGGCTCAATTGATGATACTATTGTTGCTGGCGATAGAATCAAGAGGTGCAAAGGCGCTTCTGCGATTGATACCCCTTCAACTGGTTTGGCTGAGCTTGAAATAGCTTATCCATTTGTTGATGACGGTTTAGCTGCTTAATTACAGTTAATTTGGAGGGACTTAAAACGCCCCTCCATAATCTTTTAATAATTAAATAAAAAATATGACAAATCTAGTGTTAAATGTAAGTCCAAACCAATTAGTATCAGATCAAAATTTATTAATAGCTTTTTTTGATAAAAAAAACGAAGTTACTAAAAATTATGACCTTTGGGTTCATATTACAATTCCTAGTGATCCAAATACAGTTTGTATTAGAAAAGCTATTGAAAGAGCTATTTACGATCAAGGTGGCGAAAAAACATTTATTCACGAAAAAGATTTATATAAAAATGCTTACAAAAAATATCTTGCATTACAAAAAGATGGTAAGCCTAATCCTGAAGCCGAATTAGCTAAATTAAGAGCTGAAATTAAATCATTAAAAGCTAACACAGCTTCTGTTGCAAATTTAGAAAATGAAGAAGAAGATGAAAGAACCGATTCAAAAAAAGTTTTATTAAATTTACTTAAAAATAAATAATGAGTCTTTTAACAATCTCACAATCAATTTTAAAAGAAACTAAAGCGGGCAATGTTCCAAATGCCATAATTGGCAATGTTGAAGATGTTGCAAAACAAATCTTAGAAGTAATGACCGTGTCAATTACTGAATTAGCACGGGCTTATAATTGGCAAGAATTGCAAAAAGAAAAAACATTTAACACAATTGTTAATACAGTTTCCTATGATTTACCTGAAGATTTTGACAGATTTATAAATGGAACTTTTTGGAATACCACCACACAACACCCAGTAGCAATTCCAGTTACTCCTGAAGAATGGAGAATTTTAAAAAATCAAGGTATTACTGGTGGAACTGGTTTTGAATATTCTAGAATTAGAGCAAATCATGTTTTATTGTTTCCTACACCTGCTGCTATTGAAACACATATTTACGAATATATTAGCAATCATGTTATTTTAAGTTCAAGTGGAACTGGTCAAACTGAATGGTTAGCTGATACTGATGTCCCCGCTATTGATGCACATATTGTAAGGTTAGATGCAACTTGGAGATGGTTAAAAAATCAAGGTCGCCCTTATGCTGAAGAAAAAAAAATTGCTGATAATGCAGCAGTTGAAAGAGTTAGGGCAAACGGAGCAAGAAGAACTATTAAGCATTATTATTACGACAACAATATTAAAGTTGGTTATCCAGCAACAATTACTCCATAAATGGTATTAACATTAGGTAAATCATATCCATCATTGGATCAAGAAAGAAACGGACAAGCTTTAAGAGTAAATGTCCCTTCGCCTTCTGGTGGATTAAACACTAAAGATAGTGAAAGCCTAATGGAACCAACTGATGCTGTAATTATGGAAAATTGGTTTCCCGGTCAAGGTTCTGTTTCAACTAGAAAAGGATTTACTCAATATGCAACTGGTTTATCTGGTTATGTTGAAACTTTAATGGAATACAATGCTAATACAATTAGAAAATTTATTTGTGCTAATGGAAGCACTTTAAATGATATTACAAACCCTGCAAGCATTATAAACATTGGTAGCGGATTTACAAATGCAAGATTTCAATGGGTAAATTTTAATTCTTATTTAATAATGGTTAATGGTGCCGATACACCTCAAACATTTGATGGAACGACTTTAACAGCTTCTACTATAAGCGGAAGTGGATTAACAGTCAATGAATTAAACGGCATAAATATTCATAAGAATAGAGTTTATGTCTGGAACTCAAACGCACAAGATGTTTGGTATGGAGCAACAAATGCAATTGGTGGTGTTTTTACCAAATTTCAATTGTCTAGAGTTGCACCCTTTGGAGGCAATCTTGTTTCAATGATGACTTGGAATTTAGATGGTGGTAATGGTGTTGATGATTATGCAGTATTTTTAATGTCAAGTGGCGATGTGCTTTTGTATCAAGGCTCCGATCCTTCAAGCTGGGCTTTGCTTGGAACTTACAAAATAGGTCGTCCAATAGCAATAAGAGGAGCTAAAAAAGTTGCTGGTGATATTATGATTATTACGGATCAAGATTTTGTATTTTTCAGTGAAGTATTTAAAAATGATGGTTCAGTTACACAGAGAAGTAAATTATCTGGTGTAGCAATAGAGGCTGTTAATAACTATAGTTCAAATTATGGCTGGGAAGTTGCAATGTATCCAAAAGGTGGTTGGCTTTTAATTAATGTTCCAGTAGCAACAAACACAATTTATCACCAATATATTTTAAACACAATTACTGGTGCGGCTTGTAAATTTACGGGGATGAATGCTTCCACTTGGGGAATGTTTAATAACAATTTATATTTTGGTGGGAGTGGCAAAATATTTAAAGCTGATGATGGCTACAATGACAACGGAGCAAATATTGTTTGCGATATTCAATCCGCTTATAATAATTTAGGAAGTCCACAAGAAAAAGTAGTAAATAGCTATCGAAACACTTTAAAATTAGACGGCACTGTGGCAATAAATTCAATAGTCAACTTTGATTATGGTAGAGGTTTAACTTCACAAAATTCATCATCAGTTGGAGTTGGGTCTTTTTGGGATGTGGCTTTATGGGATGTTGCTTTGTGGAGCGCTGAAGGATTAACAAGAAACGAATTAATTTATTCATCAGGTCAAGGTGTAGACCTTGGGATGAGAATAAAGGCAAGTATAAACGGACAACAGATTAATTGGTACAGAACCGATTATAGTGTAAGTGTTAGTAATATAATTTAAGGAAAATATATGGGTTTTGGAAAAAGTTTTAAAAAAATAGTAGGTAAAGCTTTATCTCCTTTACCATCATCATTAAGACCAATAGCAGGCTTTGGTCTTGTTGGAATTGGTGGTTATAGTGCTGGAAAATACCAAAACAGAGCAGACAAAGCAGACAGAGCTAAATCATTAGGTCTTCCCGAAACCGCAACAGAACAAGATATAACAACCGCTAATCTTTTTGAAAGTCTTTCGCCTGAACAAAAAAAAGATTTACTTTTAAACAATCCTAATATTTACACACCAGAAGGTTCACAAACTTATGATCCACTTACTAATAGTGTAAATTTAAATGAAAGCGATTTTACTAAAGCTGAAAGATTAAGACAAGAAAGTTTAGCGGGTCAATTAAGCGGTTCTTTAAGTGGTGATTTTTCAAATAGTGGACAAGCAATTCAAGATGCAACTTTTCAAAGAGGAAAAGCTCAAATTGATCCTATTGTAAAACAAAATAGAAACAATTTAGCACAACAATTAGCGGATCAAGGTATTCCTGTTGGCAGTGAGCAATATAATGAAGCTATGAATCGATTAGACGATGCAATTGCTCGTCAATATACTGATTTAAGCCAAGCATCAATTCAAACTGGCGAACAAGTAAGGCAATCAAGATTTAACGAAATATCCTCGCTTCTTGGCAGAACACAAGTAGGTGCTGGCACTTCTTTTAGCGGTTATCAGCCAAATTATAACGGCATTGATTTGGCTGGCTTTGCTCAACAACAAGGACTGCAAAATCAACAATTATCATTTATGGGTTTACAAGCTCAAAAAAATAGAAGCGCTGCCAGAACAAATGCTTTAATTGGAGCAGCTGGTTCTTTAGGAAGTGGCGCTATTGGCGCTTTTTCGGACATAACTTTAAAAGAAAATATTAGACAAACGGGAGTATCGCCAAGCGGAATTGTTATTTATGAATTTGATTATAAAGACAAATCACACGGGCAATTTAGATATTCTGGTGTAATGGCTCAAGATTTATTAAAAACCCATCCATCAGCTGTAATTCAAGAAAAAGACGGAACTTTAAAAGTAGATTATCAACAAATTGATGTAGAATTTAAGAGGGTTAAATAATGGCAGTAAAAAGAAATCAAATGGCTCAAGCTTTAGCAAGACCGCAAACCGTACAAAGACAAGCTTTGACCGTGCCTAATATTAATACTACAGCAATATCACCTTTTGGAGATAATTCTAATTCTTTACAACAGGAAGCTTATGGACAAGCTTTAATAAATAAAGCAGTTAGCGGTCAAGGTTTTGACCCTCAAGGTGGTATTGGTGTTGCAGTCGCTCAAATTGCAACCGCTGGTATTGGTGCTTGGGCTCAAAATAGAGCAAGAAAAGATATTGCTGAAAGAGAGGTTGGTCGTCAACAGCAATTAAGTTCATTATTAACATCAAATGGCTATACACCAGAATCTGCAAATGCTATAGCTTCAATGACTACACCTGAAAGTGGAGCAAGTATTATTGGTGCTTTTATTAATCGAGATATGGCTAAAAATGACCCCGCAACTCAATTAAAATTACAACAATCTCAAGTTGATTTACAAAAAAGCCAATTAGGTTTAACAACTGAAAAATTGCAACAAAATAAATTAATAGCTGAAACTAGAAAAATTAAAAGCGAATCTTCTGGAAAAGGAGCAGAAAAAGCTCCAGCAGGCTATAGATTTCAAGGAGACGGAAATTTAGTAGCAATACCGGGTGGACCAGCAAGCAAATTAAGTGCAGAATCGGCGGGTAAAGTTGCTTTAATTAAGCAAGGAGAACAAGATATTAATCGATTTAAAAATTTAATCACAAATTCAGACGGCTCTTTTAATAGAAAAAAACTTGCTAGTATGGATGTCCCTTTTAATTTGGCTGGAGGTCGTCAAGAAAATTCAACTTTATTTAATGCAATAAATGCTAGGCTTCGTTTAGAATCGGGTGCGGCTGTGCCAGAAGCAGAAGTAAAAAGAGCTTTAAAAACTTTTGCACCAAGTGCTCTTGATAGTAACGATACTATTAACTCTAAGATAAATAGAATGAATGAATTTTTTGCAACAGCTAAAGAAGAAATAGGGCAAGGTAGAGGAGCAACACCAACTCAACAGGCAACAAACGGTCAATCAGCTATGTCTCAACAAAATGCCCGAAAAAATGCTTTTAAAATTTTAAATATAAGAGATAAATAATGCCAATAGCAACAGTTCAATTACCTAATGGAAAAATAGCTGATATAGAAGTTCCTCAAGGTGCCACCCCTCAAGAAATTGAAAGTTTCGTAATGGGTAGTCCCGAATTTGGCGGACAACAAGAAATGCAACCGCAAGTTCAACCTATGCAATCGCTTGAAGAATTATCGCAGATTGCTAAAAAACAAGCTTATTTAAAAGAAAATTTACCAGCAACTCAAGGTATACCTGTTCTTAGCACTATTGAGAATGTAGGAAGGGGTTTAAATCTTGGATTAGGAAACGCCGCGATTGGTGCATTTCAAGCCGCTACCGATGTTGGCGAAAAAGCCGCTCGTTTAATTGAGAGAATATATTATGGCGATAATCTTAAGATGAATACTATAGGTAATAGATTAGCAAATGAAGTTAAGCAAACAAAGGAATTGCAAGCAGAACTTCCAACTTCACAAAGAGTAGGCGTTGCGATTGGTGAAGCTTTGCCGTTTTTAACTACTGGTGTTGGAACTGGTGCAAAAGTAGCACAAGTCGCAGGTAAAGTTGCTGGCTTAGCTACTGGCGGTGCGGTTAGTGGTTTTGCATCAGGAGCATTATCACCACAAGAAGAAGCTGGCTTAGAAAATAGAAGTATTCAAGCCGTAAAAAGTGGGGCAACTGGTGCAGTTATTGGTGGTGGATTAGGAATTGCTGGTAAAATTGCAAGTAATGTTAAAACTTCCGCTGTTCAATTGGGTAAAGATGTTTTAGCTGGATATAAAGCAAGACCAACAGAAGCTATTGCAGGCTTTACTAATAAACCAGTTGAAACGCTTGATGCTATTGGTGCAGCAATTAAAGATAATTCAAGCCAAATTTATAAGGCAATGCGTGAGTCTAATGCGGTTTTAAGACCAAGCGCAACAGGAACAATTTTTAAACAAATTGACGAATCATTAAAAGATTCGGGAATTATGAATCAAAGATTGCACGGCGATACTATGGGGATTTTAGATGACCTAAAAGGTTTAGCAAAAGAGAAAAACGGCAAGATTGGCTTAGAAGAACTAGACCAATATAGACAGCTTTTAGGCGATGTTGTTAAGAAAAACACAGACATTGCCGGCAAGATGAATGCTGACGCTTTCAAGGCAAATATTGCCATCAATAAAATGGATGATGTAGTTGAAAATTTAAAGCCTAATTATTTAGTTGGCTCTGGTAAATCTGAATCTGTAAAACTTTTAGATGCCGCAAGGGGTGAGTGGTCAAGATACCGCAAATTTGATGCTATTACAAACATTGTAAGAAAAGCCGATAACGATCCAAACCGCATTAAAACACTTTTACAAAACTTTGTTAATAATCCAAAAAATTTAAGGGGATTTTTACCAGCTGAAGTTAAAGCTTTAAAAAGAGCTAAGACTAACTCAACTGCGGAGGGTTTAATAAAAGCAATGGGTAAATTTGGTTTTGACATTGGAAGCGGTAGAAATGCTGGAAATTCGGCTTTACCAATTGGTTCAATATTAATTGGCGGTGGAACTGGTGGATTAACTGCACTAGTGGGTACGGTTGCAAGACAAGCTCAAAAATTATCTGCAAGAGGGCAAGTTGATGATGTTTTAAAATTAATACAAGGACAAGAGCCACAAATTGCAAGTAAGGTAGTTCAAAAATTACCAGCTAAAACTAGAGATTATGTTTTAACTAACATATTGACACAAATAATTAATAAATAAATATATGGCATTTAATGGAACAGGAACTTTTTTAAGAATTTACAACTGGGTAACTGATAAAGCAAACGGAGTACCAATTACAGCATCAAGATTTGATGCAGAGCTTGAGGGCATGGCAACTGGATTGTCTCAATGCATTACAAAAGATGGACAAACTACCATCACAGCCAATATCCCTTTTAACAGCAATAAAATTACGGGCTTAGGCAATGGAACCGCAAGAACCGATGTTATTAATGTCGGTCAAGTTCAAGATAATCAATTTC
>Ga0114973_10002412_pt1 | contig 13574 bp, 14 predicted proteins | sample M_140807_MF_Meta_FD_87025 | JGI IMG/M metagenome (GOLD analysis project Ga0114973, IMG submission 87025) | Freshwater microbial communities from Lake Montjoie, Canada to study carbon cycling - M_140807_MF_MetaG | ecosystem: Environmental > Aquatic > Freshwater > Lake | place: Lake Montjoie... | reverse complement strand
GAGACGTCGAGCCCTGCTGCGGCGAGCATGCGATCGGCCGGCCCCTTCAGCGCCTTCCCACCAATGATTGGTGAAACCCCCACCACGAGTGCACCACGAGCGCTTGCCGAAGCGATCGCCTCGCGGATTCCAGGGATGGCGAGAATCGGGCCGATCGAGATCAGCGGATTCGACGGTGCGATCACGATACGCTCAGCGCTGGCGAGGGCATCGAGCGTTTCGGCGGTCGGACGTGCCGCCTCCGCGCCATCAAATGCCACCTCAAGGACCTCAGGCTTCGCCTGAGCGCCGACAAACCATGGCTGGAACTCCATCCAGCCAGTCTCGGTGCGCAGACGACTGCGCAGCGGATCGTCGGTCGCCATCAGGATCGGCGCTTCGCTGAGACCGAGCTTGCGCTGGATCTCGCGATTCACCTCTGTCAGTCTGCCGCCCGCGCGTAGTTGCGCGGTGCGATGAATGTGCAGGGCAAGGTCGCGATCACCGAGTCGGAACCAGTCGGGTGCGCCAATCTTGCCGAACTGTTCGAGGGCATTCCAGGTCTCGCCGGCGAGGCCCCAGCCGCGCTCGCGGTCGCCGAGGTCGGCGAGGGTATAGAGCAGGGTGTCGTGGTCCGGGCAGATGGTGAGGCCGTGCAGCTCAAAGTCGTCACCCGGATTCGCGATGATCGAGAGATCTCCAGCCGGGAGTGCCGCGCGGAGGCCGTGGGCGAGCTTCGCTCCGCCAACGCCCCCTGCGAGGAGTGCGACGCGCGGGCTCACGCCTTGAGGGCGGGGAGCACCTCGCGCCCGAAGGCGGCGGCCCACTCAGCTTGGTTTCGGCCCACGTTGTGCAGGTAGATCTTGTCGAAGCCCATGTCGAGGTAGCGCTGAATCGTCTTGCGGTGCGTCTCAAGATCGCTGGAGATCACCATGCGCCCAGCAAAGTCCTCTGGTCGCACGAGCTTCGCCATCTGCTGGAAGTCGGAGGGGTTGCGAATATCCTGCTTCGGGAACTTCATCCCGCCATTCGGCCACTCGCGCAGGGCGTTGGCGAGCGCCTCCTCATCGGTTGCAGCCCACGAGAGGTGCAGCTGCAAAATCTTCGGCATGGTGTCTGGGTTCTTTCCAGCGGCGCGAGCACCTTCGGCGAACTTGTCGAAGACGGTTTGAATCTTCTCGTCGGCGGCGCCGACTGTGATGATGCCGTCGCAGAGTTCGCCCGTCTTCTTGGCGGTGATTGGGCCGGCGGTTGCAACATAGATCGGTGGCGGGGTAGGGGGGAGCGTCCAGAGGCGTGTGCTCTCCAACTGATACCAGCGACCGGCGTGCTTCACCTCTTTGCCGGTGAAGAGTTTGCGGATGATCTCAACCGCCTCAAACATGCGGGCGATGCGCTCGCCAACTTCGGGCCAGTAGCCGCCAACGACATGTTCGTTCAGCGCTTCGCCTGAACCGAGTCCGAGCCAGTGGCGACCTGGATACATCGCTTCGAGTGTTGCCGACGCCTGCGCGACCGTTGCAGGGTGCATGCGCCAACCGGGGCAGGTGACGCCAGGGCCAACATCGCCCTTGGTACGTTCGGCAAGCAGTGTCATCACGTTCCACACAAATGGTGCGGAGCCCTGCTCTGGCACCCATGGCTGGAAGTGATCGGCGGCCATCACGCCGCTGAAGCCTGCCTGCTCGGCGGCGACGGAGTAGTCGACGACTTCGGTCGGGCCGAACTGCTCGAGCATTGCGGCGTAGCCGATCTTTGCTGCTCCGTTACCCATCTCTGCCCCCTACTCCTGGCTCGCGGCGGGCTTCCCGTGCGCGAAGATCTGGTCTGGAACGATCTTAATGAGGATTCGCTGCTGCGTCTGGAAGTTTGCGAGAGTCTTGGCCAAGAGTGCAGGATCCGTCAGGTAGCGTGCCGCCATGCGTTCCATCTGCGATTGAGCGCGTCCCTGGTCGTCATCAAGGTGCGCGCGCCCAAGGATCTGCACGTAGTCGTAGCGGTCCTCGACCATGAACGAGCAGCGGGGGTCGCGGCGGAGGTTTGCCGGCCAGCGGCGCCCCTCGGCGCTGTTGACCAGGATCGTGTCGCCGGCGAGCTCGTACCAGACCACCGCGGCGAAGGGGGCCCCGTCGGCGTCGATCGTCGAGAGCGTGCCGAAGCGTGGTCGGTCGAGGAAGGTCCGAATAGCGAGATCCTGGATTCCTCTTGGGCTCATGAGGCGTACGCTACACGCAACGGAGCCCGCCGTCCTTAGGGTGGGCCCAGAAGTTGCGGAGGTGCTCCATGGCCCAGATCCATCTACACGCTGAGAGCGGCGACTACGCCCCAATCGTCCTCATGCCGGGAGACCCGAACCGCTCCAAGCGAATCGCAGCGCGGTTCGACGGCGGCATTGAGAAGGCGAAGCTCGTCAACGAGCACCGTGGCCTCCTCGGCTATACGGGGACCATCAACGGCGTGCCGGTGAGCGTTCAGACGACGGGAATGGGAACACCAACAACCAGCATCGTCATGGAGGAGCTGCTGAACCTTGGCGTTGAGACGTTCGTGCGCATCGGCACCTGCGGCGGCTTCCTACATCTTGATACGGGTGATGTGATCGTTGCTTCGGCGGCGGTTGCAAGCAGCGGCATTGGTCCAATCCTTGGATTTGACGAGCCGACAGCACCAACGGCTGACTTCGATGTGACCAACGTTCTTGTTGCGGCTGCAAAAGCCGAAGGACTGACTACGCACGTAGGTCCGATCGTCACCTCTGACGTCTTCTACGATCCGAATCCGCTTGGTACCGCACGCTGGGGCGCGCGAGGTTATCTCGGCGTTGAGATGGAGTCAGCCGCAATGTTCTTGCTGGCGATGCGCGAGCGCGCCAAGGGTCGACCGGTTCGCGCCGGAACGATCCTTACTGTCTCTGACACGATTCGTGATCCAAAGGTTGTCGCCGAGGCCCGCAAGGGTGGCAGCGAGCCGTGGTACCGACTCCCTGAAGATGAGCTGATCAAGCGCATCGACCTCACAATCGGTGCTGCGCTGAAGGCCGCCGCGACGCTCGGCGCTCGCTAGCCCGTTCACCCGTGACGCGAACCTCGCCGATTCCAGTCGGCGTCGCTCTCGGCACCATTGGTTTGGAAGGGGATGAGTGGCTGCGCGCCGCTGCGCTCCTGGCCACAGCGCCGATTGATCGCCTCTGGATCTGGGATCACCTAATGGGGCGCGGCGCGCCGGAGCGCCCCGTGCTTGAGGCGACCACGTTGGCCGCCGCCGCACTGGCGCTGATTCCGAATCTACATGTCGGCACGCTGGTGCTTGATGTCACGAAGCGGCATCCAGCGCTCACCGCAAAGATTGCGGCGACACTCGACGCAATTGCTCCGGGGCGATTCACGCTCGGCATCGGTGCTGGCGGTGATGCTGCAGAGCATGATGCGTTGGGTATGCCCTACGGCGAGGTGGGCGAGCGCATCGCGGCGCTGACCGAACAGGTTGCGGTTGCGCGCGCAATGCTGGGCGGCGATCCGGTCGAGCGACTCACGCTGACCGCGCCAGGGAGCCTGAACGGAGCGGCGAGTGCGCCACGTCCAGGCGCCCGTGTGCGCCTGCTCATCGCTGGCGACCATCCGAGCTCGATTAGCCTTGCGGCCTCTTTTGCCGATGATTGGGTGGCCCCAGCAGAAACATTTGCTGCAGGGTTCGCGCAGTTACGCGAGCACGAACGCGCCGCTGGTCGCGCTGAGCCTCTGGTGCGCACACACCTGCTGCACCAGCTGAGTGCCAGCGAGAGGCTGATCGACTCACCGTTCGGCAGAGATCCGCAGGGGGTACTGGCAGAGGCCCGCGCCGCTGGCGCTAACGGACTGATCGTGACGGTACGCACCGAACGTGATGCCGAAGTGGCGCTCCAGCTTCTGGCGAAACTGCGATGATGTACGCATGAGCGAAACACCAGTGCGCAACCAGATGCAGGCGTGTGTTCGCTGCGGCGCGCCCGTCTCATTGCAGACGGCACTCTGCGAGCGCTGCAACCCACTCGGCCTTGCGCAGCCAGCAGCGAGCCAGGCGCACGGCACTGTCTTTCTCGGCATCGGCGCTGCGGTGCTCCTTCTGGCCTCGCTCGCTGGGAGTGCATCACGAGGGATCGGGCCTTTCACCGTCGCGATGAGCCCCGCCGACTCCGTGCCGGGCGGACTCGCCGTGGCGATCACCATTACCAATACGGGGGCTACCGCAGGCTCTGCCACCTGCCAGGTCACAACGAGCGAGATCGGCAGCGCCGGCCTCTCCGAGATCATCTCCACGCCGCGCATTGAGCCGGGGGCAACGGCCACCCTCGATCGTCAGCTCAAGAGCTTCGGTAGTGACCCCATCCCACTCGAGATCTCCTGCGGGAACTAGTTCGCGGTCGAGCCCTCTTCCAGGATGCGCTTCAGGTGGCGCAGGTCCGACCGAAAGATTGAACCGAGAATTGGTCGCTGAACGAACCCTCCGATGTTTGCAAAGAGGGGTGGTCGTAGGTACTCCATCCAATCAATCCGCGTGTGCTCTGCATCAATCTCTGTGAAGCGCAGCAGCCCCTCGCCAACAAACTTTCCCTCGTGCCGAATGGCAAAGGTACTTGGGGGATCAAACTGCGTGATCACCACATCATCAGTCGTTGAAATCCCGAAGATGCGCACGGTGGCTCGACCGCGCGAGCCGGGCTGCACTGGTGGCGGCGTGAGCATCTCCACGCGCTTCATCTCGTGCATCCATTCGGGCTGACGGGCAATGTCTGAGGCGTAGGCCCACACAGCGGAGCGCGGCGCTGCAATCTCAATCGTGAGGTTGATCTCGGGCCGTCGGATTTTTTCCGCAGCGATCAGTCGCCCGAGCAGCAGTTCAACGACTACGGCACCGATGAGGCCGAACGCAGCGATCAAGAGCAGTGTCATTAGCAGAGCACTCCACCCGCAGACTCAACCTCTTGCAGTGCCGCGGCGGTGTCGCCGTCGCGCAACTCAACACCGGCGGTTGCGGCAACGGCCAGTTCAACGGTGAATCCCGCAGTTAGCGCATCGAGCGCGGTTGCTTTGACACACCAGTCGGTCGCAAGGCCACAGACCGTGACGAGCGTGACGCCAGCGCTGCGAAGGAGCGCCGCAAGTTCGGTGGAGCGGACCTCGCCGGTGATCGGGTTGCGCAGCGAGAAGGCGCTGTAGCCATCCTCGCCCGCCACCCCTTTGCGAATCACCACATCGCCGGGCCGCTGCGCCAAGACCGCTTCGGGGAGGAGTTCGGCGCCCCGGCTCCCCGCGACGCAGTGCACCGGCCAGGTGCCGCCCTGCGGGGCAAAGTGCGGTGTGCTCTCGGGGTGCCAGTCCTGGCTCCACACGACGAGCTCGCCATGGGTCCGGGCGCGCTCAACAAGGCGCAGCACGTGGGGGAGGGCGGCGGGGGCACCCGAGACGAAGAGGCTCCCCGAGGGGTCGCCGAAGTCGACCTGCAGGTCAACGATCAGAAGGGCACGTTGTGGTTTTGCCATACCCGCATCCTCGCACGGGGCGCTACCCTTGGGGAATCGTGCAGACCTTCGACTTCCTTGAGCAGATCCCTGACGCCGACCCAACGGAGACGGCACGCCTAATCGGTGAGATCGAGCGATCGATCGCGGCCCACGGCCCCGAGCGCGCCAAGCTCCTGCTGATGCGCCTCCTCGCGCGAGCGCGCGACCTTGGCGTCGATCTCCCTACCCTCGCCACCACCCCGTACATCAACACCATCAAGACGAGCGATGAGCCCACCTTCCCTGGCGATGAGGCGATGGAGACGCGCATCCGCCACATCATTCGCTGGAACGCCGCCGCCATGGTGCTGCGCGCAAACAAGACGCACGCCGGCATCGGCGGGCATCTCGCCACCTACGCCAGCGCCGCGAGCCTCTACGAGGTCGGCTTCAACCACTTCTTCCGCGGCAAGCAGGGCGGAGCCGGCGACCAGATCTTCTATCAGGGGCATGCCGCCCCCGGCATCTACGCGCGCGCCTATCTCGAGGGGCGCATCAACGCGCCGCAGCTCGATCGCTATCGCCAAGAGACGGCCGGACACGGCGGCCTCCCCTCGTATCCGCATGCACGCCTCTTGCCAGACTTCTGGGAGTTCCCAACCGTCTCCATGGGCCTTGGCGGCATCGGTTCGATCTATCAGGCGCGCTACAACCGTTACCTCCACAACCGCAGCCTCACCGACACGTCGGGGAGCCGCGTCTGGGCGTTCCTCGGTGACGGCGAGATGGATGAGCCAGAGTCGGCGGGCGCGCTGACCCTCGCGGCACGCGAAGGGCTCGACAACCTGACCTGGGTGGTGAACTGCAACCTGCAGCGACTCGACGGCCCAGTGCGCGGTAACGGCAAGATCATTCAGGAGCTTGAGGGCCTCTTCCGCGGCGCCGGCTGGAATGTGATCAAGGTGATCTGGAGTCGCGAGTGGGACGAGCTCTTGGCGAACGATGCGGGCGGACAGCTCGTGCGCAAGATGGATTCGACCGTTGACGGCGAGTTCCAGAAGTACATCGTCGCCGGCGGCGCCTACATTCGCGAGCACTTCTTCGGCCCAGAGCCAGAGCTCGGCGCGCTCGTGAAGCACCTCTCTGATGATGACCTCGTGCGCCTCCGCCGCGGCGGTCACGACTACCGCAAGATCCACGCCGCCTACGCCTCGGCGGTCGCGCATAAGGGTGCGCCGACGGTGATCCTGGCGAAGACGGTGAAGGGCTACTCACTCGGGCCTTCGGTTGAGGCGACGAACGTGACACACCAGGCGAAGAAGCTCTCCGAGGCGGAACTCTTCGCCTTCCGCGATCGACTCGGACTGCCGATCCCTGACGAGAAGATTCCAGAGGCCCCGTACTACCACCCTGGCCCAAACAGCCCAGAGGTCAAGTACATCAACGAGCGCCGCGCCGCGCTCGGCGGCCCGCTACCAACCCGCGTCGTGCATCCGGTGACCTGGAGTGCGCCAGAGGCGGCGGCCGATGCCGAGTTTGCCGCCGGAAGCGCCGTGCCGGTGAGCACCACCATGGCGTTTGCCAAGCTGCTTCGAAACCTGTTGCGCGATCCGAACATCGGCCAGCAGATTGTGCCGATCGTTCCAGACGAGGCGCGTACCTTCGGCATGGATCCACTCTTCAAGCAGAGCGGTATCTACGCGCCGTTCGGTCAGCGCTATGAGCCGGTCGACTCCGAGCTGCTGTTGAGCTATCGCGAGTCGCAGAGCGGCCAGCTCCTCGAAGAGGGGATCACCGAGGCTGGCTCGATGGCCTCGTTCCAGGCGGCCGCGACGGCGTATGCAACGCACGGTGTGCCAACGATCCCGTTCTACGTCTTCTACTCCATGTTCGGCTTCCAGCGCGTGGGTGATCAAATCTGGCAGGTGGGCGATGCACGCGGCCGTGGCTTCTTGATCGGTGCGACCGCCGGTCGTACGACACTCGCTGGCGAGGGTCTGCAGCATGACGATGGCCACTCACAGCTGATCGCGCATCTGCATCCGCATGTAGCCGCCTACGACCCATCGTTCGCCTATGAGATGGCGGCACTGATTCGCCGCGGTATGGATCGCATGCACGGTGGTCGCGAAGACATCCTCTACTACCTCACGATCTACAACGAGAACCAGGCGCAGCCGGCGCGACCTGAGGGTGCACATGTCGATGAGGGGATTCATCGCGGCCTCTATCGCTTCGCCGAGGCGGATGCCAGCGCGAGTGGACCAATCGTTCGCCTCTTTGGGTCGGGCGCGATCATGGGCGAGGTGCTCGCCGCGCGCGACCTGCTGCGCGAGCGGTTCGGCGTACGCGCCGAGATCTGGTCAGCCACCTCCTATTCAGAACTGCGGCGCGATGCGCTCGTTGTTGAGCGCTGGAATCGCCGCCACCCCGAGAGTGCGCCGCGAACCTCGTGGATGCAGGATCAGCTCGGCAGTGGCGGTGCGCCGATCGTTGCCGCTAGCGACTGGGTGACCGCGCTGCCTGACCTTCTCGCCCCATGGATTGATGTGCCGTATCTGGTGCTCGGTACCGACGGCTTCGGCCTGAGCGATACCCGCGAGGCACTCCGCGAGTTCTTCTCTGTTGACGCCAAGCACATCACGGCCGCCGCCATGGTGGCCTTGGCGCGTGGCGGGGAGCGCACGCCGGCCGAGGCGGCCACGGCGATCAAGGAGCTCGGCATCGATCCTGATCGCCTCCCGGTCTTCGTTCTCGACCGCTAGGCCACAAACAGACAAGGTCACTTGTCGTATTAGACAGGTGCGGTTGACACTCCTCAACACGAGATGGCACCATTCCCTTAACGAATGCAGCATCTGCGAGAGGGGTTCACATGGAGAGCGTCATCGCCTGGGGCTTCGGCGGACTACTCACCGGACTTCGTGAAGGAGTCGAGGCCGCACTCATCGTTGGCATCATTGCGAGCTACCTCGTAAAGATCGGTCGCGCCGATCGACTCGCGAGCGTCTGGTTCGGTGTTGCCGCCGCAATCGCCTCCTCAATCGCGATTGGGGTGCTCGCATTTGTTCTCCTCGGGAGCCTCCAGGGAACGGCCGAACAGATCTTCGCCGGCACCGCATCACTCCTTGCCGTCGTGATCCTCACCTACATGCTCTTCTGGATGCGCAATCAAGCCGTCACCCTTGGCGCAGAGCTGCGTGGTGGCGTTGATCGCGCTGTCGCCTCAACGTCGATGCTTGGTTTGAGCCTGCTCGCCTTCACCGCGGTAATCCGCGAGGGAATTGAAACGGCGCTCTTCTTGCTCGGCCAAACCACTGCAGCGTCGGGTGAGGGGCTCTCCGTTGCCCTTGGTGCTTTCGTTGGACTGCTCATCGCCGCCGGTATCGGCGTGCTGATCTTCCGCGCTGGACTCCGCCTCAACCTGAGCGCCTTCTTTAACGTCACGGGCGCCGCCCTTGTGGTTATTGCTTCGGGCCTTCTCTCATACGGAGTCCATGAGTTAATCGAGGTCGGCCTCCTACCAGCCCTCATCAACCCGGTCTACGACATCTCGGCGATCTTGCCGCACAAAGAGGGGATCGGACAGTTCTTGCGCGCGATCGTTGGCTACAGCTCAACCCCGGAGCTGACAACGCTCCTCGCGCAGGGTGCCTACCTCCTCTTCGGTCTCTTCTTCTATGTGCGCCCCGTGCGGCGAGCCGCTGCAGCCCGCGCCGCTACCAGCGCCTAACTGGCGCGCGCAGGCTTTGCGCGCGATGATGTGCTGATGCCGATACTTCACGTTGAAGGGCTCTCGCACGCGTATGGCGAGCGCCACGTCCTACGCAACCTCTCGTTGGCGATTGCCGCGGGGGAGTCGGTGGCGCTCCTTGGCCCGAACGGGTCAGGGAAGTCGACGCTCTTACGCCTCGTGGCCGGACTCCTTACGCCAACGGCTGGGCGCATTGCACTTGTTGGCAGCGCAGCTGCCGCCGGTCGACCAGAGGTCGGCATCGTCTTTCAAGAGTCACGACTCCTGCTATGGCGCACGGTGCTGCGTAATGTGACGCTCCCCTTGGAGTTGGCGGGCGAGCCACTGGCAGCTGCTCGGGCTACCGCCGAGGCGGCGCTCAAACGCGTTGGCGCGGGCGGGTTGCTCGATCGCAACCCTGCGGAGATCTCGGGCGGAGAACGTGGCCGCGTGGCGCTGGCACGCGCGCTGGTGCGACAGCCGTCGCTCCTGCTGCTTGACGAACCGTTCGCGGCACTCGACGCGATCACGCGCGCCCGCCTCGACGACGAACTCCCTGAGCTGGTCGCAGGGGCGGCGACGCTACTGGTGACGCACGATGTTGCGGAGGCGCTGCTCGTTGCCGACCGTGTGTTGATGCTCGGCGCTGACGGCGCGATTCACCTTGAGGTTCCAGGCTTGCGTAGCCTGCCGTCGGCCGAGCGCCGGGCCGCCCTCCTCTCACCTGACGGCGCCGCGCGACAGACGCGCCTCTACGCTGCACTCGACTCGGTGGCACATGCGTAGGCTGACTCAGCTCACCCCAGTCGCTGTGGCCGCACTCCTACTTGCGGCGTGGGAGTTTGGCGTGCGCGCCGCCGCGGTGCCGCAATTCATCTTGCCTGCACCATCGGTAATCACAGTTCGATTCGCCGAGGCGTGGGCTGACGGCACCATGCTCCGCCATCTCGTGCCCACGGTGACCGAGGTGACGGTTGGCGGCCTGCTCGGCGGGGCACTCGGCCTATTCATCGGCGTCACTCTCGGCCTCTCGGGCTCGGCCCGCCGCGTGGTCAGCCCCTATCTCGTTGCGGCACAGTCAACGCCGATTCTTGCGCTCGGTCCGGTCCTCGTCCTCTGGCTCGGGCCAGGGCTCGCGGCAAAGGTCGCGGTCTGCGCGCTCATCACACTGTTCCCTGTTGCGATCTCCACCCTCGTCGCCATTCGCGATGTTGATGCCGGAACCCTTGAGCTGATGCGCTCACTCGGCGCAACGCGCTGGCAGAGCCTTCGCTATGCGCGTCTTCCCGCGGCGCGTAGCGGCATCCTTGCTGGGGCACGCGTGGCCGCAACGCTCGCCGTGGTCGGCGCGATCGTTGGTGAGTGGCTTGGTGGAACCGCAGGACTTGGTGTACTGCTCAATCTTGCTCGCGGTTCACTCTTCGACACGCCACTCCTCTTTGCGGATCTGTTACAAATCGCGATCGTTGGCGTGAGTGCGTATGGACTCGTACTTTTTACTGAGCGGGTATTATCAAAAAAGATCGCCTAATGCGATCGCAAGCGTAGGGGGTTAGCCATGAAGCGGATTTTGGTTGCACTACTCGGTTCGTTGGCACTTGTTGCTGCTGGGTGCACGTCAACTGCATCGCCGACACCATCAGCATCACCTTCAGCTTCGGCGACGGCAGTGAAACTCACCGTTGGCCTCGGCTACATCCCTGGGGTGCAGTTTGCCCCCTTCTATCTGGCACAGCAGAGCGGCGCCTATGCCGCCGCAGGCCTCGATGTGACGCTGCAGAATCAGATTGATCCTGACCTCATCAGCCTTGTAGGAAGTGGCGGACTTGATCTGGCTCTCGCCGACGGCACCAGCATGATCCCCGCCGTTTCGCAGGGAATTCCTGTGCGCTATCTCGCCACCATCTATGGCGTGCTGCCAAACGTTGTGATCGCGCGAACCGCTGCGGGCATCATGAGCCCAGCCGACTTGGCCGGGAAGCGCGTCGGCACGCCAGGCCAATACGGATCGGGCTACCTGACCCTGCTCGGCATCCTCGACCAGGCGTCGCTCAGCATTGGTGATGTATCGCTCGACCTCTACCCAGATTTTGGGCAGACGCAGGCACTGATTAGCGGTGCCGCCGATGCGACTACCGGATACGTCAACAACGACCTTGTGCAGGCACAGGCGGCAGGCATTGAGGTTGAGGTCTTCTACGCATCAGCTGCGGCGCCATTCGCAGGCCCTGGGCTCATCTCCTCGCCAGCGACGATTGAGAGCAAGCGTGATGCGATTCGCGCCTTCATTGCCGCAACGCTTGAGGCGATGCGACAGATTGCGGCGGACCCAGAGCTCGGCGTTGATGCTGCAGCGAAGGTTGTCCCTGAGGTTGCAGCGACACCTGCGGCTCGCGCCAACTCACTCGCCGTTATGCAGGCAACGGTCGGCGTCTGGGCTGGCCCACTACAAGAGAGCGCCGGCTACGGGGCAATTAGCGTTGAGGGCTGGGAGACGTCGATCAGCTTCATGCGCTCAATCCCTGGGCAGACGGTGCTCGACGGGCTGAAGGCGAGCGATATCGTCGACGAGTCGCTACTCCCGTAACCTGACCGCCCCTAAACGAGTGGCCACGGGAGTGGCGGCCAGTCGGGGCTCGGTTCTGGGAAGCAGCCGGTCGCAGCGAGATCGCTGAGGCGCGCCGCCATCGCATCAATCTCCTCACCGTCGAGGATTGGTGAGAGTTGCGCGCGCAGCGCTCCGTTATCGGTCAGCCCCTGAACGCCGTGCGAAATGACGAGCTGCTCCTCTTCGGTGAACGCCTTGCTGCGCCACGCCCACAGCACGGTGCGCAGCTTCGGCTCAACGGCGAAGGTGACGCCGTGGTCGACGCCAAGGATGCGCCCGTCAGGGAGGGGGAGGATGTGCCCACCCTTCCGGTCGCCGTTATTCACGATTGCGTCAAAGAGGGCGAGCCGACGCAGTCCCTCGTCTGAGGCGTTGACGAGATCAACCGCGCGATGCACCCCAGCATGGTCAATCCAGAGTTGCACGGCACCCTCGCCGGCGGGGCCGTCGCGCAGGATCGTGGGCGGCACAACGCCGAGTTCGAGCGCCTCGCTCACAAGATATGCCGCGGTTTCGCGCGCCGCGAGACTCCCCTCGGGGAAGTCCCAGAGTGGCAACTCGCCGCGGATCGGCTTGTAGATCACCTGGAGCCCGCCGTCGATCTCACAGAGGAAGCTGGCGTTGCTCGCCTGCGCGATGCGTCCGATCGGTGTCAGATCGTGCGAGAGCTGCATCAAGCGAATTGCCTCGTTGATCTCAACGAGACCAGCGGTGGTGGGGAGCGCCCCACGCCAGTTTGGTGCCGCTGCTGCGCCCGTCACCTCAGTTGAGGAGTGCGGCCTTGCGTGCGCAGCGATGGCCGCGCGGATCGAGCGGGACGCCACAGTTCGGGCAGGTCGGTCGACCCGCAGCGGCGAGCTGCAGGGCATTCTCGGCGAATTCGAGGGCCGAAGCAACGCTGAGTGAAACGCGCAACACATCAGGCCCGTCGGGCGCGTCGTTGATCGGTGGCGGGGCGGAGGCGTCTTCAACGCTCATGTCGTCGCGGAATTCGAGGATGAGGCGCGTGAGCAGCGGATCCCAGGCAAGAGCGATGGTGCCGACGCGGAACTCAGCGGTGAACGGTTCGGCGAGTGCCGGCAGTTTGCGCGGAAGGGGGAGTGGGGCGCTTGGGAGTTGCACGCTGCCACCCTCGCTCAGGTCCTTGAGCATCTCAACGATCCTGCGCGCGAGCACGGCAATCTGGCTCTTCTCAACAACGACGGTTGCGGCTATGCCGCCGCCGATCGCCTGAAGATGAAAGACTCGCTGGCCAGGCTCGCCAATGGCGCCAGCAATGAACTGGTCCGGTGGATCGAAGCGGATGATCCTCCGCGCCATTAGTTTTCGCCGCGCAGTCGCCCGAGGAGTGATGGCCGCTTCGGCTTATCAGCCAGACCAGCGGCTGCCCCCTCCGCTGATAGATTCACGCGCACGACCGTTGGGCGCTCGCCGCTATAGCGAATGACGGTGATGCTAGCCGGGTCAATCGCAATGCGCTGGAAGAGGTCGAGTGGGGTGCCGAGTGCGTCGGCAACGATCGCCTTGATAATGTCGCCGTGGCTGGCGCAGAGCCACGTCTCGTCTTCGCTGAATCGTGCATCAATCTCGCGAATCGCCTCAACGGCGCGCGCCGAAGCGGCGCGGAGTGATTCACCATTAGGGAAGACCATCGCTGATGGCTGACGCTGAACGGTGCTCCAGAGTGGATCCTTCATTAGTTTCCGGAGCTCTTTACCCGACCAGTCGCCGTACTCCACCTCGGTGAGGCGCTCGTCGACCACGATGTCGGGGCG
>Ga0114973_10002408_pt1 | contig 13588 bp, 11 predicted proteins | sample M_140807_MF_Meta_FD_87025 | JGI IMG/M metagenome (GOLD analysis project Ga0114973, IMG submission 87025) | Freshwater microbial communities from Lake Montjoie, Canada to study carbon cycling - M_140807_MF_MetaG | ecosystem: Environmental > Aquatic > Freshwater > Lake | place: Lake Montjoie... | reverse complement strand
GGCCGACAATACCGCGGGCTTTCAGCCATGCGTCGAGATGTTTGGCCGCGCGCCAGTTGGACGGCGTGGTCACATCGGCATGCACGATCACACCGCGCACACCGGATGCCGAGGCCATATTGACGGTCTCGATATCCTCGTCATTGGTGCCGACATTGCCGATATGGGGGAAGGTGAAGGTGATGATTTGTCCCGCATAGGACGGATCTGTCAGAATTTCCTGATAGCCGGTCATCGCGGTGTTGAAGCAGACCTCGCCGGTTGCTTCGCCGGTCGCGCCGATGCCGACACCCTCGAATACCATGCCATTGGCCAGCACCAGCAGTGCCGTGGCGCGTGGTTCTTCCCAACCCGATGAAAGGGCTTGATCTTGAAGCGGAGCCATTTTCGTCCTAAATCTGCCTGCACAGCCCGTTTGCGAGGTGGTTAGCGCATCGCGAAGGGTGGCGTGTCACGCTGAATCTGTTGATATCGCCGGAAATTAGGCGCAGACCACGCCAAGGTCAATCACTGTTGTGAACAACACGCTATGGATTGGCCGGGTAATAACATTTATTTTCCCGCCGCCCTTCGAAGGGCAAGGCGCGGGAACCAACAGGAAGGTTGATAACAATGGCTCTGCGTGATGAATTTTCCTCGTCCATGAAGGACGCCATGCGGGCAGGCGACAAAATGCGGCTGTCGACCATCCGTCTGATTACGTCTTCCGTGAAGGACCGCGAAATCGAAGCCCGCGGCACCGGCAAGGAGATCGGCGAGGACGATATTCTGGCTTTGTTGCAGAAAATGGTGAAACAGCGTCAGGAATCGCTGAAAATTTATGAAGACGCCGGACGCATGGATCTGGCCGAGCAGGAACGCGGCGAAATTGCCGTGATCACCGGCTTTCTGCCGCAGCAGATGGACGAGGCCGCCGTGGCTGCCGCCATCGACGCCGCCATTGCCGCCACAGGGGCTGCAGGCATCAAGGATATGGGCAAGGTCGTTGCCGCCCTCAAACAGGCCCATGCCGGTCAGATGGATTTCGGCAAGGCCAGCGCGATCGTCAAAGCCAAGCTGGGCTGACCGGATTTTCACCGGATACGCCTGTGGAATGCCGAAGTTCTGGTTTTTCACAGGTGTTCACAGCTTATCCACAGGGAGAAACCTGTGTCACGGGGATAAGTGGAATTTCCAAAGCCACAACAACGGGCTGGCATGGCCCGATCCCGCCCGATGGGTTCGGTCCCGCATGCCGCGATGACAGGATCTGACAGGGTCGGGGCCTATCCTTGGTCTTTTGCCGCCAAAACCCTACCAGACAGCGCGACGGAATGGTAAAGACAGCCTATGCGTTACCCGCCCTCCATTCTTGATGATATCCGTGCCCGCCTGCCCGTTTCGGCGGTGGTGGGACGTCGGGTCAAGCTGGTCAAAGCGGGCCGTGAATGGAAGGGGCTGTCGCCCTTCAATGCCGAAAAATCTCCCTCTTTTTTCGTCAATGATCAAAAAGGTTTCTTTCACGATTTTTCGTCGGGAAAAAACGGCGATATTTTCAAATTTCTGATGGAAACCGAAGGCGTCAGCTTTCCCGAGGCCGTCGAACGGCTGGCGGCGGATGCGGGCGTGATCCTGCCCAAGCTCAGCGTCGAAGCCGAGGAGCAGGAGGTCAGGCGCACCGGCCTGCATCAGGTGATGACCTTGGCGCAGGAGTTCTTTCAAGCGCAATTGATGGCCCCTGCCGGATCGCAGGCGCGCGCCTATCTTGACGGTCGCGGCTTGGGCAAGGCTGTCTGGGCCAATTTCGGCATGGGCTTTGCCCCCAATGACCGCCATGCCTTGCAGCATTACCTGACCGGCAAAGGCGTGCTTGTGCCCGATATGATCGAGGCGGGGCTGATGATCGCGGGCGAGGACATTCCGGTGCCCTATGACCGTTTCCGCAATCGGGTAATGTTTCCGATCTGCGACAGTCGCGGGCGTCCGATTGCCTTTGGCGGCCGCGCGCTCGACAAGGACGTCTCGGCCAAATATCTCAATTCCCCCGATACGCCGTTGTTTCACAAGGGTGATGTGCTGTTCAACCATCACAATGCCCGCAAGGCCGCCCATGATACGGGGCGTGTGATCGCGGTGGAAGGCTATGTCGATGTGATCGCCATGAGCGTGACCGGCTTTGCCGAAACGGTCGCTCCGCTGGGCACCGCACTGACCGAGAACCAGCTGGCTTTGCTGTGGCGCATGTGCGACGAGCCGATCCTGTGTTTTGACGGTGACAAGGCCGGACGCCGCGCCGCATGGCGGGCGATTGATACCGCCTTGCCGCATCTCAAACCCGGTAAATCTCTCAGATTCGCGCTTTTGCCCGAGGGGCAGGATCCCGATGATCTGGCCCGTTCGGGCGGTAAAAAGGCGATTGATGACGTGCTGGAACGCGCGACCTCGCTGGTCGATCTGTTGTGGGCACGCGAGCTGGAAAAGCACACGCTCGATACGCCCGAGCGCCGTGCCGCCTTCGAGCGCGATGTGCGGATCATCGTTTCGACGCTCAAGGACGAGGATTTGCGCCGCCATTACAAGGCCGAAATCGACCAGCGCATGGCCGAGCTGATGCCCTCGGGGGCGAGGCGCGGGGGCAATCAGGGCCAGCGCGGCGACTGGAGCCGTGATCCGCGTGCACAAAATTCCAGCGTGTTCGGCGGGCGCGGTGCGGTGCGGGCAGGCGGCAACCAGCGCGCCACACCGTTCCACTTGCGCTTACCCGCCCGCGCCAGCCAGAGCCTGACCAGCAGCCCGCTGTTTTCGACCCATCGCAGTATTTCCCCGCGCGAGGCGTTTATTCTGGCGGTTTTGGCCTCTCGTCCCGATCTGCTGGGCCGTTATGCCGATGAATTGGCAAATATGGACTTTGCTTCTCCCGATTCCACCGATCTGGCGCGGGCTTTGGCCGATCTGGCGGCGTTGGAGGAGGTCACCACCGCCGATCAACTGCGCCAGCGCTTGCAGCGTTCAGGACTGGAACAGGCCCTGATGCTCATCGAATTGGCAGTCAGGCCGGGCGACAGGCGCTGTCTGGACCATGATTTTCCGTCGATTGACATTGATAGCGCATTAAAACAGGCGATGATCTTGCATCGCCGCGCAATCACACTACATAAAGAGTTGATGGATGCCGAAAGGGCACTGGCCGAGAATGACAGCGAATCAAATTTGGCTGTGATTCGCGATCTCCAGTTGCAATTGTCCGCATTGGACGGCATGGAAGCGGACCGTGACCGCCTGAATGTGGTGGCAAGTGTGGGCTCTGATCAGGGGTTGGCGACGGCTTGAACCTGATTTATCACGTTTTTTTCACCGGGGCCGGTGGCCTTAGTGATGAATTAAGTGTTATATGCGAGAATAAGGCGATGAAGAGTCTTGTTCTGTACCAATGATGAGAAGTGGTCGTAGCGGCTTTCGTTACGGCCTGTTTTTTCGTTGATGCGGAATAATTCGATTGAAGTAGGCGGATGGAGCTGTCCAGAGCAATGGCGACAAAGACGACAGAGAAGCCCGAAGGCGAAGCCACGGAAGCCCCAGCGACTGACAGCCCCTTGTTGGACCTTTCGGATGCTGCCGTAAAGCGGATGATCAAGCTCGCCAAAAAGCGCGGCTATGTCACCCATGAGCAACTCAACGAGGTTTTGCCTTCCGAAGAGGTCACCTCCGACCAGATCGAAGATATTTACGCGATGCTCAACGAAATGGGCATCAATGTGGTGGAACAGGAAGAAACCGACGCCGATGCGCCCGAAGAAGGCGCCGAGGAGGAGGCCGAGGAAGAAGGCGGCGACCTCGTCGAGACGACCAGCTCCGTTCCGGCCAAGGCCACCAAATCCGAGCCTTCCGACCGTACCGACGATCCCGTGCGCATGTATCTGCGCGAAATGGGTTCTGTCGAATTGCTGTCGCGCGAGGGTGAAATCGCCATTGCCAAGCGCATAGAGGCCGGCCGCGAGGCGATGATTGCGGGCCTGTGCGAAAGCCCGCTCACCTTTCAGGCCATCATCATCTGGCGCGACGAATTGGTCGAAGGCAAGGTTTTGCTGCGCGACATCATCGATCTGGAAGCCACCTATGCCGGTCCCGACGGCAAAGGCGCGCCCAAGGTCGAAGGTGCCGAGGGCGAAGGCGAGGCCGAAGCCGTCGGCGAGGACGGCGAACCGCCGATCCCCGAAGGCGATCTCGATGACGACGATCTGGAAAACAACGTCTCCCTGTCGGCCATGGAAGCCGAGCTGAAGCCGAAGGTGCTGGAAACCTTCGACCGCATTGCCGATGCCTACAAGAAATTGCGGCGTTTGCAGGACCACAATGTCGAATCCAAGTTGGCCAATACCACGCTGACGCCTGCCCAGGAGCGCAAATATAAAAAGCTCAAGGAAGAAATCGTCCTTGATGTGAAGTCTTTGTCGCTCAACCAGAACCGCATCGATGCGCTGGTCGAGCAGCTTTACGACATCAACAAGCGGTTGATCGGGCTGGAAGGCCGTCTGATGCGGCTGGCCGAAGCCAGCGGCGTGGTGCGCGATGATTTCTTGCGCAATTATCAGGGCTCGGAGCTTGATCCGAAATGGCTGTTGCGGGTGTCCAAGCTCGGCACGCGCGGCTGGAAGGATTTCGTCGCCTCCGAGAAGGACATGATCCGCGACATCCGGCAGGAAATCCATTCGCTGGCGGCTGAAACCGGTCTGGAAATTCTCGAATTCCGCAAAATCGTGCATCTGGTGCAAAAAGGCGAGCGTGAAGCCCGTCAGGCCAAAAAAGAGATGGTCGAGGCCAATCTGCGCCTCGTGATCTCGATTGCCAAAAAATACACCAATCGCGGGTTGCAATTCCTCGATCTGATTCAGGAAGGCAATATCGGCCTGATGAAGGCGGTCGACAAATTCGAATACCGCCGCGGTTATAAATTCTCGACCTATGCGACATGGTGGATCCGTCAGGCGATTACCCGTTCGATCGCCGATCAGGCCCGCACCATCCGTATTCCGGTGCATATGATCGAAACGATCAACAAGATCGTGCGCACCTCGCGCCAGATGCTGCATGAAATCGGCCGCGAGCCGACCCCCGAAGAACTGGCCGAAAAGCTGGCCATGCCTTTGGAAAAGGTCCGCAAGGTCCTGAAAATCGCCAAGGAGCCGATCTCGCTCGAAACGCCGATCGGCGACGAGGAAGATTCGCATCTGGGCGATTTCATCGAGGACAAGAACGCGATCCTGCCGATCGATGCGGCCATCCAGTCCAACTTGCGCGAAACCACCACCCGCGTGCTGGCCTCGCTGACCCCGCGTGAGGAACGCGTGCTGCGCATGCGCTTCGGCATCGGCATGAACACCGATCACACCCTGGAAGAAGTCGGCCAGCAATTCTCGGTGACGCGCGAACGTATCCGCCAGATCGAGGCCAAGGCCCTGCGCAAGCTCAAGCATCCGTCACGTTCGCGCAAATTGCGGAGCTTCCTGGATAATTGATCACGGATTTGGCAGGGGCATCCCTGCCATTTTTCTTGTGCCGGTTTGATGCTGTGGAGTGTATCGCGTGGCCCGTATTTCCTATGCCGACAGAAACCATCCCGACCGCCGGGCTTTGGTAGAGCGCATCACCCGAGAGCGCGGCGGCGTGCTTCATCTTTATGCCATGCTGCTCCATTCCGCCCCCATCGGCGAAGGCTGGCTGAACTATCTGACCGCGATCCGGCAAAAAGCGGGATTGGCTGGCGATGTCCGCGAAATGGTGATCATGCGCATCGCCCATCTCAACGGCGCGCCTTACGAGGCCCAGCAACACGCGCCGATTGCGCTCAAAGAAGGCATGACGCAAGCCCAGCTCGATGCGCTGGAGAATTGGGCTCCCTCGAACCTTTTTTCGCCCATGCAACGCGCGGTGCTGGCCTATACCGATGCGATGACCAGAGACATCCATGTGTCGGATCAGGTGTTTGCGGATGTCAAAGCCTGCTTTGACGAAACGGGCATTGTCGAACTGACCGCCACCATCGCGGCCTATAATATGGTGTCACGCTTTCTGGAAGCCCTGCAGATCCATTCTACCGATCCGCTCTAAACCCGTTTATGCGACAGCCTGCTTTTATACCATGTCCCGCTTTGTCGGAAAATGATCTTCGCTTGATCGTGAATCAGCAAGCATTTGGTAAGAGTCAGTGACATAGAACTGGGTCGGACGATTATCTGACAGGAGAGACCGCGATGGCGAATGCGTGTAGCGAAGGCATTGATGTCGGCTTTGCCACGCTTGGCTATACCGAGGCGGCCATATTGGGGGTAGTGCAGGGCATTACCGAACTGCTGCCTATATCCTCGACAGCCCATATGAGGATTGTCCCGCATTTCCTCGGTTGGCAGGATCCGGGTTCGGCTTTTTCTGCTGCCATGCAACTGGCCGCACTCGGCGCGGTAATCACCTATTTCTGGCGTGACATTTCCAGCCTTGCCACCTCTTCGGTGCGCGCGCTTGTGCATCGGCAGTTCGATCATCCCTCGTTCCGTTTCGTGTTCGGCATCGGTTTGGCCACTTTGCCGATCGGCGTGGTCGGCATTGCCATGTCGAAACTGCTCAACACCTGCGATACCCCGCTCAGAACCCTTCCTGTGATCGGTGCATCCTGCCTGTTGATGGCGGCTTTGATGGCACTGGCGGAATGGCGCGGTTCGCGCCAGCGCGACTTGTCGGGCTTTACCATGCTCGATCTGATGCTGGTGGGGATTGCACAGGTCGGTGCCTTGATTCCCGGTGTCTCGCGCTCCGGTTCGACGCTGACCGCGGGTTTATTGTTGGGCTTCAAACGCGAGGATGCAGCCCGGCTGTCGCTCTTGTTGGGCCTGCCAGCCATTACATTGGCGGGTTTGAAAGAAATCTGGGTCTTGACCCATGCCGGACTGGATGCGCATGCGTGGTCGGTGCTCGGGGTGGGTTTGCTTTGCGGCACGATTTCGGCCTTTGCGGCGGTGTGGGGCTTGCTGCGCTTTTTCGAGCGGATGTCGACATGGCCTTTTGTGATCTACCGCGCGGCGATGGGCGTGCTGTTATTGTCGATTTCGCTCTGACACAACACTCAAAAGAGATTGAAGCGCGCCTTAAGACGTGATGGACTGCGATACTCCCGAAACGGGAGTGTTTTCAGTCGCTGATCATCGGGGCCGTGTCATGTTGTCTTCTGCCGCTTTGCGGATTCTGCCTTGTGGCGATGCCGCCCTGACTGTCGAATTCGGCGACACGGTCGACCCGTTTCTCAATGCGCTGGTGCTTGGGCTCGACGATGCGCTCAAAGCCCATACCGTGCCCGGTTTGCAAGAAACCATTCCGACCTATCGCTCGCTGTTTGTCACCTATGATCCGGTGACTACAGATTTTGCTGCCATTTCCGGCGTTTTGCGCGAATTGGCGCAACAGGCCGGACCCAAGGCCCAATCGCCGCGCCGCTGGCGGGTGCCGGTGGTCTATGGCGAGGATTTCGGCATTGATCTCGAAGATGTCGCCAAGGGCAAAGGTCTGACTCCCGACGAGGTGGTGCGCCGCCATTCGGCTGGCGATTACCGCGTTTACATGCTGGGTTTCATGCCGGGTTTCGCCTATCTGGGCGGTTTGGATCAAACCATTGCCACCTCGCGCCGCGACGAACCGCGCCTCGTCACGCCTGCCGGTGCGGTGATGATCGGCGGAGTGCAGGCGGGTATCCAGTGTATCGAGGCCCCGAGCGGCTGGCACATTCTGGGCCGTACGCCGATGCGCAGCTATCATCCAACCCGCGCCCAGATGTTTCTGATCGAGCCCGGCGATTCCCTGAGCTTTTACGCCATCCCGCGTTCGGATTGGCGCATGCTGGAGGAGGCCGCAGAGGCGGGTGAATGGATTGCCGAACTGGTGATTGCCGATGGGGTGGCGGCATGAGTGTGTTGCTGATCGAAGAAGTGGGACCCGCAACCTCGGTACAGGATTTCGGGCGCTACGGGGCCTTGCGCTATGGCTTGGGCACAACCGGCGCGATGGACCGTGTCGGGCTGGCCTGTGCCAATGCGCTGGTGGGGCAGGCTTGGCATGCGCCGGTGATCGAGCTTGGTCCGCTGCCGATCAAAATCAAAGCCAAAGAAGGCACCATCCGGCTGGCGGTGTCGGGCGCGATGCGCGGCATCAGCCTGCGCGGGCAGGCGATTGCCATGAACGAGAGCTTCTGTCTGGCCGAAGGCGAAAGCGTGATGATGAGGGCGGCCAGAGGCGGGGTGTTCAGCTATCTGGCCATTGAAGGAGGCATGGCCGGCGCGCCGACCTTCGGCAGTTTTTCGGTGCATCGCCGCGCAGGGCTCGGCAGTCCGTTTGCCCGCCCGCTGGAGGCCGGAGACCAGCTTGTCGTCGGCGATGCGACCATGCAGGAGGGCGAGCACCGCTTGCCCGTCCCGCCCGCGGTGACAGGACCGATCCGTTGTGTGTTGGGCCCGCAGGATGATTTCTTCTCGCCCGAGACCATTGCGCGGTTCCAAGAGACCGAATGGACCATTTCGGCCACGTCCGACCGGATGGGCTATCGCTTGGAGGGTCCGCCGCTGGCCCATGCCCGCACCGCCAATATCGTGTCGGACGGGATTGCCAATGGCACGATCCAAATTCCCGGTACAGGGCAACCCTTGTTGCTGCTGGCCGAGCGCGGCACCACCGGCGGCTATCCCAAAATCGCCACCGTGATCACTGCCGATCTGGGCCGCGCCGCCCAAACGCCGGTGGGTGCGGGCATCCGCTTTCAGGCCATTCCGATCGGGGAAGCGCAAGCACTGGCGCGCGATCTGGCCCGCATGATTGCCGCTTTGCCGCAACGCGTCGAAAAGCTGGGCGGCGGAAGCCTGTCGTCCGAAGCCCTGTTGGCGGGCAATCTGGCAGGCCATGCCACCAATGCGCTCGACCCCGCTTTTTAGCCCCCCTTTGACCAGACTGGAGACCATGATGAAGGTGATTGATCTGAATTCCGACCTTGGCGAGAGTTACGGGCCTTGGACCATGGGCGATGACCAGGCGGTGCTGGGCATTGTCACCAGCGCGAATGTCGCCTGCGGCGGCCATGCCAGCGATCCCGAAACCATGTTCAAAACCCTGACTTTGGCCAAGCAAAAAGGCGTCAGCGTCGGCGCGCATCCGGGCTATCCCGACCGCGAAGGCTTCGGGCGCAGGATCATTCCCTATACGCTGGGTGAAATTGAACGCTTTACGGCAGGGCAAATCGGCACATTGCTCGGCATCGCAGCCCTCGCGGGCACTCGGGTCACCTATATGAAACCGCACGGAGCGATTGCCAATCAGGCGATGGATGACGAAGGCGTGGCGCAAGCCCTGATCAATGCCACCAAGGCAGTGGCTCCCGAGCTGCCGGTTCTGGCGATTTCCGGCACGGTGCTGGAGCATCTGGCCCGCAAGAACGGCTTGGAGGTCTATTCCGAGATTTTTGCCGACCGTGCCTATACGTCCAAAGGCCGGCTGGTCTCGCGCGCTCTGGACGGCGCGATGGTGACCGATGCTGATTTCGCCGCGCAACGGCTGGTCGATTTCCTCAAAACCGGCCTGATGCCGACGCTTGACGGCGCGCCGGTCAAGCTGGAAGCCCATTCCATCTGCGTGCATGGCGACAGCGCCCATGCGGTGGGCATGGCCCGCAAGGTCCGCGCCGCTTTGGAAGGCGAAGGGGCCACCATCCGTCGTTTTGTGGGCGGTTGAGACCTTACAGCTTGCGCGGTTGGGTCAGCATGTCGGGCCGCAAGATATCGTCGAGTTGCTCTTTGGTCAGCAGTTGATGCCCGAGTACCAGATCATAGACACTGCCGCCGGTGGCCAGAGCCTCCTGCGCCAGTTTGGTGGCATTGTCATAGCCGATATACGGGTTGAGGGCGGTGACGATGCCGATCGAATGGGCCACGATATGCTGCAGCCTGTCGCGATTGGCACTGATGCCGCGCACGCAACGCCCGGCCAGAATATCGCAACCATTGCGCAGATGTGTCACGCTTTTGAACAGGCTGTGGGCGATAATCGGCTCGAAGGCGTTCAACTGCAACTGTCCGGCTTCGGCGGCGAAACTGACCGTGACATCATTGCCGATCACCTCGAAGGCGATCTGGTTGACCACTTCGGGGATCACCGGATTGACCTTGCCGGGCATGATGCTTGATCCGGCCTGCATGGCAGGCAGATTGATCTCGCCAAATCCGGCGCGCGGGCCGGAGGACAAAAGGCGCAGGTCATTGCAGGTTTTGGAAAGCTTGACGGCCACCCGTTTCAGCACACCCGAGAGTTGCACAAAGGCCCCGCAATCCTGCGTCGCTTCGATCAGATTGGGGGCGGTGACCAGCGGCAAGCCCGTGATGGCGCGCAAGGCTTCGCAGACCCTGGCGGCATAATCGGGATGGGCGGTGATGCCGGTGCCGATGGCCGTGGCCCCGAGATTGATTTCGCAAATCAGCAGCGAGGCCTCGCGCAACCGTTCCTCGTCCTCGCCGAGCATCACGGCATAGGTCATAAATTCCTGCCCCAAGGTCATCGGCACGGCATCCTGCAACTGGGTGCGGCCGATTTTCAGGATATCCCCGAATTCCCCGGCCTTGTCCGCAAAGGCCTCGCGCAGCCGACCCATCGCGGCAATCAGGGACTGGATGCCGCTAAACGCCGCGATCTTGAGCGCGGTCGGATAGACATCATTGGTGCTCTGGCTGATATTGACGTGCTCGTTGGGGTGCAAATGCGCATAGTCGCCGCGCGCATGGCCCAGAATTTCCAGCGCGCGGTTGGCGATCACCTCATTGGCATTCATATTGGTGGAAGTGCCTGCGCCGCCCTGAATGACATCGACGACAAAATGCCGGTGCCATTGCCCGTGGCGGATTTCCTCGCAGGCCTGACAAATCGCCTGCATCCGGCGCTCATCGAGCAAGCCCAGCTGGAAATTCGCCTGTGCCGCCGCCTGTTTGATGGCTGCCAAGGCATTGATGAGATCGGGATAAATGGAAATAGGGGTGCCGGTGACCGGAAAATTCTCGACCGCCCGCAGCGTATGCACGCCGTAATAGGCGCTCGCGGGCACGTCTTTGTCGCCGATCAGGTCATGCTCGCGTCTGGTGGGCAGTTGACTGGCGGGCTGCTGGCTTGTGGGCATTATTGCACCTCCCGTTGGCGGGAGGCGTGCCGGTGATCGCCGGACATTCTCCACGCGACACTGGAAGGAGAGGCTAGCCGCCTTTATGACGCTTGGCTAGCCCCAAACACTCATCCGCCTTTTACCGCACCGTCGGTCAGGCCCGCCACAATCTGGCGTTGCGCAAACACGGTCAGCAGCAGCACGGGCAGGGTCACGATCAAGGCGGCTGCGGCAAGTGGCCCCCAGCTCAATTGATCAAACGAGATCATGTTATAGACCGCTACCGGCAGCGTCCGGGTGCCGCGGCTGGCCAGCACGATGCCGAACACGAAATTGTTCCACGAGAAGATGATCGCCAGAATGAAGGCCACCGCAATGCCCGGTTTGGCAATCGGCAGGGCGACATGGCGGAACACCTGCCAGCGCGTCGCGCCGTCGATCATCGCCGCTTCTTCCAGCTCCATCGGAGTGGTCTCGAAATAGCCGATCATGATCCAGATCGCGATGGGCACGGTAACGACCAGATGGATGATGATTTGCGGCCATAGCGTGCCGAGCAGGCCGACCCATTGGAACAGCAGGAACAGCGGGATCAGATAGGACAGGCCGGGGGTGATGCGGGCGATCAGAATCACGATGGTGGATTTATGTGCCTGCATCCGCGCAATGCCGTAGCCCGCGGGTACGCCGATCAGCAAAGCCAGTAGCGTGGCCGAGCCTGTGACAATCAGCGAGTTGAAGAAATAGGTGGTGAAGCGGTTGGAGTTGAACACCGACGCGTAATTCTCCCAGGCAAAATGCTCGGGAATTAGTATCGGCGGATAGCTGGCATTGTCGATTTCCATCTTGACCGACAGCGAGGCCATCCAGATGAAGAATAAAATGGCCGGTGACACGATGATGAATACACCGAATGCAAGGCCGAGATTGCCCAGAATCCCCCGAAGTCTCATGCCGCACCCCCTGTCTGGTTCCAGTGCAGCCGTTGGCGCATATAGAGCATGATGGCAGCCAAAACGACGATCAGCACAAAAAACACCACCGCAATCGCCGAGCCATAGCCGATGTCGTAATACACAAACGCCACGCTGTAGAGATAGAGGTTGATGGTCTCCGACGCCGAGCCAGGCCCGCCTTGGGTAATGGCAAAAATGATGTCGAAGCTTTTGACCGCATCGATCATGCGGATCATCGAGGCGACAAAGATGAACGGGGTGATCAGCGGCAGAGTGATATAGCGGAACATCTGCCACGCATTGGCCCCGTCGATGCGCGCGCTTTCATAGGGCTCGCTGGGGATCGCCGACAGGCCGCCCAAGACAATCAGCATCACCAGCGGTGTCCATTGCCATGTCTCTACCATCACGAGAGAGGGGATGACGGAGCCGGGGTGGAATACCCACAATTCGGCAGGCAGACCGAACAGCGACAGAATGTAATTCAGCACACCGAGCTGGGGATGGAACATCATGGTCCAGACCAGCGCCACCGCCACCGGCGTCGCCATCATCGGCATGATGAACAAGCCGCGCAAGAAACCGCGGAACGGGAATTTCTGGTGGAAAATCACTGCGGCAAAGGTGCCGAAAATTACCGGTAAAATCACCGAGAGCAACGTGTATGTAATGGTATGCCCCACCGCTTCGACAAAGCGCGGGTCGGTCGGCAGGCGGATATAATTGGCCAGACCCACAAAGGTGGTCGGTGCGCCGACTTTCCATTCATGCATGCTCATCCAGATGGTGAACAGCCATGGAAACACGATGATGCCCGCAACAACGATCAAAGCCGGTATCACAAACGGCCAATAGGACGGCACGCGCCAAGCTTTGCGCGGCGGAGGTGTTGCGGTCAGTTGGTTTGACATGATGTGATCCGAAATCAACACCCTGCCCCGTTATCCGTCGGGGCAGGGCATATCATGAGGCGTCTATGACGCGAGAAGGCTTACGATTTTTCGCTGCGTTCCAGGATCGGGCGGAACTGCTCGTGGGCCTTTTTCAACTCGGCTGCAGGATCGCCACCCGACAGGGTTGCGGTCACACCGGCGCCGACCAGATCGCGGAATTCGGCAACAGGAACCACGACCGGCAGGCCGAGCTTGCTGATTTTGGCCGAGTCGATGACTGACTGCACCCATTCCTTGGGCAGTTTCACGCCGCTGCGGACTTCCTGCTCGTTGAGGATCGAGTTGCGGAACGGCACACCGCCACCGGCCTGCAACAAACGCGCACCCTGCTTTTTCGATACTGCCCACTGGCAAAGCAGGAAGGCGGCTTCCTTGTTCTTGGAAGCGGCAGCAATGCCGATCCCGTCGCCATAGGTTGCCGAATACTGGCCTTTGGGGCCTGCAGGCACAACCGCATAACCGACCTTGCCGACAATGCGCGATGCGGTCGGATCTTCCAGAGGAGGAGCCCAGCCCACACCGTC
>Ga0114973_10002406_pt1 | contig 13591 bp, 30 predicted proteins | sample M_140807_MF_Meta_FD_87025 | JGI IMG/M metagenome (GOLD analysis project Ga0114973, IMG submission 87025) | Freshwater microbial communities from Lake Montjoie, Canada to study carbon cycling - M_140807_MF_MetaG | ecosystem: Environmental > Aquatic > Freshwater > Lake | place: Lake Montjoie... | reverse complement strand
GCGTAGGAAACTTCCGCGCTTGAGGTTTTGCATGTTGATTGCTGAACCTTTCGCTGCCGTCCAGCGACCCGAGAGAGCACCGTAATACGATAGCGGAACTGGTAGTTTGCCGCGCTGACTGATGTCAAGGAATCGTTGTGCCCGTGTGCGCTCGGTTGTAGATTTAACTTTAAGGCGTGCCTCACAAAGGAGGGCAACATCTTCACGTTCACCGTTGAGCAACGCTTGGAAGAGGGCGTCATTCTTTGCAAACGCAAATGCTTCTTTGCCGGTAGTTTTACTGACCTTAGTAGGGGCAACAACCCCGAGGCTTTGAAGTACGTCAGCAAACTTCGGGTTCGATGCAAGCTCAGCCTCCTGTATGCCGAGTCGTTGAAGTAATCCTTCACGTAGTTCTCCTTCTTCTGTTAATGCTTTGATGAGCATCTTGCTGTCAAGCTCAAGCCGTGGTCGCGTGTACATTTTGAGCGTCATGTCAATCAAACGCAGTTCGGATTTGGGGTAACCGGCTCCGAGTCGCTTGAAGATTTCTTCGCACAGGTACACGTCATGCGCACAGTAGTCGGCGAGTTCTCGTTCAATGGTGGCGTCCAGTTCGAGTAGTCCGTCGGTGCTGTGTACAGCTGTGCCTTTAGGAGGGAGTCCAAAATCTTCTGCAAGTTTGGCGAGGGAATTACCAACTTCCACGCCGCGTAAAGCGCGGCCCATTGATAGTGTGTCAAAGATGAAGGCTGGTCGTGCTCCGTAGACCCACTCCATAATGGATACATCGAACTGTGCGTTGTGCGCCAGCACTGCGGTTCGTCTCCAGTCAACTCCAGAAAAGTATTCACGTAGTCCCTCTCCTCCAACCCAGTTAGTTGGGCTATCAGTTCCGAACTCATGTACGCACGCTCCGAACGCCTTAAATCTTGTATCACGTATGTACTCCTCAGTTGTCATCTTTGATAACGTGTAGTTTTTCTTGTCCCACCGAGTTTCAAAGTCGATGGTGACTATCTTGTCAAATGGTTTCATGCTGCTCCTCTGGTTTTACCCTGTATGTTTTCTCGTGGTACATGCTGATAGATGGGCGTGCTGGTATGTCAATCCAGAAGTCGCTTTGATCGTTACCTGTTAGTACCAGCACCTGCACTGTCTTGCCATCAGCAATAGCGCGGAGCACTTCGGCGTGTTTGTGCTCAGTCAATTAAATGCCTCCTTGGGGGGAGCGTCCATAGTGTTTAAGAATCCGAAAAAACTGTTGACTTCCATCAGCATATCTGAGGCCTCCATCTCATCGCAGTTCAGCGTTGTGAGTCCTGACAACTCTTCGCCAATCTTTACCATCAGCACCGCCTTGTTTGCATCGGGGCCATAGCATGAGATTAGCGACAGCACCACCATCTTGAAGTGTTGCCTTTCTTCGTCTGACATCAGCGCCAGCCGCGCTTCTAAGTTGTGTTCGTCGTTCATGTCAATACCTTTCTGAGTTCGTTTATGTTGTCTTCGTTAACCACCATTGCCACTCCCCCTGCGCTTCGTATGCGGCGCAGATGTTCTTCTTGAAGCAGGGTGGGTTTGTTCTTCCCTGCCTTTGCTTCCACGCCAATGAACATACCCTTGGCGCATACCAGAAAGTCTGGCACCCCTGAGTTGCCGTAGCCTGTGCCTATTGGCATAGCGTAGTACACGCCAAGCTCATCCAACAACTTCCTGATTTGCTTCTTTACTTTTACTTCTGGTGTCGATGCCATACAGTTTCCTTTGAATTGGTGAGGGGGTCAAGTAGATTCCGCGCCCCCTCGCTTCGCGGTTGGAAAGTCGGACAACAGCGGTCATCCAAAGGCTAGGCACCACTGCTGTCCGTGATGTTGTGGTCGCATCTACTAGGCTTACACACATCACAACTGGAATACCGCCTAGCCCTTGTTCTGTACTTCTTTAAGTTTCATCATGTAGTGTCTACACTTACCCAAGTCATCACTGCCTTCTTTGCGGCCAGCACGCAGTGCGTACTTTATGACGTTGCCTTTGAGATAGCCTACGAACTCCGCGTGTGTCAGCACTGACTCCATCAGTTCCCACGGCTGTACCGCCATCTCTTTGTAGTGGTTGCCGCTGATCTGTAAGTCATCAGCCCGTGTGCCGTTGAAATGTTTATCCATGTTCTTCCTCCTCTGTGTCTTCTAGTGTGTGAACGATCTTGTTGTGATCGTGGCGTTTGTGTATGTCTTCAATGACCAGTGGGTCTACGCGCTCGAACGGGTTCCAGTCGCTGTACTCCCGTACCCCATCGTAGACTGGACGGTCTTTTGTTTGCTTTCTCTTAGCGCGGCCCTCAGCCATTTTGTCCCCCCAAGTTTCATCCATTCTTGATACTCCCATTCTGTTAAACGAACGCCCACTGCTCTGCCGGACTTGGTCAGCTCACTCTTTGGTCTTGGCACTTGTGATCCTCCCCCGCTGTTCGTGTTAAGAAAATAAGCTGGCATCCGGTACATCTGTACACAAACCCCTGCTCAACGATTGTGCTGCGCTCTCCATGTTGGCCGCGCAGCTTACCCCAAAATGTTCTGATGGCTTCAAGCACTGTTCTTCTCCTTCAACATATTTCCCACTGCGTAAATCAAAGTAAGCGGTGTGTCACCGTAGTCCCGAGCAAGCAAAACTTGTTCACCCTCCGTCAGCCCTACCCATGTGCGTTGTTCAGCTTCTTTGAGCGCTTTTATAAAACCAAAAGATGGCGTTATTTTTGGGTCTTGTTTGATAGCTTCTAAAGTTTCAATAGCTGTGCGTAATGCTTCTTCATGTTTCATCGTCATCCTCCGCTATGCTTTCTTGTATCAAACAGTGCTTAACCAACTCCAACACGCCAATCACTGTTGCCATGTATAGTGTTTCGTCATACTTATGTATGGCTTCAAGTATGTCCTCAACCAAGCCGTCTGCTAATTTTCCTTGATTCAAAATCATGCTGTCCTCCATTGTGTGTACCCAAGAATCTTCATCATCGCTGTCTCATGGATTGCGTCCCACCAAAAACAGACACCGCCCTCTGTTACAACGAACCGCCATAACGTGCCGTAGTCATCGGTTGTGTACCAAACATTACGTTTCGTAAGCCTGCCATTGATGTTGTGGGTTTCAAGCATTGTTCTTCTCCTTGAGTTTGGCTTCAATGGTTCTTAAAAACGGGTGAAAGTCAGCATCTTCAATTTTCCAAAAGTCACCGTTCCATTTTCCTCCACACTGTATAAATGTGTTTTCCATTTCATCATCTGTCAGCCCTACCCATGTGCGCTGTGATGGGGTGGTGTCGCCATGCACAAGTGGTCTAATTTCGTGACCCTTTGAAACTAATGACAAGGCCCATTCTTTTTCATTGGTATAGGCATACAAACGCCCATCCTCACCTTTGACTGCTGGCGAAATACTCCACGCCACAGGCTCTTGCTCTAGCTGTGCCAAGGCTTTTTTGATAGCGGCAATGGCTTCGTACATCTTTTCTGCTGATGTGTTGAACTCATCATTGTTTGTCCAATCAATAGACAATTCTGTTTCCAACGCATCAAGCGCTAGCTTCAATGCTTCTTGTGTCATGATTCAATCCCAAAATGTTCTTTCAACTGACCGCCATCTGCATAAGAAACAACTTCGCCGCTATGTTCGTCTATGTCAAATGCGGCATCAACCAAGGTTGCACATTCCACAATAATCAACTCGGCAAATTTTGACTCAAATGCTTCAGACCAAGTGGGTTCACCTCTAAAGTTTTCATCAGCATATTTTTCAGCTTGTTCCGAAAGTTGTTTAATCCGTTTATTCATGCTTCACCTCTGGCTCTGATGGCGGCGGCGCAAGCATGAACCGCATTGTCGTGAGTCAACCACGCCTCATTATTATCGTCACGGTAACCTTTACCCCACTCTGACTCACACACCTTTGCACATGCTTCACGTTCTTTAAAGCGTTCTATCTTGCCCACGAACTTAGCAAAAGCTAATATGCAGAATTCAAACTTGGCTTTGTCCATACCAAGCCCAAACAACTTTAAGCCAGTAGCTTCTGCGGCTGAAATAATTTCTTCATCAGTCATGTTCATTTTGCTTTCTCCCGTAATGCTTTGATTTGATCGTCCCAGCGCAAGCCGTTTCTGTGTTTCCATTTCTCCAGCTTGTCAACTATGAGTCTGCTGCCGTCTTTAAACAGCCGATGGTTTAGCGCAACGCAAGCCACTGTTTCCATGTCAATAGCGTGTTCACGGTTTTCCACTGCCTTGTTGTGCATACCAGTGATGGCAAAGTTAATGATGGCTCTTGCTGTCTCTGGGTCTTTTGCACGGTGTTCTACTTCAAGTAAAAACTTGTGTTCATCAATGTTCATTTATTGCCTTCCGTTGTTATTTCTTCGGTGCGATTGCGTATGCAGTTTTTGCCACAAGATTCTGTGTAGTGACGCACAGTGTTTACCTGTTCGCCGCAACGTGTAAAGTAGTGCGTCCCATCATCCACAAACTTGTAAACCCTGCAACCATCCGATTCGGACAAGAGTCGAGGCACACGCATCTCGATCCTCTGTTCATCGCTTGGGCCAAATGTTGACTGCAATACCCAAATAAAACCAAGCATAGAACCAAGCGCAACTAATGCTGCAAGAATTACAAAGCCCGTGATTTTGAAGCTGTCTATGATGTCATCTCTCATTTCTTCATCTCCCTGATATACACAGCCAGTGAATCAGTCGTGTCCTTGCCAAAGCCTTTGAGCTTCTGAACATGCAGCGCCACTTCTTCGATGATGTTGTTGCGTGTCTGTGGCGGCTCCATCTGCCGCTTGATAATCTCCTGCCTGATCTTGCTGGTGCGCTCAATGTCATTAAACGCTTCGTCTTCTGGTGTTGGTCTGTTGAACTCAGTCATAGCTCTTTCTCCAATCGTTGCAAAACTTCTTGCTTTGTGAGTCGGTGTTCCCAGTTGCATCCGTTGGTTTCTCGGCGCAAGCAACTCCACCAAACTTCGTAAGGGTTCTCGGGGTATGGACTGCGCCCTGAGCGGAGCAACTTGTATTTGTCACCAACTCTTTCAAGTCTGAACTCAGTCATCTTGTATTCCTTTTCTTTTGAACCAACGGTCAATCATCTTCAAGCATTCAGCCTCAAGATGCACAGGTACAGAAAATTCAATCCATGTTGTTGGCATTGTTTCCTTGGGTGGTGTGCCTGTGCCACCGTAGTCAATCATCATGCCTTCGCCTTTGATTGGTGCTTCGCCAAATCCTGATTTAGTCATCTCCGCCTCCGTTCTGCATCCAGAATACAGCCCATCCAATCAGGGCACAGATAGCAATCAGCGCGACTGCGCCGAAGCCCATCAACGTTATCGTTACAAGTACGTCCCACATATCAACCTCCAAATATTTTCTTGAGGGCATCGTACAGGGTGCGTGCTTGCACAATACTCATGGTGTCGAGCACTGTGTCTACATCCCACGATGGCTTGACCTTGGGCGTAGTATCGACCTGCAAAGCGGCAATGCCCTGCCCCTTTACCACCGCCTTGGGCTTGTTCACAATCTTGTTGACACGTTTACCCTCTGCTCTGAAATTCTTGGTTGACTTCAGTGGGGTGTACGCATGGTTGACGGCACTATATCTGCCGTTGTGATCTTTCACAAACTGCCCTTGCTTTAAGAACTGTGTGATAAGTGAACCCACTGACCCTGCGTTGAACCCCCGCTTGGTCAGGGCATTGCGTATCTCAGCACTGAGTTTGTTTGGGTTATCTCGCACGTAGTTGAATGTTTCTTGCGTCACGTTGTTGGTTGGTGTGAATATATTTTTTGGCATTTGCTTCTCCTGTTGGATTCGTTGATCGTCTTGTTCCCACGTTGAAAGCGCCGTGGTCAGCGCCGTCTTTATGTCAGGCATGAGTGTTCCTTCTTTTTAGAAACTGAATTTACTTAAGATTGCATCGACGTTCTTCTTAACGTCTTGACGCACAGCCTCGTTCTTACGTAGCTCAGTTGGTGTCACGCCAACCAGTACTTGTTCGAGGTCACGCCGCGCTGTCTCCAACGCGGGGTCGTTCACAATGTTGAGTGCCTTAGTCAAGTCACACAACTCAAGCGCACCTTCTACCAACGTATCGTGGAAACGTCGAGGCTTAGCTTCACCTTGTACATAGTCAGTAGTCAGCCTGTCCGACATACGCTTCAGGTGAGCACTTAGTCGTTCACGTACATCTGACATGGCGTTGTCGATACGTTCTTGTGTCAGCTTGTCCAGCTTAGCTTTCAACTCAGCCTGTGCGGCGTTGCCTACGTCTACGCGGAAGTCGCCCGATGTGGGTACGGGCATGTAGTTAACGCGGAACGAAAACTTAGTCATGATCTCATTTGCGGTGGGGTAGGCATCTCTCTTGAACATATCCCCCAGAGCCATAGCCTGAGCAGTAATCAACGTGGGATAGATTGTCACGAACGACTTGACCAACGCAGTGAACTCATGCTCAAAGTCATCAAGCTTTTCAGTGAACGCCATGAACGATATGTTCGGCAACAAGCGCAAGCCGGAGTCAGACCAAGGCGATGTCTTGTCGTAAACATACTGACGCGCACGACCGACAGCTTGTTGGATAACCTCCAACTCTGTGCGACCTGCAAGCAGGTGAACGTTGACACGTGCCGCATCTCTGGCGGCGGCATGCTTAGTTGCTACAACCTCATCGGTTGTTGTCTTGTCCAGCTTACGTGCTGTCCATACTGATGCGTTGAATTCAACAAGCATCGCGCATGTGTCGATGTTGTAACGCGGAGTGGTGGTTGTATTCATGTTTGGTTTCCTTTGGTTGGTTGATTACTTAGTACCGAAAAAGATTTTGTGCTCAGCCAACATCTTGCCGAAGCTTGAGTTGGTAACGAACACGCCTACGCGCTGAGATGTAGACACGGTGTTGCAGAAGATTGATTGCATCTCTGCACGCATGCGCCACACATACTCAGTAACTGCCGCCGCTTCTTCCCTTGTCTGTGCACGTGACACAAACTGAAAGACTTGAATCAACTGCGCGGTGGGATTGTCAGACAGCGGTGCCTTAGCAGGGTCAGCGATCACACGCGCATAGTCACAGATGTCACGACCGAAGCGAACGAACGATGCCATCGCCTCAGCAGTAACGATACCGACAGTGCCGATCAATGCTTGCTCAAGAGTGTCGTCGTCAAGTACGTGCATGCCCTCATCCAAGATGTCACCAGCGGCGGCGAGTGAACGAGGAGTTGCATACGCGAGTTGCACAGACTTGGGATTGAAGATGTGTCCGTTGTCTTTGGATAACGTCTTGCCCTCAAACTTGCCGCCCTTCTCATAGTCAAGGAACGAGTCCATCACCATCGGGTTGTTGTCAACGAATGCGATGACCATAGGATTGATACCCGCATCGGTAGCCCAACGCACCCACTCGACCGCATTCGGCTTACGCATCTTGACGAACACAAGACGATTACGCAAGTGAGCTTGGATGGAATCGCCAAGACCCTCGACCGATAGATTGGTAGCGGCAAAGACAAGGCTGTTGTCAACGAAGTGGTAGTTACCAACACGTTGCTCGTACACGATAGGCGCGAGTACGTTCTTGATGAACTGCGGTGCCTTGGCGATCTCATCTAAGAACACCATGATTGGCTTGCCGCCATTGACACCACGCTGATTAGTCTTGCTGACACCGAAGCGTTCATTGGGCAGCTCACGCGACACGCCGTTCTCGCGGTCAAGGTCAGGCATCCACACCGAACCATCGGACAACTGAGTGCAGTCGATAGGGTCAACGGCAATGTGGTCAGCGAACTTGGGCATGCGCTTGAGTTGGTGGAACAGCGCGGTCTTACCGATACCGTTCTCACCCTCGACGATTACTGTGCGCTTGTGACCGATAGCGGCGATGAGGTTGATGACTTGAGAAGAAGAGAGATATTGATTCATGGTTACTTTCCTTTGAGTTGATTACAGAGAGATGTTTAACAGCTTGCCGTGAGTGGGAACGAACGAGTCGTTGTCCACCACACCCCACAGTGACGGCATCGGGGTGCTAGGCGTATCGCAACCGAGGTATCCATCGGTCAGCCATACGATTGCTTTTGCTTCTATCTTGTGCTCACGAATGTAGTCAACGACAACTTGTGGAGTTGTGCCGCCACCGCCTTGAGGTTTCAAGAGAGATGCAATTAACTCGTACTCAGTTGGCTTGAACACTTGGTCACCGCACACGTCGTTGTCCCACCACAGGATACGAACAGCTTCGGGCTTGACCAGTTGACAGATGCGAGCAACCTCGCCAAAGAGTAAACGATAGTAGGGATACATCGAACCAGATGTATCGCATGCGAGTATCAACTCGCCGACTGACTCAGTGAAGTGCGATGGCATGATGAAGCCAGACGCAAGCAGTCGTTTGTTGGGAGGACAGAAGCGTGAGTTGTCATCGCCTTGGGACATGGAAGTTATCCAGTCCTGCATAGCAGGTCGCCAGTCAGTGATGCGTTCCTTGGCATGACCAAAGATGTCACGACCACCTGCCCCTTGACCTGCTAACTTGCGAGCAAGCATCTCGCCTTGACGATTGGCATCGTCAATCTGTTTGCTTAGCTTCTCTTTATCGTCCTCAGCAAACTCGCCATCCTCATGCGCGTCGATGGGTTCATCGTGTCCGTTGTCACCATCGCCATCACCGTCACCGTCACCTTCTTCGGGTTCCTTGCGTCCCTGTTTGATGAGGTCATTGAGTACCTGAGGGAAAGACCAACCGAAGTATTTGCGGTCAATCAGTAGCGTCTTTGTGGGGCGTTCCACAAACTCGAAGTTAGGGTCAAGCTCTTCGATGAGTGCATTGACTACGTAGTCCTGCGCTATGTTGCACAGCTTAGGCATACGCTTGACCTCTGCGCGATACAACACGCAGTGCTTGAGTGCAACGTGGAAGTTTTCATGCAGTGCTAGATACCGCAGTTGCTTGCGGTTGAGGGGTGTGATGAAAGACACGCCATACTTCTTGTCACGCCCATTGGTGGATGCAGTAGGCACCTTGTCTGATACCTCAGACTTGCCCATGCAGATCACTGCGCTGAGCAGTGCAAACTTTGGATGCCGCATGCAGTCTATGTTGACTGCTTGTATGCGTTGGTTGAGGGTCATCTTCTCGAAACTCATTTACTTCTCCTGTTATGTTTAACACTATATCACAATCTGTCAAAGCTTGGACAGCCTTGACAGTACTAGGACTTACCCGAACACGATGTTGGTACGCGGGTAGTCACTCTCCACAACGAATTGTGGAATCTCTACTTTCTCAGTGCGTTGGTCACCTCCTGTCAGTCTGTTGATGCGCCCGATGATGGCGGTGCGAAACTCGGGCGGGGTTATCTGCTTCTCCAGCTTGTCGATGGAGTCAACGTTGCGGTTCTGGTAACTCCCCAAACTGAAGTCGTCTTGCTTGTATGCACGCTTGGATGCGAGCACGTCGTATGCGTTCTGACACAGCTCGAAGAAGTGATTGATAGCTAGCTGGTCGGTGTTACCTTCTGCCATCTCACATATCGAGTCCTGATACCTACGCTCACTGCCCCCACTGAATGGAGAACCAGTGTTGCGGGTCACCTCTGCGTTGTTGTGGAACTCAGGCATCCGCATCTGTGCCAACATGATGTAAGGCTCGAACAACTTGACCACCTCAGCACGCGCCGCTCTGTCGTCTTTGCTTGAGACTTTGCGGTAGTGCTTGGTGTGCACTGAGTTGGTGGTATCCAACACGCCATCCACGTAGTGGTAGTCGGCACTGAAGTTAGCGCCGTCGTGATGTAGCGATGCCCTGTGATACACAGGTGTCACTATTGTTCTGTTGTCTGGCATCACGGTTCTTCCTGCATTACTCACACCCAACACGTGGTACATGAAGTCTCTGCTCGTTATGGATTGGTCGCCCATATACAAGCGTCGTTCGTGTAGCTTGCCGTCGATTACCTGCGGTGTGAAGTACCTTGCCATCACTGTGCTGTACAGAATCAAGTCGTAGTACTCAGCGTGTTTTGTTATTCTGTAATGGTAGTACGTCTTATGGATGGGGCGTTCATGTGCTGCCCACTTAGCACTACGCACCGCACCGCGTACATTGAATTGTTTCTCTGCCTCTTCGTATGTGCGTACATAAGGCATGTGTCTTGTTGTGTTTCCAAACATGTTGCTTACTCCTGTGTTGTTGCGGATTCTTTGAGTCGGGGGAAATCTGTGTGTACTTGGTGTGATGCGTAGATGTATTCGTGAAGCTCAGTGGTATCGTCCCCACCCTCGTCAACTGTTTCAGTCCCATCCTCACCGACCTGCATGATGCGATACCCTGAGTTCTTGTACAACTCGACTGCCCACGCCATGATTGCGTTGTGTGCTTCCACATAATCAAAGCTCTCGTACCACTTGATGTCCTCTGCGTAGTAGGTGATGATCGGTGCCTCATACCTTGTCTCGCAGTCGTTGATTGCTTCTGTCATTGCGTCATCTCGACGATGCCTGACTAGCTCAGTGAACACATCGCGTTCATCTGTTGTGTGAAAGCGTATGACGTACGCTACGTTTGATCTATATCCCATCGGTTAACTCTCCCTTGTTGTTGAATCTCCAGCCATTGATGTAAATGAGTTCTTTAAAGTTTTCTTCACTTGTATAGCCCTCATACTCCTCTCTCAAAGCGTTATAGATTTCATCGGCGTATTCTTTTGCCCGACTGATCGCAAACTCTTCAAGCTCACAGACCAAGCGTTCACTGTCGATTGCTTGGTCTAACTCACACACTGGCGCACCTTGCAAGATGCCGTGCTCAAGTACATCTCCGTTGTCCTCACCCAAAGACGCAAAGCACTTGATGCTCTCATAGCTCATAGTCCCTGAGCGGTTGTAGAAGAACGACTTGCGGGACACGCTCATCATTGGGTTTACCCATTGATTGCTTATAAGCTCTACCAGTACTGTGTACCTTGAGAACTCTGGATGGTCTTGTGGCACACACGCTTCTATGAACGGTATCAAGTGCACACTTCCTGTCCACGAAGCACCATCGCCTTGAGAATAGAACCCGCTGAATTGAATGTCATCAATGATGAAACCCTTAGCGCGCCCTTCTTCTTTGAAGCGTTCGTATACACACTCGTACCAATCATCAGGCGGCTCGCCATACAACTGTATGGCGTTGTCCTTTGCTCGTTGGTCTAGCTCTTCAAATTCCATCTAATTTCTCCAAAAGTTTCTTTAACACCTCCTTCAGTTTCTTGTCAAGCATCTCCTCCACAGTTTCAATAATCATCTCCTCCACGCGGTCTGCGTCAGGGTAGTCGTTGTCGCTGAGGTATGTCTCTATCTTGTCGTCAACGTCATACGCATCAAACTTGTCGTCGAAGTCGTAGTCTGTGATTACGTCGTGCACTTGGTCGCTGATGTCGATGTCTCGCACTTCTCTGCGTATCCTCTCAATAATGCTGTCTTCCATAATTTCCTTGACTCTGTCCTCATCAATGTGGTCGTTGTCGTTTGTGTGCTCGGCTATTACTTCCCCTGCTATATCCCCAATCGCTTCCCTGAATGACTCGTCGATGTACTTCACGGCACTATGCGCTTCGAGGACGGCGCTGACCTTCTCGTTGACTTGCGTGTCGATGTGCTCATTGATGGCGTGAAGCAGGGTGTGGATAAGTGTTTGCTTGGGTTGTGATACCTCGCGTGGTGCTTCGGTTGCTTGTTCCACTGCGTTAGCTTCTGTGTTTGTGATTTGGTTCATGGTTACTTTCCTTTACTGATTTGTTGGTGAAGCGCACCAACGACGCAACTCGCAGACACCATGTCTGCCAGTTTTTCTGTAATTTCTACGATGAGTGTTCCCGACGTGCCTTGGCTTACAAGTAGCACATCACACCTGTATGCACGCGCCACACGAACAGGTCGAGGGCGAGCACGATGAACGCTGTCAGGTACGCACCCACAAAGGCGATGCGTATTGGTGTGAATGTTGGTGTTGGTTTGAAGCGTGTCATGCTGTGTACACAGTTGTTAACTTCTCACGCACTTGGTTGAGTACATCGAAGCGGCGTTGTATTTCACCTATCTTCACATTGCGCCACGCCTCATCCTGTTCTTCATAGCGTGAGTCCACATACTCGCGCACATTTCCCCCCGCCCTTTTGTAGATGTGTCCCTGTATGGCGATGAACAATGCCTCTGCTTGTTCCTCTGTTAAGGTTATTTGTTTGTGTGTCATGTTGTTAACTCCTTGGGTATCTCGACTTCATCGCCGAGTTTGCTTGCTACATAGCACCGCATGGCGGCGATGAGGGGTGTGTCTCCATACTCACGGTGTATTTTGTCAGTTGCCTGCTCGTACCACTGCCCTCTCCATTCACCGTTGTTTAAATGGCAAATCTCAATCCACTCACGCTCAATGATCGGCCCACCTTGCGCCCAGTCGGTTGAGTAATTGATGTGCCTCTCGCTCAATGCGCCATCTTCGGTTCGGTCTAAAAAAGTAATTTCATTGCCCCTCATGCGGACAATTTCATAACCTTCACACTTCGCCACCGCCCAGTTAAGGGCGTGTCCTGTCAGTTCACTTGTTTTCATTTACTTCTCCCTCTGTTTTGTTCATGTATTTACGCAACTCTTCAAAGTTGTAGACGAAGCGTCCATGCTCGTCACGAAAGCGCCACTCATCACAAGTGGGGCACCCTGCTGTATAGGTTCGGCATCGCTTGCCTATGGCACCACGCAAGAACTTGAAGCCTGCCTCCGTTACATATTTGGTCTTCGCCCTACGGCGTATTTGTTTTAGTTTCATTCTGTTACCTCCTCATTCTTTTTAAACCAATACTCCCGCGCCCACATTGCTTGAAGCATGGTGATAGCTTCGGGTGAACATAGGTCGCGGTAGTTGTATTGCTGTGCCTTGTCCACCGCAAACTTGGTACGCCGCGCCATGTACTCATGGAACGGCATCGCAAACAGGTCATCATTCATTCTTCTCTCCCTTGTTGTGTTCGTTGAATAAGTCCTCGAATGTGTACTCCTCTCCCTTCTCAAAGTCTTCCTCTTGCAACGGCGGCAGTTGCATTGCCTTCTCCATCATGTTCCACACATCACGCATGGACTCAGGCGTTTCTGACCCTACGCATGGGTTGCCGTAGCCTGTGGGCTTACCTTTGCTGTATGTCACTTCTTTCAGACAGTACCAGTCCTCCCCGCCGTTCTCTGACTTGGCGTTGACTATGCGGTAGTTCCATGTGAAATCAAAGTCACTCATTTACTTCTCCCAAAGTTGTTTATACAAACTCGCAGACACCATGTCTGCCAGTTACTTCCTTCTTACCAATAGCTCAGGCACTTTCATCCATGCCTTGTCCTCCTTTCTTATGCTCATCCACCTGTCACGCAGGGACTCAAGCCCGAACTCGGACACTAAGTCCCACCAATCTTTACTAATCCTTTTGTACTTGTGCGGGTCTGCCTCGTAGTCGAGCAGGATGCGGCTCTTCTCCCTTGTCAGTATTGACAAGTACTTCTCCAGCAGTTTTAAATACTCGTC
>Ga0114973_10002404_pt1 | contig 13595 bp, 16 predicted proteins | sample M_140807_MF_Meta_FD_87025 | JGI IMG/M metagenome (GOLD analysis project Ga0114973, IMG submission 87025) | Freshwater microbial communities from Lake Montjoie, Canada to study carbon cycling - M_140807_MF_MetaG | ecosystem: Environmental > Aquatic > Freshwater > Lake | place: Lake Montjoie... | reverse complement strand
GTGTCAATGTTAATGGAGAATCAATTTTAAGAGCAGAAGATATTACTACTAGATTTAATAATTCATTCAAAAAGATCAGTAGCGGTACTGATTATTTTCTTTCAAATCCGGAAAAGAATCGGAAGTTAAATGATCCCGCAGTTGATGATCATACAAAAACTATTTACATTTTGACCAAGGAGCTTGGTGATACTCTACAAGTATTGTATGCGGCAATTCATACGCAGAGTATTAGAAACCCATTGAATTCAGTTCTATTTACAGTTGACGAAACTGTACTTGCCCGTTCAAGACTTTCGGGATTATCTGTTGCAATGCAGGAAAGGGATGATATAATAGATGAATTAGTATGCAATTACTATTTGCCTATTAGTACTCCGGCAGATTTACTACGGCAACAAAAATTAATAAAACGTACAGAAGCATTGCTGATAAATAATAGTTTAATTAAACGAATTAGGAGAGTTATTACTTATGGATTTAAGTTTGATAATACAGATTATCAATTAAAACCCGGAGTAGCTGTACTATTTGAACGCTTAATAACTATAATTGAAACTCAATTAAATAATATTATTAGCTCTCCTCATCAAGGTACATTAGATGAGTATGAACTCCTACTTGCAGAACACACAGTTATTGATATTTTTAAGGAACAAGGTAAGAATAATATAATTCCTAACCGTGTTACCGATCGAATTTTTCATACAATATACCGCGATACAGGTCTTGATTTTATTAGTAAGTGGTGTGATGATCAGAGACGTGAACATCCTGGTGAAAGAAAACGTTTCATAAATCTCCTACTTGAACTATCCGATGGAACACCTCAGGTTGAATATTCAAGTCCCGCACCTTCTTCCGCCAAACGCCGACGATTTAATACACCAACAGAGGGAGGTGGTAATGTTGAAGACAAAACTCTAACTGAAGAGTTTTTAGATGTCGTCATGAAATTTACTGATGAAGAAACAGCAGAAGATTTCTTACTTACAATTTATAATCAATTAAACTATATCGGAAGAACACCCCTAAATTCAAAAATTGTCCAACAATTATTTCAACATGTACTTGAATTAATAAATTTAAACTTTAAAGATTTCAGCACTGCGTATGCATACTTGAATAAAACAATAGGGGATGAAATTCGTGCTGAAAAAGAAAGAAGACTTTCTACAATTTTTAAAATGCCATCTATGTATGTTGATGATCATCCAATGAAAACAATGAAACGTAAGTTAGTTTCTGCCACGGCCGGAAGTAACACTCGCAGAAAACTTCCTGTTAAGAAGTAATGTCGTTTATCATAAAAAGTCTTGTATCCCAACTACCTGGATTAATTGAGGGTAGTCTACAGACTATTGAAGACCTTATTGGTCCTCAGCTAACTGCTCTAAAGCAGCAGCATGCCGACCACGCCGCGAAGTTCTTAGAAAACTGGCGCGCACTAAATACTTTTATTGAGGAGAAGTTACAGGGAATATCTACAGCTGTAAAGGCTACTTATGCAAACTATAAACCTCAGTTTCTGCATGCCCCCGCTTCACCTCCAGCTCAAAGCTCACAATTAGTTCCAATCGGAGAAGAACATAATCCATTTGGATCAACAGATCCACTTGGCAATTTTGTAGCCAAGCCTCTTCCTCCAGCCCCAACTGCTCAGCCCGCTCCAGCAGCTAACTCTTCTTTCTCTAGTTTATTAAGCTCGCTTACAGGTACTGCATCTAATCTTACTAATTCGGCAAAACAGAAAATTAATACTGCTCGCCAGCAGTTAGCAAAGAAGGGTGGAAAGAAACGCAAGGGTTCTAATAAAAAACGAACTCGTCGTGCTCAGAATCGTAAGTGAATAAAATGACAGCTTCAATTCAGTATAACCCATTCAATTCAAAAAATCGCTTGTTTACCAATACGGATATTCAAGCGATTCTTCTGAAACATAGTTCCGATTACCGAGTTCAAAAGAATGAACTCTTTCAGCAAGCTATGGTTCATTCTTCATATGTAAAAAGGGCAGAATACACAAGCCCAACCGGTGAACCTGCTCAATTAGCAGAGTGTCCAAAACACTGTCTTGGTCTTTTCGACGAATCATATGAACGACTAGAACATCTAGGAGATTCAATTTTGGGGGCATGTATTTCCACGTACCTAATGAAACGATTCCCTCAAGAAAATGAAGGATTTATGACGGATTTGAAGAAGGAAATTGTATGCAATGAAATGCTTGGACAACTTAGTCAAAAAATTGGTTTAGATAAGTTCTACATTATTTCACGTCACAATGAAGATGTGTGTGCTGGTCGAACGAACTTCAAGAAACTAGGAGATATCCTAGAAGCATTTCTTGGAGCACTGTGGACTGATTCGGATGATTTTAAGACAGTATACGAATTTGTAATCTGTCTAGTTGAACGTTATATCGATATACCCAAGATTCTAATGAATAACCGCAATTTCAAGGAACAGCTTCAGAAACTTTATCAATCAAAGTTTCATCATACTCCAACGTACTTGGCTCTCACTTCATCTTTGAACTCTTATACTATGGCTGCTATTGATGAAAAAGGTAACCATCTTGGTATTGGAACGGCTCCTACAAAAAAACAGGCTGAACAGTTAGCAGCCAAACAAGCTATTGAACGACTCACGCCAGCGTGATCTTCTTCTCGCGAGGAACATGACGTACAAGTAGTTCACGACCAGCCCCAGCAGCTTCAGGAGCACCTTCAATAGCGCGAAGGACATCAGCTACACGCTGAGGTTGATCAGCAAATTGTAACAGTAGTTGAGTCCGTATAGTATCGCGACGGAGAGCAGGGCGAGATGAACGAACAGAGCGACTAAGACCACCCTTTCCCTCAATGGCAAAGTTATCAACCTGATTATCGCGCATATACTTCAGAATCTCTTCAGAACCCTTATTTTTCTTATCCTTCAGTTCCTTAATCTGCTTACGAAGTTCCCTCTCCTGGTCATCATATGCAATCCAGTTCTTCAAAATTTCCTTAACCTTATTAGTTTCCTGCGCGTCCTCTTCGGCCATTTAGCTTTATTATTCTTTCTAGTTGAAAACCTCTTGCCACCTTCGGGACTTTTAGATTCTTCACCAAGTTCAGCTGCATCAACAATGTACTGTCCAACAAATGGTATATTTCCTATTTCATCCTTACTATCAAGAACAACATCATTTGCATGCTCGGCTTTTGTGATTAACTTTACTATTGCCGGACCAATTCCTGGTAAAAATGTAATAAAGTGAATTATTGATTGGGCAAAATTACCTTCGGCGAATGCCAGTATAGATCCAATTGAAGCTGCAATTCCGGTAAAAAGCACTACAACTGCTAATCCAATAGGTCCGCCAACATCTCCAGCAATTCCATTTACTCCCGATACAAACGTTTCAATTAATCCATGAACTGTAGTACTCATCAGCCGATAAGATCCATCTCCAACAACACCCTTTACAAAGTTTACTGGCATTTGAGAAAGACCTATTCCATATTCAATTGGTGTTTCTAAAAATGACGGAATATAGTTATCTTTTATATATGTTGAAAAATTGTTAATAAGTGCTTCTGTATGCTTATACTCATTATCATTACCAGCTCCACCGCGTTTGTTTAGTCCTCGAAATACCAGCTCTGCCTGTTCTTCATTAAACACCGGATGCTTTTTAGCCTTATCGTAAAAAATATCATTTTGGATATCTTTTGGCGAAGTGTACTTCTTCTTTTTTAAATAGATATACAATTCCATGATTTTTAAAATCTTTTCATTGTAACTGGTCTTACGAAATTGAGAATCAAGGTAGTGTTTGACACCCTTCTCTTTTTTTGTTAGTGGCCCATACACCCATACCATTATTTATTACCCACAAAACAATGGATGATAATTTGGGTGTAGTATCTTGGAACTCTCAATTAGAAAAAATACTATCAGATGAAGGCGAAAGATGTTTATGTTATTCATGGCTTCACGACAGATCTGAAAAGAGGTATTCTAGACTACACACTTCAATAACATTGCCGTCAATTGTCATGGCAACCCTTGCTGGGTCTGCTTCAATTGGAAGTACCTCGTTGTTTGCAAAGACTGAAATCGCAAATGTTGTTATTGGTATTATAACCTTGTCGGTAGGTCTGTTAACAACAGTATCTAACTATTTCAGTTGGGCAAAACGATCAGAATCTCATCGTATAGCCGATATAACGTACAAAAAGATTTATAAATTCATCTTGATAGAGTTATCTCTTCCAAGAAGTGAACGTATGTCAGCAAAAGATATGCTGAAAACCATCAGAGATGAAACTCAACGATTAGAAGAAACGAGTCCTCAAATACCGGATACAGTCATTAAAGAATTTAAAAAGAGATTTAGCGACTCAACTCCTGAAGTCACAAAACCCGAAATCACGAATGGGTTGGATCCAATTTATGTCTACCCATCAGACCTAGATTCTCCAATGATAGGGGGGGCTAAAGGAAAAATATCGGAGATGATGCTTGATCCAATGTATCGTAGTCCAAAACCGTCAGTTTTAATTCCTGGAGAATCTACTGTAAATATTAAAGGTATTGCAAATCCAATTAAAACTTCCAACGACGATCGCATTCCAAACAATTTACAAATGTTGTCATCGGTTCATCTGCCGACCGTGTCTGCATCTGATAATAATCACACTTAGACTTCTTCTTACATACAGAGCACCACAGGAAGATAGATGCGCTATCATTCTTGGAATAGAGCTTCTTTTCAGACTCAATAATCTTCTCAATAGCCTCTTTCCATCGAGCAGGACACATATCCATGGCTGTCATTTCAGCAAAGTTTCGGGGAGTAATTTCACCACGCTTAAGTTTGGAAGCCCAGTCTTCCTTATTTTGGACATATCCTGATAGACCACGCAAGTTTTCGTACAGAGAAATAGCACGGCTACGGTACATATTCCAAAAGATACGATTACCCCAATCTACTTCCATATTTTCCTTGATTGCTTGGTCACTCACTACATGAAGCATATTGTCTTCCACCTGTTTAGCCAACTCTAAATCTCCAAGAACTTCGTTAAAGTTTTCTACAACCTTGTCTCGAAGAGCACAGTCTACAAACACATTCTTAGAGCGAGAATGAATCGGCTTAGTGATTTGAATAACATTACGTTCATCATCTTCTTCTTCATACTCATCTTCTTCATGACCTTCTTCGTCATCATTTTCATCTACTTCGTTCTCTTCCTCCTCCTCTGCATCAGCAAATGTCCACTCCTGGTACAGTGTCTCATACTCTGACGCTTTTAAGTTCGTATAGGAACTGATGTGTGGATCATAAGTATCCTGGTCATCATTTGATGATGATAGAATTACAATATTACCTGAATATGTCTCTTCATCAAATGGAGATGGAAGCATATGAATATTTTCGTCATCTTCAGAAGAACATGCAAAGATACTTAGCCAGCGATCCTTAAGTGGATCTTGAATCTTACCTTGAAATTGAATATTTGGGTTCTTATACTTCTTACGAATCCACTCAAGAACATCTGTGGTCTTGGCTGGAATTGTGATATCTGAAAGTGCACCAGTGGTTGCAATTGAAACTCCGACTGTCATTGCTATTTAAGTTGGTAACACATGTAAGTTCGTTTTGCAAAATGGATTTTTTAGTCTTAGTTAAATAACTGTTAACCATGACTTCAAAGTATGTTCCTCCGCATAAGCGCAATCAAACTAACTTACCCCCACCACCTTCAGGAAATCTTGAGCGGCAGGTGGCTGTATGTGTTCCACCTGATAATGATTTTGTTCCTCTTGTGTCTAGTGTTTCAAAGATGTCTAGTGGTAGTTCTATGAGTTGGAAATCGGTAAAGTTTGAGAATATTCACGACACAAATTTGCCCACACCTACTGCATCAACTAAGAAGAACATTTCAGTTCGTAAGACAACGCCAAATCCAATTACGGAAATATTCTATGATTCAGATAGTGAAGCCAATTCTGATATTGAAGAGGTTCATCATCCCGAGCCATTGAATTCTGATGGATGGACTCTTGTAGAGAAGAAGGTTAAGCCTAAGCGCGATAAGATACAGGAGGCTATTGATAACGGCGACGCTCAACTTTCAGATCAAGAGGAAGAGGATAGTTATTGGGATGAGCAGCCGGAAGAATATGAGACTTACTGGGATCGTAAGCCCTAATTGGCATTTGTGGTATCTAACGCATCTGCCAGCTTTACTGGACCCTTGGACGTATTAACTGCAGTATTGCTAACTTTCCATATCAAGCTACGAGTATACTTAGCAAATGATTGGGCTGCAGTATTTAAGCCTAAAAGAATCGTAAGCTCTCCCGAATATGTCCATGCAGCCCAAACAGCTAATCCAAAAGCAGCAATTGTAAGAACCGCCTCAAAAAAAGAAACAACACCATTAACAGCTATTTGATTAGAAACCCAGTCATGAACATGATCAATAGTTGTCTTTTTTTGTTTTGAAGAAGTTGCACCTAGTGGTGACTGAGTAACTGGTTTTGTCAGTGGAGTTTTCTGACCAGCGCGACGGCACTTCATGTAAGTCTTGTTATCATGAGGCATTGGTCCACCAGGTAACTGCTCAACATCATTGTAAAAGATTTCACGATCACCTAAGCCCTGTATAGGGCGTGATCCTGGAGCTACATTTTTAACTAGAAGAGCAAAGTCGTTCGAATCAATGTTGATCATTGACTTGAATACTACCCACTTTGTTGGATCACAACCTGGAGCTACCATTGAACCGTCGTAAACATAATAAGAGCCGGCAGGAGGAACCATCTGAAATAGACCCCAGTTCTCTCCCAAGTTTACAGGTGTAGATTCTACAGATGGATTGCCATAAGGAATGAATGAGTTAAAAAATGCAGATGCAGATGTCTGATTTGGGTTGACGCGAACTAGCGTGCTGACACAAAGATTACCACCTGTAGGATTTGTAAACATGGCAATCACTTCAGCATCTGCCTGAATGTTTTCAATAGTGTGGTGACTTGGGTGATTAACTAATACAGCTTGACACGTATAACCCTGTCCATTAAACTTACAAGAACCTAATCCACCAGTATTTTGTAAGATCAGTCCCTCATTTGAAATTGATGCAACTGCCTGGGGAACATATACATCATCAAAAACAAGTTCGCAAAGTAGGTCACAAGGTTTGGCTGCAGCCTGAGATAGGTTAATAGGGCTCTGATTTGCTCCCGAGCAGTTACCTCCCCATGAGGCACTTGAGCTATAAAGACTCATTTGTAGTTTGGCATGATTTTGTATCTTGAATATAATCAATGGGAATCCTAACAGATAATACTGCACTAAATGCTTGGATCATTGTCGGTCTTATACTAGCTGTTGGTGCGGCTCTTGGTGCTACTGGATTTCTAGGGCTTTCGACATATAAGTTTTTAGGTGCAATAGGGATTCCACAAACTTTCTTAAAATTCATTTATTACATTCCACTAGCCCTACTTACATTTGGAGTCATTGCCGATATTGTTTCTCAATCATTAAAGTTTTCAATTGGAAGCTTGGTAGGAGTTGTGGCAATGTTCTTAAACTGGTGTATAGGTGCGTTAGTAAAATACTTTTCATCTAGTTCATCAGTTATACCGAAATTACCCTCAGTACCAACTTTAGATCAAGCGTATAAGGCAGCAGAGACAGTTACAAGTAATGTAGCTACAGCTGCGGAAACTGCTGCAAATGCCGCGACAGAAGCCGCTAATAATCCTTTTGGAGTTGCTCCGCCTCCTGAAGCTGATTTAGGAATGCTGGGAGGTGCTTTAGAAGCATGTTCTTTCCCAGGATTAGAACGGTTCGATAATAAATATGCTCCTCAGAATATTCTTGTAACAACTACCGTTATGTTTTATTACATGATTGGTCAATGGGAATCGGGAAATGCATCACGTACAGTTGTACCTGGTAGTGCAGTAGCAATTACAGTTCTAAGCCAAATTGGGATAATGTACTCTTCAGGATGTTTAGATCCTTGGTGGGCACCTTTAGTTTCAATTGTTATGGGAGCTGGTTTTGGAATCAGCGGATACCATATTGGTAAGGCAATTAATGGTGGAAATACTCCATTCATAGCCAATCAGACAGGTCCTACTACACCGGGTGGGTTTAGTGATGTAGAAGCTCCTGTAACCGACGCTACAAAACCGGCCGACGGTAGCAAATGTGCAGAAGCTAGCGGCGATGATTTTGTTTGCGATTTATACAAAAATGGTGAGTTGGTAAGCACCACATCTTCTTAGGGTAACTGAGATGCAGCCTTAATTGCTCCGCGAATTATACGGTGATAGCCCATCATATCTGTACCCGAAGCACGCTGACCACCAATAACCTTTCCCTTACTATCTAAAACTTCAACTACAATTGTTGGGACTACTTTTACATTATATACAACAGCAAGAGCCTTCATATCATCATGTGTATTTACAGATTCCCACTTCACTTCGGCAAAATCTTGCTTTAGCTGCTCTACTGCAGGCTTAATATGACGACATGGCATGCATGTAGGTGACCAAAAGTGGAACGCTCTCACACTCATTCGATCTTTGTTATTGTAGGTACTTCCACAATTAAATGGTTAGCGGAAACGAGTCGATAGCTAGTACTTCGATGAAGCTTCTGCTTTGTGAGCTCAAACCCTTTCTTCTTCAAAGTCTTTGTCAGAGCCTGCATTAATGCCGTTGAAACAGAATCTTTATCAATCTTATCAATATTGGCGAAACACCACTTAGAAAGGTCACTCTCAGAAACCGGAGGACCCATTAACCAAATAGGTAAGCCTTCAATTGGAACGGCAGTATTGCTTACTACCTTCATTTCCTCATTACCAGCAAGTGGATCAAGAACACGAACTGCCATGCGATCAACCTTATCATTATTCACACTCTTGTAATCATCGCCACCAGTATGTGCCTCGACGTGAGAGATAATGAATGAATTGAACTTAGCCAGTTTAGTTGAAATATACTCAATTAGGTCACGATGACATACTGGCTTATTCTGCTTCGTCTTCCAGTTATTTGCCAGCCATGCAGGAAGCCAAGTGGTCAGACAGTCCTTAGAATACTGAGAATCTGTAAAGATATGAACATCAATCTCAAATCCAAAATTTTTCTCTAAGATACCAACTGCACGAAGAATAGCACGAAGTTCAGCGCGCTGATTGGTTTGAGGTTCAGTCTCTTCTAGAAGATCTGCCTCACTTAACTTCTCGTGTTCAGGGAAGAAGACAGCCCATGAACCACGAGCTTTCTTCTGACCATTGCTTGAACATGCACCGTCTGTAAATACATTGATAACTACCATTACTTGATAGTCGGATAATGGATGTAAGTAGGAATCCGTTTTGTAATACACCGGCTCATAATAGCCGACTGGATATTAGTTGGGTCTTCCACATGAAACCAAACTCGGCACTTGAATGACCTTTGCTCTAATGATCGCCTCAACATCTGTTGACATGAATAAGTTAGAAACTCGGCATGATAAATTAGCAAAATACGAAATCGAGTAGACTGTCTTGCCGGAACTTGAGAAATCCAGTTATCAAACCATGGTGCAAAATTATCTACTGAATTTAGCTCTGCGGCATCAACTTCAGAAAACTCACATTCGGAAGAGTGTTTCTGCTTATATTCATTCCAAAGCTTGATAGTTTCCCTATCATTCAATGGTTCAAATAAAAAATAGTGTGGAGGTGGAAATAACATTGTTAGTTCTATTTACTCCTGTTTAGATGACAGAATCTTCTTGATTGGAATATCAGTTGATACAATGTACAAGCTGTTCTCCGTAGCTACAATATAGCAGTTCTCGCACTTAAAAACTGACTGGATCGTGGAAGTATACTCTGAATCAGACTTCACTAGATACTTTGTCGACTCCTGAACTCCAATGCAGCATTTCTTCTCTAGACTATCTCCGTAATAATCTAGGTAAATTGGCTTATCTTCAGATACAGATACCTGCGCAGCACGAACTAGAACGCTGGCAGATGGCACCGACATTTGTAATAAGTATGTCTTTGCTGTTTAATTCACTGAACGCATTTCAGTGTATCTTCCATCTTAAATCGAGATCGCATATTCAAACTTGGAAGATTGGCTCGAGGAATATCAAGAGTCCTTTTAATAAATGTTTGGAGTAACCCGCGCAGTGATGAACTAGGTGGTAGAATCTTAGCAGTTTCAAATAGGAAGTCCACATACTGTGTTGTATTTTCCTCTGACTGTTCAGTCTTAGCTTGCTGAGCCATTGCCTCCAAATCTACTGAAACATGAGTCAAACAATCACTTACCATAGATTCATTTACAAGATCGCGAATAAATAGCTGGGTCATGAATTTGGCATAACCACGACGCTTATCCTTGAGCTTCATCCAGTCTATAACCTTATCTGCAAATCCAGCCTCTTCAGAAGAAGGATAGATGACAGTTTCAGTCATATTATACAACTTTGGAAACATCTCTGTCTGTGTAACTAGATCTTCGCGGATCTCCGGAATATCGGTTACCAGCTTTTTTGCACAATCAGCCATAAGAATAGAGTATCCTGACTGACAAATTGCCATATCAAACAGAAGAGTAGTCACTCGCAGTCGGAAGATCTCGTCACGTTTCTTGATATTCAGAATGATCTTCTCAGATAGCTTGTCAAGAGTTCGAGGAGCAATCTTGTTAAGAGAACTGAATACCTCATCATACTCGGGGTCATCCCGTTCTTTAACTCGACGTACGGCTTCTACTAGTGCATTCTCTCTCCAATTATCAACCTGCTTCTTATGGAACTTTTGAGGAGCGCGATATGGTGCCTTGAATGGTACCGGAGTAATGCGAAGACTTGCAATATTATCTTGAATAATTTTAGGAAGGGCCAACTTTGGACCAAAACGAGCCCCATAAACTTGTTCAGAAGTGAGGCTCATTGTCATTCTTAAGTATAATTCTCTTGTATGAAAAACGAATCCATTTTAAGTATATTTGTTTATTAAGAGAAATGGGGTCAGAAGTAGCTACCACAAAGTTCCAATATACTTGGATTTTGTGGTATCATGACCCAAACAACAAAGATTATACTATGAATGGTTATCTAAAATTTGTAGATATTTCTACACCACAGCAGCTATGGACTATTGTGGACTCAATTTCAAAAGAAGCATGGGAGTCGGGGATGTTCTTCTTTATGCGCCGAGGGTTCAAACCAGTATGGGATGTCCCTGAAAATGAAGCAGGTGGAGCATGGTCAAAAAAGATTGATGCTGAATCGGCTTATAATACATTTGTGGACATGATGGTTCAGTGTGTGACAAATGAACTTATGATTCATCGTAAGGAAACCTTAGTTGGAGTTACAATCTCACCTAAGGGACCATTTTCTATTATCAAAATTTGGAATAGTACTACTACTGTTTCTGATAATTCATACTTGAACCCAGCGATGAAGTTCTTCAAGGTATCCGAAGATGTTACGTATACTCCCCATAAGGCTCGTCCGAAGTAAGCTATATAAAAAATCTTGTTATACAAATGTCTTTTGGAATCTTCACGATTCAGAAGAGTATCTTAGAAATAGAAATAGAAAAATACAGACAGTTTTTGTCTGAGAATTTTAAGATACAGGATATACGAGCTCCAAATATGGAACTGCTGAATGAGTACAAAGATACCTTTCGTGCTCGTATGTCCGAAAATCCAGTGAAGTTCAGTTTTGATGATCAAGTAAAATATTTTTTAGTTGCTGGATGGAAGAGTATCTTTAAGATTGATAACCTTATCGACAAGGATAAGCCTATTAAAGAGCAGAAGGAAATACTAGAACATACACTGAATTCAATTAAAACTTCGGGAAAAATTGACACCACATACTTTTCAGCTGAAGATGTAGACGTTATTAATACTAATTTTTTGACAGATGAGAATAAGGTTTATATATTAATTGAATTACTTGAAAGCGAAATCAAATTATGTAATGAAAATATTCCACTAACAGATGCCTTATTTGATAGATTACGTATAATTTATTACTCCTTACTGTTTGTATTCAATAAGGATAAGCTGGAAGTATTTGTAAACACATTTAATAATCCTGAAAAAAGAAGGTATCTTTCTAAACTTATACTAGAAGTACTTAAGGTTGGAAACATTACCGAAACCGATGTAGAAAGTATACTTGGTGTATCTTTCCTAGAAGATTTTAAGAAGTATATAGATGGTTGGGAAATGAGTATGATTGACGTATTTAAGTTCTTCATTCTTTCAAGCGGTATTATCTGTTTATCCGATGATTACATGGACATTAAGGAAGACATAAGTAATAATAAAATTACTGGTATTACTCAATGCATAAAGGCTGGTATTGATCCTCGTATATTGACTTCGACGACTATATTGTACATGTTTGTGCATTTAGAAAAGATGGATGTTCCACCTAAGACTACAGAGCTATTCAAGGAACTGGTACATTTTGCATACAATGATGAAAAAGAGTTTCTGAAATATTTTAAGGAAATATCACCCGAACTTTTTACCTACTTATGTCAAAGAATTCACTTAGAATGAGTTCAAAAATTCAGATAGTTGGATTCATAATTTCAATACTGCACATTTTATTTTTAACTACCATGATAACCTTAATTTTAGTATCTCACACGATTTATACTGCACTTTGGTTTAAGGTTATTCTTTTTTTGACCTTATTCTTAATTGTTGTTCAGCATATTATACTCGGAACCTGTTTTGTGAGCATATTTGAAAAAAAGTATATTGGGTCAGAGACTGCTCATTACGATAACATAATTGAGAAGTTCCTGAGTTTATTTAATGTTTCGATCAAGGAGTACTATGATGTATCCTTAGCTGTTGAAATCACGGCTACCGCATTTTTAGGATTAGAGATATTATCTATTTTATGTAGCAGATTAAACGGACTGGGGCATTAAGCACAGCTTTACGCTTCCCAGGTTAGCCACAACGTACTGAATCATTAGGAACCAGTCATTCTACATATGAATCTCTAGGTTATTACAGAGATTAGTGCACTTGGTGAATAGAACTAGATGAGGTAGTGAGAAGTTACCCGTAACAATCTCATTAGACTCCTTCTTCTGAATACTGAACTCATTCTCGGAATCACCCATGATAGTCGTACGAGAAGCAAAATGACCCTTACAACCAAAAGTCAGTGTCGAGCTCACATTCTTGATCTCTACAGTCTTGGCTCCTAGTAGCGTCATATCACGGCAAATCTTCTGAAAGTCTAGTGATGGCATCGTAATATGTGTAGAGAACTCAGTCTCGGGTAGCTGAATATCGGGCTCGTCACGATCAAGTAGATTGAGCTTGTAGCGAGTCACCTGCTTCTTTTCACCGTCCTCAAGTAGAATACCCAGTGTATTTGGGTCAGCCTGATCTACATAAAAGGTTACAGTATCATCATTCGTGGCAGTACGCAAAATACGATGTAGGTGATCAGTATTAATACCAATCACAAACTTGGGAGCAGAATTGTTGTAAGAGAACTTTTCAAACTTATCGGCATGTAGACG